>Ga0210059_1001237_pt1 | contig 37795 bp, 22 predicted proteins | sample Ectturendosymbi2_FD_188042 | JGI IMG/M metagenome (GOLD analysis project Ga0210059, IMG submission 188042) | Ecteinascidia turbinata endosymbiont from Florida, USA - Sample 2 (SPAdes) (version 2) | ecosystem: Host-associated > Tunicates > Ascidians > Unclassified | place: Key West, Florida... | reverse complement strand
TTTACACAAAAGATCTTCTGCTCCATCGACCAAGGCATCATTAGACTATTTTTTGTTTAATATATAGAAAGGTTAACTATTTCCCTATGACAATCTGGAAAGAGAGAAATGAATAAGGTCATCGATAAAGGTTTTAGAAGCTGCCGCTTTGTTTCAACAATTGTGAAACACCCTGTACGTTGACACAGCCAAGCGGCGGGTCTTGTAGATTGTCGTGACTGCTCACGGTTTATAAACAATCCGAAGTAGCGGAAGTAAATCCATCCAAAAGCTTTCCATTGGCCTACATAGCAAGACTGCGTTAAAATCATACAGATCTCGACAACTTTGAGCGAAATCAAAAGGTAACTACTATATGAAGCAAGCGAAGCAACAAATAGAACAGCACGCCTTCCCAGCTACTAGACTTAGAGCATGTTCAGGAGATCTTAGCACAACACAGATGGAAACCATGAAGCTTTGTAAGTCAGAGCTCAACATCGACGCTCTGTGAAGAGTCTTGATAAGCAATGTTGTGGTTAGACTTTTCGAGGCAATTTGCTGCGTCGAAGGTATTTTTAGCACGCTTACCAATCCTAAGCCCAGTCGTAAGCCTCTGAAACCCATAGAACTACTGGCAGTACGTACGTATATGCATATGAACATTAGTACCATTCCACAGCAGTCAACTGAAATACTACAAAACCATACTTGCGAAGAGAAAAAGAATAACCAAACCAACTCGAAATTAAGAAAGAAACAGACAAACATGCCAGCACAACATGGTAAATAATGTCAAAAAGCATTAAATACGAAAACAAATAAAAATGAAAGCTATCTTTCACAATATAGGAACTAATTAATGAAGAATGTAAGATGTTTAATGTTCACTACAGCAGTGTTTCTCAACATTTTTGTTGATGTATCCTTTGGACAATATATTGTCTATCAAATACATTTTGACTGCAATCATGGGCACAGTAATTAGAAATTTACCTATAATTATCGCACTTTTACGTTAAAATTTCATTATGAAGACACTTCAAAAATTCGTGCACTCCTTGGAGCACCTTTGCGTATCCCAAGCGGTCCGCGTACCTCCATTTTAGAACCTTTTAGAACCACTGCACTACCCGAAGCAGGTACTTCTCTATCACATAAACTGGATATTTATTACAGTAAGCATCTAACAGGCTGTTGTAGGAAGCATTTGCTATTTGCATTTACCGGAGATTACTCCCATTGCTTTGTTTGGTTCATTTTCAAGAAGCTGAAGAGGCCCTAGGAGAGTTACCTATACGTTTCGGAAGCAAACAACGTGCTTTTCGAGTAAATACAGGTAGGTGCATTTTTGTCGGATGTCTTTTGGGCGCGTTTGTATGAATTATAAAAGTATTTGCAAGTTATAGTGCACGATCAAAGAAACTTCCTGGTTTTAACCGTTGAGCACTGCAATACAGTCTTTTACGTTGCGCAACCATTATCAAACAAATAACTCTTCAAGAAAAGCTAATAACTTCATCCCACTACATCTGCCAATTCCTCCGACATAAATTTCCACATACCGGTACCTAGCCAGATTCTGGTTCTTCTCAGCACATTTTATTCGCAAGTGAATCATGTGTTAGTGACGCAGATTCATAAAAATAGTTCGTTTAATACAACGCAGTAAACGTTTGTAGCTGCTTGACATTGGTTTCAAGTGTACTGTTTGAGTCTACTAAGTAGTCGTCAGCACTGTTTTTGAACTGAACTCGAAACGACTCACGAAAAAGAAAAGCACAGATGGATGTAAGATGTTCAGTGCTTTGGAAAAGGGCTGAAAAAATGTCGCAGAATCAGTCAAATTATATTACTTGGGGACTGTGCATTAGAACGAACAAGCAAGCCGCAGAGCCATTACACAACTAAGTGACGAACCATTGCTTTCCGCTACAATTTATTTTCAAAACCGACATTTTCCAAATCACTTTCTTTTTGGCTTTATTTGTTTTGTTGCTGGTTTTAACCTGTCTCTGCGTTCTTTTTGTCTCCATCCATATCAATTTCTTAGTAACAGTCTTTAACCTAAATCAAATTTTAGACAAGTCATATTAGAAAGTCACAGCTCAGAATCAGAACTAAGCATTTGCCAGATGAGTAGATTGACGGATACATGAACTGACGCTTTGTAGCAGCAATGATCTTTCACCGTCAGCATGGACATACATGGACTAATCTTTGGATTCAGACATGACGATGCAATTACAATGTTGCATTGTCTCGTTGTACTAAAGAACAAAATATATGACATATTTTTTACCTTGGTCTAGATTTTTCTTTGCTCCAAGTATTTTTTCTTTTAGTTTTTGCTCTAGATTTTTCTTGACTAATTTTCTTGTTTTTAAAAGAGTTTCTAACTAAAACATACTCTGTGCACAAAGATCATAAAACGTTGTCCACTTGCAAAACGTGTCATGCGCCACAGTCTACATCAGTGGTTCTCAACCACTATTCTGAGTGCCGCATACGGATCCCAAGTAAAGTTTGTGTGGCCCTCAGCAGCCTTTCAATAACACCTCTAATATTTTGTGCAACAGGCTCGTTCTGGTATAAAACAAAATGTGTGTTAAAATTTCTTTACTGCGGCTCCCTAACAAAGTTGTAAGTCTGAATTTGGCTCGCTCCAGAGAAAAGGTTGAGAACCACTGGCTTACTACATTGTGGTGAAGATGATAAAGTATCATTTTTCCTACGCTTAGGAAGTCCTTTGACACAATTAAACCAAAGCTATAGTGGGTGAACAGGTAGGGCAACTTCTTCCCGCACTGAAATAATGTAAAAATTGTAAAAAAAGGTAAGGAATGGCCAAAATGAGGGGGGAAGTTTTCGAAGAAGGTATAGTATTATTTGAATTGGGAGTTGATAAGTAGAGCCAGGTGCGGATTTACCATTAGGCTAAAAAGGCTTAAGCCGAGGGCCACATAAGTTATTAGACAGCAGTGCGAGGGCCAGACATCTTACGTAATGTGATTGTTTCAGGATATGTTACATTCTACCAAATTGAAATGTTTTTCATCAATTAATTTTTCATTATTTACAAAATGTATTCGCGGGCCTTATTTTGGAGACCCTGATGTAGAAGAATGAGCGCAAAGGATTGAAGTGAATGACGATGATTATTCTCTTTTTATGGCGTTGGGACTTGGTTATTGTTGTGTATAATGTGTAGAACAAAACGCCTGAATGCTTTTTCAGATTACACGAGGCCAGTAAGGTACTTTCGTTCAGCCCGTGTCTATCTCTTGCTTTTTATGGGTCAGATACGGGATAAAGGCGTAGCTAAGGCTGCAAGTATTCAATGGTGCAAAATGCAGTGGCATATCTGTGCGAAATGGCGCCAATGGCAAAGTTGAAGTGTTTATCTTTTCTAATAATTTATGTATTATACATAACCACAATTTGTACGAAAGTTAAAACATTAAGAAAATAAATGTTTTGAAACGGAAAATATTTGTATTTATTTTTGCTTCGAATTTTCAGCAAATAAAATATAAATTATCCATAAGGATCGTAAAATATTTATACACTCATTTGTTTTTATTATGAAGGATATCAAAACTTTCAAATGACAACGTTCTAATCATTTATAGGCCTACGTAGTGTTGCCTGACAAAATTGTACATCTTAGAAAAAAATCAAATAATATATTGCAACTGCAAACGACAATTTAAAGAAACCCATTTAATTTGAATTGTACAATGAATTATTTAATACAAGCCATGGATCAATTGTGTTCGAAAAACACAAGTCCATCGATACATTAATATTCCAGCCTTTTTCGGTTAATTACACAAAAATGGCTCTTTCCTCATCAAAGCTAGATCACACAATCTGCCCTGACTTGCTATAAGTCATGAAGCACGGAGGTATGAAGGGACCAGTTCCAGTTTACCTTTAGCGCCTCCAAGAATTTTGTTCGGGAGGGGCAGTCAACGACGTCGTCAGTCACTGACGTCGTTTTGAGTCCGACCGTTCCTTCCGTTTATTTTCCTACAGTTGAAAATTAACGTAAAACACCAGTAAAATTCTTAGCAGGTTTGTTTCGGTGTGGGGGGGTATGCTGCAAAGTCTTGCTATTCTGCATACTGAACACGCCTTAGCTGGAAAAGTGGCAAATTTTTCAGCGATTTTGCAGACAAAAGACCCGTCGATTGCCGACAGTAACAGGCTGTTAGGTGTCGCAAGAAGTACAGGAGCTTTATTCTGAGCCAGCTCTTGATACTTGGCAAACCGGGCAATTGCATTGGGAACTCAATAAATATGTAATGGGAGTGTAGTCAGATAACTTCACCTCTGCCTTTTTCGTTAATTTCAGTGTGACTGTTTTGTTCCTGATATCGAGGGAATTCAGAATAAACTAATATGTTTATGAACTGGAACAACTTGTTCAGTGAATATAGCGAGCACGTATAGTGCTAATGTTTATGACATCAGTCGTCGCGAACCTTCCAGAAGGGCCCCCAATTTAAAAGAGCCCAGGGCCCCGAAAATGAAAATTCGCCTCTGAATAGAGCTCTGACACGAAAACGTTTTTCATTGACTAAAAGGATCGCATTCAGTTTCATGCGATGCGATCTGTAACTCATTGTTTATGCATGTGATGAATTCACCATATCGTCTTCCTTAGTTGTTTGTAAGTCTAGCTCGCTCAAATTGCTTCGGCAAAACATTTGCTCCTCAACGAATGATAGGCATTAAAGACGTCAAGAGAGTTACTTCCTACAACGTGACAAAAGTTGTATGCATTCCCGTCGCCACTAGGGCTTTGGTGGGCTTAGCCCCCCAAACAACGCTCCAAACCCCCCTAAATTGAAATATAAAGCGTTGTAAATCAGTAGAGCTTTGTCAATTTTTACAATGTCAAGCCCCTTGCACAAGTGAAAAGCCCCCTGTTAAATACTTTCTGGCGCCGGTTCTGGTTGTATGAGAGTCAAATTTGAATAAGATTTCCGTCAAGTTTGTTAAAAAAAATACGTAAATGATCCTTGATTTTGATAAACAATATTTTTAGGAGGCAGTGCCCGAAATAGATAAGTCTACAGGAGTAAGGGTTGGGTGTGGGAAAGCGGTCAACTCTAGTGGTATGAAAATTAATGAGACTCAAGCCGATCAGGGTAGTTCCAGTCATCTTTCAGACCAAGAGATGAGAACCAGATATTAACTACCGGTATTGAGTTTTTCAAAGCAAAAAGGGAAAATCAGGGGACATCAGGTAACGCTCAATGAAGGAATGAGACGATTAAACAGGACGTGATCGATTTCAAAAAAATGGCGGGATGAATGGAAAGTTAAAGTGAAGATCCTTGTTTGGTTTTTCTGGAATTCAAAAGTTTGTTGGCTCCAGTTATTTTGCTTTTCATATCCTTAAGAGAAATGTTGTTGAAATTTTGGGCTGTTTGAGGCCAACCGCTTGCTGTCGCTCACCAGCTAAGCAGAATCCCCGCTCGCCCAATAAAATTCCCTCCTGGATACTTACGTGTAAGCCTAAATTTATATTAGCATAATTAATGGGATGTGTAACACCCATGTAGGTCACTTTATACTTACCTACTGCTGCTGCAGTGAACAACCATTATGGATAAATGCATAACTTGAAACATCTGCGTTATATTCTATATTTAGATGTGCTTGCACCCAAATATATTTGTTTTTAATGGAAGAAAAAAAAGAAATATCTTTGACTTTGTTTTTAAAGATTGAGCTGTCGTTTTTGTGCTCTCTCCAGCAACAAGTGCCTCACGGCAAGTAGTCACGCATAGAACGGGCAGAGCGTGACGAAAGGCAAGGTAGGGAAGACAGCAAGCTTTATCGCGGGCAACAAACGTCCGGAAGGAAGACTGAAATCAATGCAGACACCAAATATCTCTCGCTAAATACAGTATACTGACGAGATTATATAAGTAAACAACGATGGATGAAGCAATTGTGCAAGAAAAGAACCACCAGGAAAACATGCAATATCGCAAGAAACTTAAACAGAGAGCTGCAAATCACTTGCACTTGACATTTCAAATGATCGGTTTTCTCTCCACCTGATCAAACAACAGTTGTTGCTTTGTTATTTGCTTCAGTTTTGCCAGGCCCGTTCAAGCTTACTTTACCTAGTGCTTTTTTGTTCATCAGCTTCTACGATGTGCGCACTTTTTATACGTTTTTTTGTTTTAACTGCCCATGCAAGGCTTGATTTGTTTTCTGGAAAAAATTACCAAGGAAGCCTAATATTTATAAAACTGTTTTTTCATGGGTTTTCCGAAACTCTAAACGTCGCAGCATCATGGTCGCAAAAAGAAAAGCGATACTTTCACCAGTCAAGAAGCTGGGGATGATACTGATCCTGTTAGTTCAATTGTTTCGACTGCTCGGTGTTGGTGCTACTTTCTACATAATCTTCATCTCCTTAATAATCCAGGTAAATAAACTCGAACTCAAGCACAAATAAAGTAAAACTTTCTTTTTTAATGTTTATTTTGTCACAGTTAGTTATGACTTAAACATTGGAATCTAACATTAAATTATGTGCTTGTATTAGCTGCGTGAACGAAATGATGATGTTTGCTAGTGGAAGTATTTTTTCGTAGAAATGCATTAATGTTGTCCATGGAAAATGCAACAGAATTCCAGAAAGGTACGGTATAGTACGTTTACATGTTTCCTACGTTTAGGGCGAACCTGCACCAGTGTTTGACCAAGGTGACAACTCATCAACGGCAGACAAGCGTAAGTTATAAACATAGTTAACATCTTTCTGGACAGAAAAATAAGCGCATTTCGAAAAAACATGCAATCGATCGGGTGCAAGCTCCCGAACTAAATCTTGCTTTAGTTTTTTTTATCATTTCACTCATAAGTTTCTGCTTGCAATTTTCAGGACTGAAGATGCGTAAATTACGTGAAATTGATTTTCTGTTGAACCCTTCAAGTCCCGGACGGGCCATTTTTTTGACCGTAGTTTGCAACTTTTCCAACTTCATATCTCGCCAGCCGATTGAACTAGAGAGCTGTTTCAAGCATCTACGGATTCAGCAATCTTGTAGCTGATATTGAAAACACATCTTTTTTCTTTTTGGAGTTGGGGTTCTCTGTGGGTGTCGTCATAACGGGGACATGTTTTCGCGAATTTTGGCCAACTTTACCTGGCCCTGGGCGCCAATCAAATGAGCCATTTTTTGATCACGTTTCTTGGAATCTAGGCTATCATTCGAGTCTTTAGAGCCCTTGATTGTCTTTCTAGCATATCTGGAATCAAAATTATTGATCAAAAACCAAAAATTGGTAAAAAATTTCTACCCCCACAAACACTAACCTGGGGTGCGTCACACCCATATTATATATCGCCATAACTGTCCAGAAGCTTGAGCTAGAGAGATGTCTATAAATGGGGAAAGTCTTGTAGTTTAGGATTTAAAAAATCTTTTAAGAGAGTTTGATGGATTTTGTAGCGTTTATGGTTCCAAAATTATGGCCAAACGTCCGGAAAAAATTAGGGAAATCCCCACAACTTCCTGTATTTGGAGTTTTTTTGCATAACTTTGGAACCAGAAGCACTACAAAGTCGATCCAGAGCTCCAAAGACTCGTATTATAGCCTAGAATCCAATAAAACTTTGAGCCACAATATCGACTCGTTGGATCGGCCGATGACGTTATCAAAATAACCTCAAGACATTCCCCAATCATGACGTCATCCTCCCAAAACCCCAAACTCAAAACTTAAATTTTTTTCTAAACTACAAGACTTCACGAGTCTTTACAGGGTTTGAAAAGCTCTCTAGCTCAATCTGTTGCCGAGTTACGGCTGACCAAAATTTGCCCTGAGAGGGCAAATTTACCTTTTGTGAAACGTTTTGATTTTTGTCAAAAACTGGGTTTTTTAAAAATAATTTTGGCTCCAGATATGGTGGAAAGTCAACCAAGGGTAATAAAGACGCGGATCACAGTCTAGTTTCCCTAAAAAAGATTAAGCCATAAAAATGGCTCATTGGGTTGGCGCCCAGGGTCAGGTAAAGTTGGCCAAAAACCCGAAAAAATCCCCATTATGACGTTACCTCCAGAAAACCCAAAACGAAAAATGTTCTTTTTTTCAATCTGAACTAGAAGACTTGATGAATCCGTAGAGAGTTTGAACAGCTCTCTAACTCAGTCCGCTGGCGAGTTATAACGTTGCAAACTTTGCAAAAAAGTGGCGCACCCGGAACTGAAAGGATGAAACGATTTTCTGGTAGATTTAACTGGGTCGCCTTTCTGAATACTTGTTGCTGAAATGTAGATACGTCCAGTCCGAATCATCGCAAAGTTATGAAAACTGAGCACGGTAGGCAGATTCCTCGAAACTCATATAAGATCTAGACCAGGGGTGTCAAACTTGTTGCAGTTCCGGGGCCACCTCAAGCATATTTAATCTCAAGCGGGCCGGACTAATGAAATCATTGCATAACACCCTGGTTATAAGTAATGACAACTTCCAACTGTTTTCATAACTTTAATGCAAAAATTCCAGCTTATCTAAAAATGCTAATTAGCACATTTAAGGAGCAGCCTTTACGAAACTCTGCAACAAAATGACGTTTGTTGAGAAAAGTCTATTCAATTTTACGATATTAATGATTTTGAAACTAACCGAAATGAAACGAAAACACAATCAACAGAAATTAAATATTTCGTAATATGCAAAACGGTTTCGGTCAAATTTCCGTTTCGAACACCTCTACTCGTCTGCAGCTAAGTGCAGTAATCTAGACCACCCGAACTGGCACCACATTGTGCAAAACTAGTTGAAATTTGAATTTTTCTTGTACTTTGGAAATGCATACATTTTTAAGCAAAACACAGCTTGTGACAATGTACGAACAGTATGGTTCCATCAAACGAAACGCGTTTTAATGAAGCTGCTGACTAACATTACATTTACTCACTGTTGCAAGCGTTCAGTGACTTGAAATACTTCCGCAGTAACTACTCATTGCTGCAGAACTATACTTCAGGGCGCAAAGAAGCAGTTCACATTAAATATGTTAGCATTTTGTCCTACGTCTGAAACTAGGCACTTTTTAGCTTTCGCTAGTGTATCAATATCAGGTCTCAAATCCTGTGCAGCAGCCACTTTCAGGATATCATTTAAGTATGTGTGAGCCTTGAGCGCAGCTTTGTTTTATTGATGTTAATCACAGAGAACACTTGTTCACAAAGATATGTCGTCCCAAACATGCACAAAACTTTTGTAGCAAGGGATGTCACTTTGGGGTAGCCTGGAAAAAGATACTGATAGAATGTGTCCAAGCTCGCCAAGGCAAACTTGGTCTTCAAATCTGAATCACGCTGCAAGTCAATTATTTCCAGTTGCAAGTCAACGGCCGGATCAGAGGGGTTTACTGTGAATGGCGAGCAAAAGACTTGAAAATCCGTCTTAAGTTGGCCAAAAATCTGAAATCGTTGCTTGAACCCCTGCAACAACTCTGCTATCTTATCTTTCTATTGATTCAAGTCACTATTCAGTCCCGTGGCACGCACACTTTTTAGACAAGGAAATGAGCTGTGTCATCACCGGAAAGTTGTGTCTCCACAAGGACAACTTCAACTTGACTGCACGCATGGTGTCATAATACTGTGTGACAAGTCTTTTGCGGCCTTGCAACCTTTTGTTCAGATTATATTCAAGTCCTGTGTAATATCCACCATAAAGGCAAGGACTTGCATCCATTCTGAGGATTGAAATCCTAAAACTGGCCTGCCTTTTTTCTTCATAAAGTTTTCAATTTCCTCACGTAAATAAAAAAAAACGCTTTAGCACGGCACCTCGACTTAGCCATCTCAAACTTTACGAAGTAAATTTCGTTCAGAGTTGTACTTAGAACACCGAAGGTTTCAAAATCGACATCGCTGGAACTCAAGGTATATTTTTTCCCAGAGTTCTAGTGTTAAACTTTATCAACAGTAGTTGAACTTTTGCATATTCATACTTGTTTGAAAGTTAAAACCGGTGTGAACATGCAAAAGGAAATATGCAGAAAACGGGAAATTTTCACATGAGAAAAACAATGAAATATAAGCAATTGCGCTAAGGTTTTAAGTAATTGAAATGTGATCACCAGTTGTTGAAGTAAAACTGGATAAACTTCTCAAGCAAACGAGGAAGTGTTTACTTTACAAAATCATCCTGCGGGCCGGATTCAACCACGCAACGGGCCGGTTTTGGCCCGCGGGGCGTATGTTTGACACCCCTGATCTAGACCCTTGAAAAACCAAAAAATTTCCAAATACAGCATCTTTAGCTGACTGAAACCGTGTTGCGTTCTAATTTCAGAGAACGACTTCTGGAGCACGAAATCCCTCACAGGCATAATCGGGTTAACCTTTCCTGCAGTGGAAGTGGCAGTCTGCTTTCTTGTAACTTATCTTATCATGGGACCGCTGTCGCGAAACATCAGCATCGTTCATTGGATGAAGTGGTTGCTCAGGTACATCAAACCTGCAGTACACAAGAGGCTTTGATGATTTTACTCGTGAATTAAAAAATAGAAAAAAGAAATGGATTTTTCTTTTCTTGCTGTCTGCTTCATCTACAAATGTGCAATTTTCAAAGATGTTAGAGCAGTATTAATGATGTACTTTCCACCACACTGTCTCTAATTGGCAGTTTTTTTCAAATATATCAATTGCGCTTCAGACTCCCGACAGTAAAACTTTTTACTTCTTGCAAGTAACATTGTTTCAAAAGTCTGTTTTTTTTAATGAAGAGCATCGTAATTCGAAGATGCATCTCCATTTATATTTGAAGTACGCTGTATGGCAGGCATGCAACAACTGTTAAGCATTTACACAAAACAACAAAGTCTGTTCCAGCAAACGCGTGGGATTATTCTTTAGCGACTTGACTGCCACAAAAGAATGCTGCGAACAATGTAGAGCGAAAAATTGCCTTTTACACAGAGACAAGCCATTGATCAATTGTGTTGACGAAACTTTTATTTTTAGGTTGCGCATGTTTTGGATGCGAATGGTTTGGGCAACTGTGGGAATCGTGTACGCCGTTCTACTCATCGAACAGCGTTTGGCAAAATACCAGAAGACCTTCGATGAAAAGTATAACGATGGCATTCTAGTGAAGTTAGGCCTAGCTTTCACCGCCCTGGAATATGGTTGCTTAGGTGTGGTTGAAAGTGTTATGAAAGTGATCAGAGTAGAAACGATTGAGAAGCGATTACAGACTCACGACAAAGGAATCATCGGTAAATGGAAAAAGCTATGCATGCTTTCTTATTATCTTGCGTCTTTGGCTTTTGCTCTACGCAACTTTTCAATGTCTTTATATTTCGGTATTCTGTCGGCCGTAGCCAATTCGGGAACTGACACGGTGGACCCAATCACAGGGTTGCCCATGTCTCAGCCAACGGCAAGCGAAAAAGTCCAAAATGGTTTGGTATTAGTATTGCAAATTTACCTTGCTCTAATGCGTGGAAAGTTCTACGCGTTTTTCATGCGCAATTTGCTATCTAACTTTCTATGGGAGGTTGACAACGAGACGTTAGAACAAGACTTGCAATTCAAGCTTGCGACTGAGACGAAAAACAAGGAAAATATGTTAGAAACAGAAAATTTAGTTGAAAGAAAACATGCGAAGAAAACACCCGAAGGTGTTGCATCAGGTGCTGATCTACTGCATCATGAAAGCAACCGGATAGATTAATTTGTTTTCAAATATGAATGATAACCCAGCTTATGTGAATTGATTGTTAGTTCTGATGCGCTGCTGCAAGCAACTTTGCTGAATGAATTTTATCGTGCGAGCTGTAGTTGTCAAACCTAACTTTATTTCTTATAAAACCAGCCCAAATCATATTTTGAACAATAGTTTGTATTAGAGACTTATATGTAAAATTTGAACCCCTTAGAAAAGTTGTCCCCTTATACCGGCAGTTGCAAGTCGAATGTTTTGTTTTTGAGCGCTTGCAGAAAAGTTGTTCATCCCGACAAAGCGTTGGTCTTAGTTTACTCCCCATGTCAACCCACCTGGACGCGGAACAGCCTTTGACTCTTTTATGGTAGCAGACTTGTTTGTTGCAAATTAGATACATCATAAAGTGTCACATAATTTTTCCCAAACATTGCAAGATTAGAGAACCATGCTTGCCCGGATCCTTGTTTTTGAAATCATATAAACTTTAAAGAGGACTGTACTTCAGAAAAATGTACGTTTATGGTGCGTTTTTCATTCAGGTTGAATGCTGTTTACACTCCTGTAAGCTCTGTGAAACGTCTTTTCTTACCTGAAAAGAAAGGGTTCTTGCTTTCAGGGATGACGTTCGTTTATTATAAATGTATGTATATATTCTACGCGTACGATATTAACTGGTGTATATGCAGCAATTCCGCTCTGTATGCATAGCAATGCTGTCATTTTTATATTATAACCACTACGTGAGTAATCACTGCCTGACAGTAAAAATGGAGCATAATACGCTCATACTGTAGACTGAGGGGTCACCAGCATGATGCCACGAGCACCAGGTCGCCTGTAAGGACCACGTAGGTCGCCTGCGGCTAGCTCTAAAAATAGCATTAACGTGATCAGTTTCTTCAACTAGATCCTGGGTTCTTAAACTGGGAGCGCCCACCCTTGGGGGGCGGGGTTGGCAAGGGGGCGCAAGTATGGTAGTGGCATATTGTTGAAAAGCAGTATAATGGCAAATGTTGTTCTGTTTTTGTGTTTGGTTGTGAGATTAGGTTAGGCGGAACTATCAATGACTAACGCCAAAGGATGCACGGCTGAAAAAGTTTAAGAATCTCTGAACTAGATGAACATCATTAATCATTATTAATGATAACATAAATAAATGTAACTTGATAAAAAAAATTTGTTTCAGTAGTGCGTATCGAACTGGAAGCTCTTCGCAGTAATCGGTACTCAATAAGTAGCTCTCAGTTTCAGAAATGTTGGTGACCTATTTGTAGAGCATGATACTACACAACCACGACAGACCAGACAACATTCTCGAGCTGTCACTTTGCACTTACTGTAGCCAGTGAGATTACAAGAACTCGCTTTAACAATGAAGTGAGTAAGTGGAGTAAATAAAAACAAGTATTCGGTACTGTTGGCGGCTGCGTAGTTATGGCAACATCATGTCATCATGATTACCAAACAACTCAATTGGCAACTTTAAGCGTGTGATAAGCTTACGCTGAAATTATACAATTAAAAGAACAGGTTTGAATGGAGTGCCGTTTGTAAACAATCACTTACAACTTTCTGCGCATAATCAATTTCATATCGAACAGGCTTGTTGTAACCACAAATCACACATAACGCATTTGGCAGTCTGACTAAATATTCGTGCAAGCTACCCCCAAAATGATACATGAAAAGACACATTAGTAATCTTTACTAGATAGCAGATTTGGCATTGGGTAACATTCCGGTTAAGTTTGTAAGTATGAAAAACCTGTCGGAAAAATATATCAAGTTCACTTATACAAAGGACTATGATGTTAATTTGAAGAACGTACCAAACAGATGTGTTAACTACAGCAACATACCGGAGAGGTTTGCGAAGTAACATAAACATGGGCGCAATTTTGTTGTAAAATGTGGGGAAACAGCTTGGTATGAAACTAATATAGTCATTGGGTAAATGCAAAAATGAAGTTTCATAAATACAAATTCCCAATATCTTGTTTTATAGAGGTGTGTTGAAAGCAACACTAATCACGTTTTGCTTTATCCTTACAGATGATTTACAAATTAATATACTTAAATTTGTTACTGTACACGCTCAGTGGCGTATCTGACATGCGTCAGAGGGACGACCCGCCCCACCCTGGCAAGCTAAATGTAAAAACCGGGCCCCCACTCAGCTTATATTTCGGTTTTAGTATCCTTTTGGTTTTCAGTAGGTTGTTCTTTGTTTGCGTTTGTCGGAATGTTTTCCGGTGATTTAGAGTTTTAGTACAGCCATCCACATCCGGATTCACCATCACTTCTCAATATTTTTCTGTTGGCTAGTGGACCCCTTTCAGCTTAGTTTGACCCCTGGCTCAGACCTCTAGTTACGCCACTGGACACGGTAGGCTACTATAGTTAAGCAACATGATCAACATTCCAAACATTGACAAACGTATACAGCGTGATCACCAGGCCCGTAACCAGGGGGGACGAGCCAAACCCCCTCTGCAAAATGTTTTACCCTCCTTGGAAAAATGTGTTGGACATAGTTTAAAACTATTGGACATAGTTTTTAAAATTTGGACCTCTCTCAGAAAACTCTTCGCCCCACCTGGTGTCCCAAGCTGGTTACGGACCTGGTGATTACACATAACGGCATCTGCTGTTAAAAGTAAAAGTCACGAACTTGGCAATAAGTATTGTTAACATTCAAGATTAGCTGACAATTTAATACTTATAGGCTATTAATTGACACTTCTGTTAATCAAAACAATAGCTTGTTTGCACACGTATGAAATAATAATTCTGTCACACTTCACGAACAAGGAAACTGCCCATCCTAAAACTAAGTCTCCACAATAGTGCTGTTTTTGTCTGGCAAAAACTTCGCAGAGATTTGCCTGAAAATATAGCTTTCTAACATTATAAACGCGCATCTGTAAATTTTACGAAGCCTGTTTCTGAATACGTGACAACAAATTCGTTACAGTAAAGCCAGCTGCATTTGTGCACGAAACAAATCGTGACTGTAGGCTATGGGGTCTCACACTTGCAGCTGTTAACCACGGACTGGGACCAATTTACTATCGCGGCCCACATTAATCGTGGAATATCGCTGGCGGGCCGCAAAATTTAATTGATTTTATCATAAGATTCAAGTATGTACTTTCCACGATGGGTGTAAGCAAGGAATCGATCAGCAAATTTTTAATAGGAAATCGATTTCACGTAAAATTACGCATCCTCAGTCCTATTGTACCTTTATCTTCCAAAGGAAAACAAGGAGAGAAAACTGTCAAGGAGCGAGAGATTTCTCTTGACTTACTGTCTACGTGTCTGCTTCTTATGGAGTTAACGTTTTGATGCGACGTTGTATTAACTTGGGTAATGAAAATTCTGATGCGGGCCATATTAAATTTTCAACTATTTTAAGTACAGACATGCCATTGAGTGCACTGGGAGGTACACTGCACCCATTTTTTGAAAAAGAATCTTTTACTGAATGACGTGATATGAAATAATAGGCCCTTATGTCGTAATTTTTGGAAATTCCACATAAAATATTGTCTTTATTGCAGCAGCACATGATTAGTTTTCACAGAACGTTTCCACCATTATTTTTTGCTCGAAATCGTTGAATTTGAAAGTTTGCAACACATCGCACAGAATGTAAAAATTACTGGCATGTTCAGCAATCAAGCGCACCAAGGTGAATATAGAAATGAAATGTGGAGTTTAAAAAAATGCGTTTTTGCGATAACCACTAGCATACCTATTGAAGTGATTTCCGATTATAGCCAGGGCCGGCCCTTCCACCAGGCTAGGCCAAGGCGGCCGCCTAGAGCGCAGCCTTCAAAGGGAGCAGAATCCGCTTGTTTCTTGGTTTCCATGCCCCAATTTGTTTTAGTGTGGTGTGTAATGTGTGCGTTTATAGTGAAGCTTGTCTAAACGGCCGAACTGTCTCGAGCCAGCCCTGATTATAGCTTACACCTCACAGGAATTCAAACACACACTTTGCAGTTGAGCTGCACAACACGATCTTTATAGGGCAAATGGCTTTCTGCGAGATTCTGCTCAGTCACCTGGCAAGGAAATATTTAGAAGATCAACTGAAAAAAGGGTTTTGCTTTTCTGCCATGTGTGGCGCAGGAAACGCTCGACTGCTCAAGGACACGCTCGATTGCTCAACGGCACACTCGATTACGCAAGTGGAAAGATCTGTCTGATTTATCGTTGATGTGGAAACAACTGTCCTATTAAACCTTTGATTTTAAAATCTGTTGCAAATATCATTGAAACCAGTAAAATCGCATAGGTAGTTCTAATGCTTGTCCAAGGGATATGTTGAGGTACCGATTGGAGCATTCGCCTACGTAGACAAATTTCTTCCGTATGGTATGAAGTTGCGATAAGTCTGTTTGCTATGTAAAGAACTGCGAACAGAAAGCTGTGAAATATCACTTTGTAAACCACATCTCTTTGTGAGCGATTAAGTTCATCTTGAAAAAAAGTAGCAGCGAAGGTTTTTCTTTAAGTGAAGCATTTTTCAGTTTATTGTTGCATTTTTGTATTTGGTGTTTCAGCGCTTACTGTCGACTAAGCAGAGCTACCCAGCAAGCAGAAGCGTTATACTCGTACCGTGTTTGCAACATGACAGCATTTATTGGTGCTTTCTTTGACACAGTGTGCTATTGCGTTTTGTCGTTTGTATAAGCCTGATAAAAAGTTGTGGTCAATTGATTGTTTTGCAGTACAATACAGCACGCCAGGTTACTGCATTCCGTCCGATAGGTTCAAGTCGACATATTTTCTGATAAGTCTTTAATTAGCTAAATTTGCCTCTATGCTGTTCAGGTTGACCAAGATGTCAGGTTTGTTACAATGTAGCCCAGTGTGTCCAGTTAGCCTATGGAGATTACTGACGCCGTTTTAGAGAAAATTTGACGAATGGGCAATTTTGTTTCCATGCAGCCCATGTTGAAGACCTCAGTTTAAATAAGTAACTAGTAGCACAACTGAGTAGCGAAGCCGCATAGAAATGGTTAGATATGTGGAATGAAATATAAACACCAATGCCAAAGCAATCTAATTGGGATCATAGTATCTACCGAGAGGAGTCCTTTCTCAGCAAACATCCAATGAACGTGATGGATGATAAAGTACATTATTGCTTATCAGCTCTGTGAAGGATATGCCCACGAGTACAATATTTACATACATAAACATCATTTCACAGCTTGAAACAAGACAACGTAGACTTTAAGATGAAGTTTACGGCAAAAGGTGTTAATTTTAAAACTTATTTTGCCTTGTCAACACCTGAGAGTTCACTGAAAATACAACCAGTTCAACACAGATCGGAATTGTCTGCTGCGAAGACTGCAGCCTGCTTCGCAAAATAGGAAGAATCGCTCGCTTGCGGCAAGTCATTGTATTTATGCTAGACTAAGCGCGGAATTTCTAGCCATTCGTCGGAGAGGGTAAGGTAAAAACGCAAACAAAAGGTGAAGATTCCGACAAATACTCTGTAGGTCTGCGCTCAGACCAGCTTCCTCTAGGGTAGGACTAGAATTTGTTTTCAAGAGATAAGACGTTTGGATTACTACTGTGTATTATTATTCGCGTAATTATGATAGACAAAGCAAATTTTTAAGACAGGGTGTTAAAGGCTGCAAACAAGCAATGGGTGGAGGTAATGCTATAAACGTAAAGAACTTTGTTAGCACTTAGCAACACTGCTCACTTATGTTTTGGTCAGGTTTTGTTTTACCAGTAAAGAGCCTGCTTTCGACCAAAGCAGTGTGACGTTTAGCGATCTGATAGGTTTTGATTTGACTTACCAGCTACATAAGCGTAAAATCAGACTAGTAGCTTGTGTTGTAAAGTAAAAGCGCAAGAACAAAATTAGACATTAATCTGCGCAGCGTTTCACTGGTAAAACGAAATCGAGTGGCAAAGACAAAGATTTAAATTTTGCCTGGTAGACTTCCGAGCAGGCAAACCAATGACGTTTATCAAAACCGTTTGAGCCAAAACCACGGTCTAACTTTCAAGAGTATAGGCCTACATTGAAACCTGAAAAACTGAAAAGGGAGTTCTAATGCTTGTCCAAAGGGATATGTTGAGGTACCGATTGGAGCATTCACCTACGTAGACAAATCTCTTCCGTATGTTGTGAAGTTGCGATAAATCCATTTGCTATGTAAAGAACTGCGAACAGAAAGCTGTGAAATATCACTTTGTAAACCACATCTCTTTGTGAGCGATTAAGTTCATCTTGGAAAAAAATAGCAGTGAAGGGTAACGTATTTAAGTGAAACATTTTTCAGCGTATTGTGGAGTTTTTATACTGTCGACTGGGCAAGCAGAGTCAGCCATGCAACAAGCAGAAGCGTTATACCGTGTTTGCGACATGATGCCATATCGTGGTGCTTTCTTTGACAAGGTGTGCTGTTGGGTTTTGTCGTTTGTATAAGCCTGATGAAAAGTTGTAGTAATCAACTGGTTTATTGTTGCACAGCACAACACAATACGTCAGGGACGGCTTTAGGGAGAGTGGGCCCTAGGCCATCTTAGTTTTTGGGGCCCCACGAAAGTCTGACCTGTTTGGCCGCTTGTCTTAAAAGCGTGAAAGTATGCCCGTCTTGTGCGTAGTTCCCCCTCAAAAATCTATCTTTTGTGGTGCCAACTTTGGTTCTACGTTTGCCTTAGATCTTTCATAGAAATTAAAGCCTTTCCTTCATACTTCTCAAGAACATAAGGCAATACGATCTTTTCTTGGAATTTATTGGTCTTTCGTGTAGTTCAGTTCTTCTCTTCATTAAACTTCTGTGATTTCTAGCGTTTTGTAGATTTCTAGCCTTTTGGTTTATTTTTTCAGTTTGTCGACCGAACACCCACAATGCGGAGATGCATTGTTTGTGCCTAGTGCTGCCTTCGTGCTCAGACAGACGATGGATATTTTTCCAGTCGTTCAATATGATCGTCAATGATATATGACAGGAGGAAAAAAGCTTACAAATATAGAAAAAAACTAACCTGGTCAACTCAGAAGCCACTGTCGCCTCACCCCTTCCCCATTGATAAGTGTTTTACAAAAATTGATTTATTTAAATACCGTTTCCTGCCATCATCGTTGGTCCTGGCCAAGGTTCTAAGATTCAGTGAGTCTAAATCTTGTTTTAGCTTCTTCTCTGCAAACTACCTGCGTAAGTCGGCACTTATGTTAATCCACCCGGCTGGATCTCCAGAAAATGAAGCCAGCTCCCCAATAGCAAATGAATTTTGTTCATTGTCCTCTACAGTCAGGGGCGTAACGAGGTTAGATGGCGCCCGGGGCAAGAAGCAAGTTTGGCGCCCCTACGTTCGAAACTGAGGTCTTTCGGAAGCACATGTTCTGTATAGAACAAAGTACTTGTGACATTGTTGGGGCTTTTCGGCGCCACCCCAGAGTGGTTTGGCGCTCCCGTAGTGACTCGATGCCCGGGGAATTGCGCCCCCCTTGACCCCCCTCACGCCCCTGTCTGCAGTTATCCCTTCAGATTAGCGTCATACGGAAAATCTTTACAAAACTCCAAGCTTCATACTATTCACATTTTCTGTCTTCTGCTCTCCCTCATTTTTTCTTAGCATTAACATCTTGCTGGAACAGATTGCTCTCCTCGCGATTCACATCAAACATTGTCGAAGCACTGTCCTCTACTACGGATGGGTAATTGAGTTTCACCACAAGCAAAAAATTCACTGCTTTTTTTGCAAATTCAGTGCATTTCTTATTTCCTGTTCTTTTTTTCATTCTTTTCTTGAAACCAGTTTCATACAGACGGCCTGCATCTCTCTCGCGCCTAGCCGTGTTCCCCATTATCAAGTCTTTCACACAGCGCTTTCTTACTTGATGTTCAATCGTTCCACCGACAAAAAGCTCGCAACAATGCAAGACAGCCAGCCACTACAGAACTCCAATGAAAAGCAGTATTGCGATTCTTATATTGTGTAACAAACAATGTTATCGTGTTGTTACTGTACTGATAAGATTCTAGAGCAGACTTTTGCATTTTCGCTCGTTTCAAAGCAAATTGCTTCTGCGCAGTTTCGCAAATTTTAAGTTAGTAATTATGAGTCGTCATAGGAAGGAGTTGCGCGGGGCCCTAGGCCATGGCCTATTTGACCTATGCGTAAATCCGTCACTGGTCAGGGTTCTGCATTCCATGCATCCGATAGGTTCAAGTCGACATATTTTCTGGTAAGTCTTTGATTAGATAAATCTGTCTGATATACTGTTCAGGTCGCCCAAGATATCAGATTTGTTACAATGTAGCCCAATGTGTCAGTTAGTCTGTGGAGGGTACTGACGCCGTCTTCGAGAAAATTATGACGAATGGGCAATTTTTGTTTCTATGCAACCCATGTTGAAAATCCTCAATTTAAAAATAAGTAGCAAATGGGTCAGCTGAGTAACGAAGCCGCATAGAAACGATTAGACATGTGGAATGAAATGTAAAAAACAATGCAAAACCACATAGTCTCCACCGAAAGGAGTCCTCTCTCAGCAAACATCCAATGAACGTGATGATTAACAAAGTATATTATTGCTCATCAGCTCTGTGACAGATATGCCCGCGAATACAGTATTTATATGCATATACATCATTTCACAGCTTGAAACACGACAGGACACAAGAACAGAGAACACAGTTCATTTTTCAACGCTTTCATAATCACACCCATACACAACGTAGCAAAACGTACGCACACTTGGCGTTAACAAGAAACACACATATAAATGAAAGAACGCGAGCGTATAGATGTGGCGGTAGGATAGTCCCGTCACCACGGGGGATTTTGTGGGTTTAATCCCCCGAAACAAAGCTTCAAGTTCCCCCAAATTGAATTTGAAACGATATAAATTAGTGGAGTTTTTATCAAACCGTAATAAGTTCTGTAATTTATGGACAGAGCAGTAGCCTACTTGTCGCTGTTACCTGGAAACAAGGGCGTACCGATGTTAGATGACGCCCGGGGCAAGAGATAATTATATGCGCGCAGAGATAGCTATCTCTGCGCAGAGATAGCTAAATACGCGCAGAGATAGCTATCTCTGCGCAGAGATCGCTAAATGTGCGCAGAGATAGCTAAATGCACACAGAGATAGCTATCTCTGCGCAGAGATAGCTAAATGCGCACAGAGATAGCCAAATATGCGCAGAGATAGCAGTTTTTGTGCTAAATCTGTCAGATATAATATTTGTACGAACGGCGCCCCATAGCGCTGACCCAAGTCTGGCTGAGATCGTTTCACCATTCCACCTCACAGTACGTTTTACGCTGTAGGTTGTGGCCACGTTTTGAGAGCGAGTTGTTCGGTGTGCCTCGCATGCGGTAGCCTATTGCACAATTGCTGTTCTGCTACCGTGCCATCGTCAAAGCAATATCTGCTGCTGCTAATTAGAAGCCTGTTGTAAATAAAGATTTGCTCACCAGGAAGTCTGTGAAACCGAACTGTAAAGAGGTGAGAGCCAAACGCCTTGCTTCGACTTGGCAATTTAACATGTCAGGCAGTTTCAGTGGAGAGACTGAAAAGTGCTCATAAACCGACTAGGCTGCCTTGCTGTTACTAGCTTTTGGGGAAACCAGCAATTCTATATGCAAGACGACCTCCCTCGCAAGCAACCCCTACGCTTGGCAACACCCCAAACCTATATAGAAGAAAGTACTTCTGACATTGTTGGGACTTTTCGACTCCCCCAGTGATTTGGCGACCGGGGCATTGTTTGTTTCCCCCTTCCTACCCTCGGTAGCCTACGCCTCTGTCTACTCTAGAATAATATCACCGGATACCACTGTTGCCACGCCTAGTGATTTTTCACTACATCCAGTGATTTTAAGACTGTCCTAGCGATCTAGTGATTTTTCACTGCAATCTAGTGATTTTTTGCGAAGCGCGTGTTTGAAGAATATCTGTTGTCTTTTTTTATCATTAAACTTTTCAGCCTTTTTTAAAAGATTTTCAGCCTTTTTTAATCCGCAAACAATTGATTCCGTGAATTGTTGTTTGAAGATTTGCACCAACAGCATGTACAAGTGTTTCTAATTTGAGTTTCTTATTGTTTCCACTTCCGTGCTGTTTATTGTTGCGTTATGGGCCATGACTGTATTTTATTATTATTTTATTTAAATGTTAGGTTGATTGGTCTAAAATACTTTGTCAGTGGTGTCGTTTTCATCTCTTAAAAACAGTCTGAAAATTGTTAGCATGAGATTTTCCATGCTTCAGCATGATCTATTTTAACAAACTTGCAAATGATGATGTAAGGGTTTTTAGGCAAAAAAAATAACTAAATGATTTCAAGCAAAAATGCGAATTTCGACGCAAAAATTTTAAATCTAGTGATTTTTTTCAGATCGGGGAATTTTTTTTTGGGGTGAATCTAGTGATTTTTGTAGAGAAGCCTGTTGCAGCACCGCCGGATAGTTTTAATACTTTTGTGATGTATTAAGTGTGTTTGAGGCTTGTGTGCAAAGCCTCAGCATTCATTGTTTGGAGTGTTAACCATGAAGTTAGCCCATATGCTTAATTGTATATGTCCAGTCCAGAAGTCTGACTTACTTTTGATCAACGTATTTTCTGTAGTGGATTTATGAAAAAATGTATTACGGCTAAGTCAGATAATCCTACTGGTACTGTATTTTGTACTGCATAGAAGCAAGATACTTTTTGTGCTTACGACCAAAGTTAGTCATTTGCGCAACATGCTGTTCACAGACAGTAAGATGGAGTTGATAGTATAGTTGTTAAGTTTATTTAGCAACCACTGCTATGCTTACCCAAACACAGTAGCGCAGTTAGTGCAGGCTTACGGATGTTATAACCATGTTGCGTCCACGTAGGTCTTGGTCTACACTTGTTAACATTTATAGCCTATACAAGATACAAAATGGTATTAATCTAAACATGTGCCATGCACCAGGAGTCGCAGGAGATTAACAAGTCTAGACATCCGTAAACAAACGCATGCTTATTTCGGCCAGAGCCCGATGCGCATGCTTTAAAGCAAAATTTTAAGATGAAATTTACGGCAAAGCGTTTACTTTCAAAACTTATTTTGCCTTGTCAACAACTGGGAGTTTTACTGAAAATACATTCACTTTAAACATAGATTGGAATCGTTTGGCGAGGAGACTGAAGCCTGCTTCGCAAAATAGGAAGAATCGAAATCGCTCGCTTGCGACAAGTCATTGTATTACTGCTAGACTAAGCCCGTCATTCCTAGCCGTTCGTCGGAGACGGTAAGGCAAAAAACGCAAACAAAAGGTGAATAATTCTACAAATAAACTTCAAGTTTGCCCTAAGAACAGCTTCCTACTGAGAAGAGGGTAGGACTAGAGGTGGATGTTCCGGAGTAAGACGTTTGGATTACTACTGTGTGTCATTATTCGTGAAATTATGATCGACAAAGTGAATTTTGTAAGTCAGGTTGTTGAGGCTGTTGGCTTCAGAACAAGCAATGGGTGGAGGTAATTCTATAAACCTAAAGAACCTGAAGAAGTAGTAGCACTGCTTACCAATGTTTTGGCCAGTTTTACCAGTAAAGTGCTTGCTTTCGACCAAAGACAGTGTGATATTTAGTGATCTGATAGGTTTTGATTTGAGTTACCAGCTACATAAGCGAAAAATCAGGACTAGTAGCTCGTGTTTAAATGTAAAAGTGCAAGATAAGATTAAATAATAATTTCGCGCAATTTTACAGTGGTAAAAGGAAGTCAATTGCAAAAACAGGAGATTTAACGTTAGAAGAGATTTGACTCCCGTTCAAGTTAACCAGTGACATTTATCAAAACTGTTTGAGCCGAAACCTCAGACGACTTTTCACGATCATCATCGTTGGTGAAAAAAGACATTTTTTCCTTGTTTTCACTGTGCATAGCAAACCTTTTTTTGATTAGTATGATGTACCGCTGGGCACGAGACAAACTTTTCCTAACCACATCTATTTGGCGTCTGCTAGTTGAAGCGTGTGTAAGAGTCTGGAAAATATTAGGTTGGTGCGTTTTTCTATGCTAGTTAAAGCGTCTGCTAGTTGAAGCGTGTGTAAGAGTCTGGAAAATATTAGGTCTGTGCGTTTTTCTACTTTAAAACAGGCACTGTGTTAGTAATAGTAAAAAGTGATAACTTAACTGTGTTCATATTATAGAACAATCTTTCTGAGTCTTGTGTGCATGGACCCCTTGAATGTCAATGGAAAGGATTGAAGGGTTTCGTGAATACCATTGTTCAATCGCAATTGATAGAGGTGAAAACAGTCTTATGAAGAAAAGTTGTACTTGTGGGAAAAGTATGCTTGAGCCCAATATACAAATTGTATGGCACCGTTAAATCGTTATTGTGAGGTTGAACATTCAGTAGGTTCAATTGTAAAAAGTATCGTTGCATACCATACACCCAAAGGTCACTAGATTTTGCGAGCGGAAAAATCTAACCTGTAAGTTTTGAAAAGCAGTACAATTCATAAAGTTCTAGCTTAAAATTAAGTTTTCTGTAAAAAAATAATTTGCCACGTCAAGTTTGATAAATAGAAAAGTTTTAACAGGCAATTGCATTTAATGTTGAGCTCTTCTTTGTTCTATTGATATGTGAGAGTCCTGGGAACTGATGCTCATCACCTCAAACGAAATGATGTCATCTTTAAAACTTTTCTGTCAGTTATAATTATTGCTCTCATTGTGACACTGTAAAGGTAGATGGATCACAAGCAACATTATTTTTTGTAGTGCACGGTTGCATTGCTGTGCAGTAAAACCGAAACAAGCAGATCTCACTGTAGGCCAAAACCTTCTCTAAGCAACGAACGTGTAGTGTCAAACACGGAATTTGCAACCAGTCTAACCCACACCTAACGTAATGGAAGTGCAGTGTTTTCACCAGCGATGCCGATCGGCTGGAAGCGAGTATTGCCAGGGCTATGTAATCGAGATGTATCGTGGCAGGTCACACAGGTCTTTCTTTATTGTTAGATGGCAAGAGCATGCCTTCCTGACATTGTCACCAGCCTTTTCTTGCATAAAACTCGAAAGATTCTTCTCCTTGGCAAAGACTGATTTTTAACAAAAACTAATTTTTTTTTCAACCCTTTCCACAGGTTAAATACCCAAACCACCGGGTGATTGGTTTCTATCCAGGACTAAGCCGATTGCAGTGGTCAAGCAACCAAAGAAAGGCACTGTACCTATGGAGTACTGCGACACTGCGGGTGCAATGTGCTACCGGACATTAAAAGGAAAGGCGACTCCTGATATTTCTTGCACTTCAGACTGATGAAAAGAACAGATGCTTCTACCTCTTCATCACTATCTCCGGCAAAATCTGGAAACGGAGTGCCTAAAAATCATTGACGTTCTTGATTTCCTAATTAAAACAACATACACATACCAAACGAGACTTTCCGGAAACAAATACCGCATGCTTAGTAACAATTTAAAGTTAAAGCAAACGATTATGTGTACCGTATTTATTCTATTGTTAGCCGCCTTGATCGTAAGCCGCACGAGATGGTGTTAAAAATTGATGTAAGCCGAGCTTGAACATAGGTTACCTAAGCCTCTGAGGTACTTTCGCGTACTAGCACGTTTCGCGTTTAACTGGTAACCGTGGTAATGGTGCTTACACCATAGGTGGCGGAACCTTTTTCGAAGTGGGGGGGCACAAGTGCACTTTGAAAAGAAATTATAGCAAATTTTGTGGTTTGAATTGGCAACTGTGACATCACAAGCATTGAAATATGACGTCATTACATATACACCACATAAAGGTCTAAATCAGCTATGTCCAACCCGCGGGCCGCATGCGGCCCAGTCGAAGGTTTTGTGTGGCCCAGTTTAGGCTGCAGCTGCAGTGAAAGTATCCTACATACTGATAACCAGTCCTTATTTTGATAATCGCGAATGTGACATTTTTGATGCAGGTAGTCCTCAGTGCCATTTTATCACGCCTGCTACCACTGCAGTTATTCGAACGCTTTGAGTAAATTAGGTTAAGCTAAATTTAGTTTGCTAAGATCAAAGTAAGCCATTCAAAGTCCCGCCCTCATTAATATGTCCTTCAATGTGGGGCCCTAGTCAAGATAGTGACATAATTTTTTGCTCAGTAAGCCATTTTGGTTGGACATAGCTGGTCTAAATTACACTACCGTATTTTAGACAAAACTACACCACTATGAAAACGTATCGGTGAACCACCTGAAATTCAAATAGGCTGTTACAGGGGCGACCCAGGTCATCAGCGTCACTCGGGCTCATCATACGATTTATTCTGACTGAATAAAAACGTTCGACCCTTGCGTCACTACAATTTTCCATTTGCTTTCATTCTGGCTGGCATTATCGTTGCCTTGTGACGTTATGCTATGTAACAATAAACGAGAAATTCTCATGATAACTTCTCCCTTGTCGAGTAACATACGTCACAGAGCAATGATAACGCCACAGCGGCGATTCTAAGGGGAGGCCTGGGTAGGCTATGGCCCCTCCCAGATTTTTGGCTCGCCCCCTGTTTCCCCACAGTTTTTTGCTTAATTTCACATTCAAGTTCGTTTGATTGACGTATGCAGCAGATAACTTTCAGCCAACAAAATTTTAAACGATTTGAAGACTTTCTGGCGACCGTTGTGACGATATTCACAAGCCTATGTTGGGTTTGATAGGTTAAATCATAGCAAAACAATCTTCATTACAGTGGAAAATCACCACGCAGGGTAGACATTTTTGTTAGTCCCCTACTTTTTTCCTTGGCCCCGCAGTGCCCCTCACTTTTTTCATGCTAGAATCGCCACTGTAACGCCAGTAAATCATCCACTTACTAGGCTCATTCACATTAGCCCGAGTTGTTGGACAATTTATTGTTCGTTTGAAATTATTCTCGAAATGGGAACTGTCCATTGGATTGAACTTCAAATCCAATGTTCTATACAAATCCATTGCTTCAAAAAAACATTCAATCCGATATGAATCATGTTTCAAAAAATACTTAGCTGCATAGGACAGCTCGGACTCTAATGAATGAGCCCGAGTAAAGCGCGAGCGAACGAAGTCGTGAGAACGCCTACTACGAAAGATATTGTTTAATTCAGGTCACCTGCAACATGAACGCGAAAGGCCAGACATGGAATGAAAATATATGAACAGTGACACGGCCCAAAGAAAAAAGCCCGAGTTAACAACTTAATGAAGTGGGACCGTGGGTGGGGGAACAAACATACAAAGCAAGCAAGCTTGCGTTCTCCGATATAAATCGTAATCAAAAATTCGGGCGGAGCCCGTGTGCAGGAGTAGCCACTGACCTGATGAAAACACCACGAACACAGCTTGAAAAACAGGCAAAAATTACACAGCATTGATACCTGCCTTAAACATATTCACAATCACAACTTTTCCACATCTTTAACACAGAAGTAAAATGACTGAATACTCATTTACAACTGCATTAGATACCGGAATGCACAGACAAGACAAAGCATATGCAGCAACCAGCAAGTTGCCTACTGTAAGGATGCCAATTGTGTTGCCAAATCAGAAATAAATATAGCTGTTTGGTGCTGCACAATGCAAAAACAAAAACACAATTGAAATTGATCTGTCAAACATTTCATTTTGCGCATAAGATTCAGCAAAATGTCACTCTTTAGAATGGTATTAAAACGCTTGAAATACTGTAACACCAATTTTTTAATGGTGTGGCACGAACTTTTTTCTATACACAAGCAAGGGTGTCGGAAGGGGGGCAGGAATTTGAAAATTTCAGCAAAAAAGCCTGTTTTCTTAGTTTCGAGTGGTAAAAACCAAATTTCACCACTTTTGGCCCACCGTAGAAAAACTTTTGGAAAAATCCACTGGTGGTCCCCCTGGAAAAATTCCTTCCGACGCCCGTGCACACAAGCATGTAAAATGACACCATTTTTGTGAAAAATTGTTTTGTATTACACCATCGGGCAACACTGTTCAACAACACCAATTCGGTAAGCAATCCATAGCAGGGTGACAGACTGTGCACGGTGTATTCTGCCAAACAATTACGAAATCCTGCCAAATTACAAATAACATGGTAGAAATAATATCGACAAAATACTTCCAAAATTCTGCAACGTTTGTTTCAAAACGATTTACTTTATCACTGGACCCAATACTAATTATGTTACTTAAACTTACGATATTTAGGCAGAAATAAAAGTGGGGAGGCCTAGGCCCATGCGCCCCTCCCCGGTTCCGCCACCTATGGCTTACACCACTGCAACTGCCTTCTGTTCATCATAATCCTTTCTGCGACGGAGTGTGCACGTGATGCAGAAGAGAACAGAATGCGCAAAGAGAGCTTGGTCGACAAAACGTAGCCAAGATAAGACTGATCGTCATCTGTACCTTTCGATATGGTAAAGGAGTAAACAATGTAAGCCTCCCTTGGTTATAAGTCGCACGAAATGATGAAAAAAACTTTGAGTCGCGGCTTACAATTGAATAAATACGGTACATAACAAATGCACGCGTGCTGGGCCAGGTGTCAAGCGGCAAACCAGCACGGTAGACCACGGTCATCTCAGTAACAAAGCGATATGCTGGGACTTCTACGAAAACCACTTAAGGGGTATAAAAATGTAAATGTGCAATAATCTTAAACACAGGGCTTCTTTTTCGTTTGAGCCAGTTATTGAAATCCACTGCTTGGCCGCACTATAGATCTCGGGACAGGGGTTGAGCAGCCATTCGATTGTCTCGTACGATTCAGAACCTTCAGGGCATGCGCTCCATACGGAGGTCGATAGATTGAACATTGAACGACAACTTGGTCAACGGTTTGTTCTTCTGCGCCACACTCACAGGCCGCAGAAGGGGCCATATCCTATTTGTGTAAACAGGAGCGGAAACGTCCAACATCGGTGGGTAGGCGGTAAGTCCGGCCTTCGCTGTTCGTGGCAGGGTCATTCCAGGCGGGTGGGTGCCGATGTCAGGGATGAAAGTGCGGAGTTTCGTAGTGTTCTCCAACGACTTCGCATTCCATTGGTGATCCGTTTAGTTGTTGTCGTCAGATGAATGCTAACAGATCCCGGAGAGAACGAAGCTCCCTACTCGTGTGCTCCAGGAACAGGTCCATCAGGAACATGTACCAAAACGGCCGTAGTCCATTTTTCCGGGTTTACTACTACCGGTCACAATAGGCACTTAAAGTAATATCTTATCCTGGTCAACACTGTTTTTCAGGTTTCGCGGAACGTTCTCGAGTTTAGGTTTCGATAGCAATCAATAGAATTCTTTTGCTACAAGAAAACTGAGTTTGCTTTACGAAGAAATCCAGGTCTACCACAAAATGACGAACCAGCGGAAAAAGGCGATCCTTCGTCCAGCTAAAAAGTTGGGACTGTTGCTGATATTTTTGGTTCAACTCGTCCGCTTGGCTTGCGTTGGTGCAACGTTTTACGTCATCTTCATCTATCTCATCATACAGGTACGTTTTTCAAAATTTTTACGTTCATCATGACAAAATACTAGCTGGACTCTTGATGATATTATGCGCTTTTGGTTTATGGTTTATGACGTGACAGATCAGGTTTTCTCCTAAAGATATAGCCTTTTTCAGAGTGGAATGTTTCATCCTATTCGAGGGTATTTTGTAGAGCTAACTTCTACAGTCCAGTGGTGGCTGCATTCGCCGCAGTTTTTGCGACATCAAAGACACTGAAGCTGTTTTTATTATCTTGCAGTCATCGAACTTAAGAATGCTGATAAAACATTGTAATCGTAAACGGGAATTTTAAATTCAACTGTGAAGGACTTTTGCTTCGGAATTATTGCAATTTAGCAGTTTACGTTCTCAGTTCGAGAACACATGGGTTATACTTTTTTTTATTACAATGGCGAAAAAAGCTTGCATTTTCTACTCCTGGCAACTTGAGTATGTTCTATTGATATTAAACAAAAATTGGCAAATATAAATCTGGTGAGTATTGCATATTGTGAGACTTAAAAATATAGGACATAAACAATCTGGTAGCCAGCCTTCGTCACAAGTGCCATTTTAGCATAGGCTACTTGAAAACTGGCTGGCTTAGTTGCCCCTAAACTTTTCATACTTTCAGGCAAATTGTTGTTTAAAAAGTTGGAAAACTTCCGCTTGCCTTTATCAAAAAAGTATCCCACAGGCAGCAAATTCCATCTTCGTTGTAGTTAAGCCAATTGCCCTTCGATCTGCCACAAAAAAAACAAATAAACCGCAAACGTTTTTCAGCGGCTTATTATCACGTTCTTGTTAAACTCAGTGAAATATTGGGAAAAGGTTATAGAAGGCGTTGCTTCAGTTATTAAGATCCACATGCCTTTTGCTGAATTGTTTGGTTACAATAGCTCGCAGAAAAAGAAGCGAGTGATGCTGCTGCTAGTAGTTAGAAACTTCAATTGCTACTGTTCGAGTTCATTTTGATGAGAAGAGATTTGCTTCCGCTAAATTCACCGGGAATGGACCTGGATTCCGTTGCTTGTTACGAAGGAAAACGCTAGGTTGCCCACATTCACGACAATTGGTAGATAACCAAGACTCGCATAAAATTTTTCCCAGCTGTTTCACCGCTTGGCAACACTGCTGTTTAAAGCTAATCTGCGTGAAAACTCAAACGACGTCAATGTTTAAGGCTAACGGCAAATATTTAAAAAGATTAAACTATCTGTTGTTCAGGTGCAGTTGTTGACTTTTCAAAGTTCTTCCGCAGTTAAATCCTGCACATTATTGGTTGTGTAGTGACAGCCTGGGTTGCAACCAGCTGAAAAGTTCAGATATGTCATCTTGCCAAAATATTTTGGGAAAGAAACACTTCCAGCACTTACCAAAACCTACGAAAATAGAGTTTACCCAAATTTGCAGTTTGTAAAATCTTCTAGTAGCAATTTTTCGATTTTTGCTTAACTTGTAGCCGTGGTAGTAATGTGTAGTTTAATGGTTAATCAAAGTTTAATAAAGAAGTTCAAAATTTTGGCGCGTTTTTTTGTTTGTTGTGACATATTCAGTGACCACAATGAAAGTAAAACCACACAAATTTTGACAGATTGAGCAGAGTTCTACTATTTTTGGATAAAAAAGAAAAACAATACAAAGCCCGGGATCAACTTACATTAAAACTTCATAGCAGTTTTGGAAAATGAGGCTTTTTGAAGAATAACGAAAGAGCTTTGCGTAAAACCTAGTGTCCTGTTTAGTGTACAGGCAAACATAGCAAAAGACGCTGTTTTTGCTTAGTGACAGCAAAAGGTTTAACCATTTGCAAAATTGCAAAATATACAGTAGCACCAAAACTTAAATTCAGCCAAATCTCAGTCTCCACTTTATGTACCAACCGAACGCATACCCAGTGTCTATATCAACGTCTGGCCTCTTAAATTTCAAGATTTGAAAGCGGTGAAATGCAAGAGTAACAGCAGCCCAGTGCAACCAGTGGTGTCGGAGAGGCCTTGCACTGAGTCTACTGCATATGCACACATGCAGCAATCACTACACCTGAAAGGAAGAGGCTATTTTTTGCGCTATCACTTTTGCTTCTTTATGGAACAGGGCGGACGATGTTTTGTCCTTCCTGCCTCATAACCCACCCAGAATACACTTTCATGCGACAAAAGATAGTGGAACTTGTTTTTCGTTTTAGCTACATGTTTCCTGTTGACGTGTGACCCTGCAAGTGTTTTGAAACGTTTAGCCTTCCGCAAGATTTGCATTTGGAAGATGAGCTGTGAATTATCGAGAAGGCGATTTTGTGTGTGTCAATGAATCAGGTCAAATATTCGTTGATTTGAACATCCCCAAGCACACGTCTTGTTACTGTGGCTCAGCTATTTTTCATAAAATAAGAGGCATTGTGTTTGGAACATTTATTCGCCGATGTCGCACTTACAAAATCGCACAGTTTCACATTCGTTGTTTGTCGAAGGTTTTTGAATGACAGCATGGTTTTGCCTGTTTGTCAAGGAGGTCAAATCTGCTTTGAAGGTTACTGATTTCAAAAACTGACTTCAAAAATTTACCATCACAACGTGATCTATAAACCAGCAATGTAATGGTTCTATCACGAGCATAGCACGGTTAAATCAGTCATGCTATGCTCGTGATCACTATTTATTGTATTTGCAGGGAGAATCTTTGGCGATGTTTGATGCAGATGGACCCCGACCAAATGAAACAAATCCTAGTAAGTCTTTCTATTCAAAAACGTCTAACGTGGTGTACGTCATTTGCATAAAATAGACTTTGAAAAATTGAACAGCTTTGTTACAAAACCAGATTTACTTTGTGTAAAAATTTGAAAATGTTTGACAATTGAATATCTCCAACAAACAAAGTAGACGTATTCAACTACATTTAATCTTGCATGTTGCATACATTTTGCAGGATATTTTTGTATCAAAGCAGTTCTGCAACAATGCACTTCGGTTCTCATTCAATCCAGGAATTGATGCGCTTTTAACTTTTATTTCACAAACTTTGTTTTGATTCTTTTAAAAAAGACCGTGGAAGGTTGTAACGATGTGTCACAAATGGAAAATACCAGCCCACGATTTTTAAAGGCCTTTTTGAAATCCTTTCTTTTTCATTGAAAACGTTTTTCGTCAAGGATTACCAATGACGACAAGAACTTGGTGCTGAAGATGGCAGCTTATCACTTTTTTTATTGGAAGCATACATGGATACAACACAATCAAGTAATTTACAAAACAATTACCAGTTTTTCTGAGATTTCTAATGATATCCTATCAAATATCATCGTTTGTTACAATTCTTTTGCACAAAGAGCAAACAGGTTTTACATGAGAACAACACCCTACTAGGAATTATTATACCTGGCATTCAATGTGCAACAAATGGCAGTTAACAGCAAACAGTACAGCTTCAATTCAGATTGCAGGCTGCATGAACTGCGTCCAAACCAAAGGTGATGCAGTTTAACCGTCTTAGTGTTAAAACCTACAGACATAATTTTTATGTTTTCAAATTAGAATTACCAATCTATTAGGCACTACTGTTGATACCTTGCACATTGGCGCATTCTCTGATACAAAGTTAGCTTTGAATTATAACTTATCTTTTTTCAACCCACGGATCAAGCTAGAAAGAGAACTCTATTTTTTTGCCAAACGAAAACAAAATCGATTGTAGAGGTTTCATTTGGTGGAAATTTTAAGCTCTCTTATGCTTCTCGTTTCAGTTTTTTAAAATCACTAATATCAACTGTACCGTTGAAACGTACAATATACAGGGTGTCCATAAAGTCTCTTTACAATTTAAAAAAATTCTTAAAAAGTGAAATGATGAGATATCGCAATGAATTTTGTTTTATGTTAATCAGTATTTCATAAAGTTTTTATTGACACATTAAATACACTTCTAAACATTTAATTAACATTTAATTAAAAATAATTAAAAATATCATTACTTTATTTAATACACTTCTATATGGGCACCATTAGTTGCACGAAGCACATCTAAACGGTACTCAATTTCCTGCCATGTTCGTTGTAGCATGGCGTGATGGTGGGTCTCTTCCATACTTCCTTCTGTAGTTTCGCTGGGTCTGAACATCTGATTTTGTCTCAATGAACCAGGATACACATTGCGCTTTTTCTTGAGCAGTAGTCATTTTATGGGGGTTCGATTCATATAACTCAATCATTAAACATAAGAAATTTTAATTAAGAAATTTTGTCTGAAACAATAAATTTTAGTGTCAATAAAAACTTTATGAAATATTGATTAACATAAAACAAACCTCATTGCGATACAGTATCTCATCATTTCATTTTTTAATAATTTTTTTAAATTGTAAAGAGACTTTATGGACACCCTGTACACTTGTACACTTGTTTCTCCACTTTTACAGTGATTTCTTGTTCTGAATATGCTTGCTGGTCAGGTGTGCAATCCATCGACAAATTCGTATCCATTTCATTTTTTTCGGAAAATTGGCGATGCTGCTTCTTTTGTGTAATACATTTCTATTGTTCACATTAGCGTCCTCCTGCTAGCCTAACTCAGATGGAAAACTGTAATAGCAAGCATTTCAAATTAATAACAAGGGTAAAAATAAAAGTTTGTCACGCAAAATGAAATTGCTTGGTCACGTTTGGCTAAATTTTTCTAATAGGCAAAGCAGTTCCTACCGACGTTTTGTGCTTTTAGTTCATGTTGGAAGAACGAAATGTTAGATTACTGTAAACCTTTCGTGATAGGACGTTATGAGCAAAAGCTAAAAGTTAGGCAAGCAGATCTTGTGTTACCAACTCATCAAGGTGCAACTTATTTTGTTTTTTCAAGACAAATCTTGAAATTTTTAACTACTATTTATTTCTGTCGGTTCAGCTTAATTCTATAAGGGTACTACAGATTTTTGTCTATCCAAAATCTCCAGTAAATATCGCTATAGAAAGAACGTCAGGCTTAGCATTTGAATAACGTTATCTCCTTTGACTTGATTAGAGATTGTTTTTCCATCATAGACTTTTAGTCATTCCTCTTGTGTTTCATCCGACCTTAAAACTATGCAGTGTCTGGAAATATGTGATAACAATATGTCAAACCACCGGATGTGATCTTAGAAGAAAAAAATAGTCCCATGTTCTTACGAACAAAATCTGCTAGTAAATCTGCAAATAGGTTTCAGTACCAATTGCAAATGAATGCTTCCTTACATTCGCTTTATGTTCCCCTCACAACGTCACGAGTAATCAGCGGGTTCGCCGTGCGTTGGGGGCCAAACGGCTGAAGTGAATGTTGGAAAAGTGACAAGTCAATGGCAGCACCGCGTGTGAGACTTTCCCGTGATCCAGAATCCATTAATGGTCAGGCGGAACGTACTGTTTTTCAAGACTTCGGTATGACCCGACCGGGAATCGAACGCAGCCTACCAGCTTTCGTGGCGCGTGCTCAACCCACTCATGAAAAGATGAAAACAAAATTACTTTGTGTGTAACTCTGCTTGCAAAACTTTTGCTACAAAAATAAGATCTCCAACACTTAAAAACACTTATACGAATAATAAAATTGCTTATGAAGGATCGTGGAGAGAAGTTCTGAGAATAGCTCGTAGAGGAGTAACATTTTCTACAAACACAATTGGCGTAATATTTGCACTAAAGTAGAACATATCTTTCAGCGGTGCAGTCCGAGTTCCAGGACGCTAAACCTCTAATTGAATGGATCAGCATAACTGCGCCTTCAGTGGAAGTGGCTGTATCTCTGCTCATCACATACATTGTCATGGGTCCACTGTCCGAAAATGCTACTAGCATCCAGTGGATGAAATGGTTGATAAGGTAATAATATGGTTTTCACTACAGGTTCGTTTTTAATGCGTTGTGCACTTTTGAAAGCGCAAATAAGATCATTTTGCTTTTATAGAGAAAGAATTCGGTAGTTGCGCAAATAATGATGTTTAAAACAAACGTCTCTCTGCTTGCTCATTAAGTGAAGCAAAATGTATGGTTTACAGCAGGTTTTTTTAACCCTGCTCAGGTAACCTCTAAATACAAACACGGTCGTTTTCCTTGCCCAAAATGGGCAGATTTTGTTTATTGGCTTACACTGGTCTAACTGACAGGTTTGGACGCGCGTGCGGGTTTTTGTACAACTTAGCAAGTCTTCTCAAGCTCATCCGATCAGAAAAAAACAACCTGTTGATTTTGGAAAATTTTTTATATGATAAGGAACAAAAGCAATTTTCCAAACAAAAATGTGGGAAGTGCTCTTAACAAATGAACGAAATAGTGAAGAAAAATCCAAAAATTCCGCCAGTAGACGTCATTTGTGGTCTGAACAGAACCTCATTTCAAGCTTGTGGTTCTAACTGCAATAAAAGTAAATTAGGTTGAGACATGAAGTTTTTCTATTTTTATTGCAATTTTCAGCCACATTAATCAACCTTGCCCAAAATGGGCAATTTTTTTACGAAAATCAAGCACACAGAGTAAACTTACCCAAAATGGGCAAATGCTTTACGACAATTGTTGGGCAATCAGATTGATCGCGGCATTGCTATTGACTTTCATGTCTCACATACGACCAGTCCCGTCGCCAGAGGGTAGATTTGATGGGCTAAGCCCCCCAAACAATGCACCAAATCCCCCTAAATTGAAATATGAAGACTATAAATTGGCGGAGTTTTGTCAATTTTTACAATGTCAAGGCATCAACAGGGAAACAAAAAACTCACTCTAACCATAAGGTCGGGTGATTTTCACCCCAAACTCACACTAACCATAACGTCGGGTGATTTTCACCCTAAATCACACTGACCATAACGTGAGGTGATTTTCACCCGAACTCACAAACAACCATAATGTCAGGTGATTTTCACCTAGGGACCACGTGGCCACCACTCCTGTTTGTATTCCGGGGACGTTAGCAATCTTTGCAGAAAATTTGAAAGTGATCAATACAGACAAGTGCTCCCAATCGTTGGCAGATGGCACGTGAACCTCGTTTTGATCTATTTTGATGGTGGACAGGTTCCACGGCGTTGTCTGGTCTCAAAGTTCATGTCCTCAATAAAATGCTTTGGCCTTTTACCACAAGCGCACGCACAAGGAGCAAGTCTTTTTTGGCTGAGCCAAAGTTCTAGAAACTTCAATTAGGAAAAGAGAAGCACAAGGTTCATCATGTCCTCAATAAAATGCTTTGACTTTTCACCACAAGTGCACACGGTGCAGGCCCTTCCTGGCTCCAATTTCTTTCCTCTGACGGAGAAAGCGTCATACATTCTCCTGCCTGTTTCTCAATGAAAACCACGAGCTGAGCAGGAGCCATTCGCGCCAAATTGATTTGTGTCGTCAGGGCTTGCACTCGGGTGATCTACTCCCGTGCTGGCTTCGGTCTAAAGGCTGCTGCACACACACGCGATTGCGATGCGATTGCGGCGTTTTTGTGCCTTTGGCGCCAGTTTCATACGACGGTCAGTGCACACTCTTGCGATCGTGGGATTGTGCATCGTCGCAAGTGAATTTTCCTGGTTTTGCGATGCTTGCGACAGAGTAGGATTGAATTCTACTTTGTCGCGTCATCGCAGCGTACAGGTGGTGATGGACTCTAGGCCGGGGACTGAATTTTCTGTTGGCGTGGTGTATTTTCTCTTTGCTGATGTGTTAGGACACTAATGAAAGCCTGGTATCGCTGGCTGGTTTCTTTTGAAAGCGTTGAGGACATCGCGTTGGTGATTTGTAACAACATTGTAACACAACTGATTCTACATGTTTGTCACTATGGCACTGTATGATATTAACAAACAATATAGTTAGCCTGGCAGTGGTTGAAACATACATAATTTATGATCAAATCCATGACAGGAGGTGCGTTGGTTATAACATGTTGATGATGTTGGTCATTTGTTGTAGTCTACAGTAGACCCAGGCCCGTAACTAGGGGGGCGCAGAGGGTGAAACCCCCTAGAAAAATTTGGTCCCCCCATTGAAAAATGTGTTGGACATAATTTAAAACCAGTGAACATAGTTTGAAAACTTTGGACTCTTAGAAAACTCTTTGCCCCCCCCCCTGGTATCTCAAGCTGGCTACTGGACTGCACCAGAGGTGCACAACCTGCAGCCTTCGATAAAAATGCAGGCCGTGCACGTTTCATTCAAAATACAATATTGCAAAATTATGGCGGCCGTTTAGCATAAATAAATAATTTTTGTCTGCTGCTGATCAAAGCTTTGATGCTTTGTAGAAAGACGGTCAAACACATGTGAAAGTAGGCTAGTCTAGGCGTGTGGAAGAAGAACAGAAGCAGTGAAGAAATACATAGGCTAAGTTTCCACTCACAGGCGGCCGTAATTCAGAAAAACAAAAGTAATGCGGTCGGCAGTGACGAAAAGATATTGCACCCCTGACCTACGCCCACCCGAAAGCAGCCCAGAGGTGGACAACAAATGAGGGTGGTGTTAATCCAAAGAAACGTAGTAGTTGCTGAAACCTGTGATGCAGGGGTGTGCAACATTTTTTTTCGGTGGGCCATACAACCAACTTCAGACATCTAGCTGGGCCACACAAAAAATTTAGTTTTTTAACATGAACTGTCGTATTAGGATTTTCATGCATGATGGGGAA
>Ga0210059_1001236_pt1 | contig 37798 bp, 25 predicted proteins | sample Ectturendosymbi2_FD_188042 | JGI IMG/M metagenome (GOLD analysis project Ga0210059, IMG submission 188042) | Ecteinascidia turbinata endosymbiont from Florida, USA - Sample 2 (SPAdes) (version 2) | ecosystem: Host-associated > Tunicates > Ascidians > Unclassified | place: Key West, Florida... | reverse complement strand
TCATAGTCGCAATCCATCTTCAAATATCCACAGGTGTTAATAAATATCAATAAATATTTACACGAGATTAATTTTTGAAAATGGAGTTCAAATATTAAGGCAGTGTACCTTCACTGTTTCATTTTTGGTATAACAATATTTGCTCAAATCAATGGAAAGAGACAGATTCCTTGTATTAAAATCGATGAATTGCAAGTTTAATACACGTGGTGATCAAGACAAGAACTTCTTGAATGGGTGTTAGGGGAACAATGCATTTCTTCGTCATCAAATTTATTTGATAGGAAATTGATTTCACGTAATTCTATGCTTCCTCAGTCCTGAAATCTGCAAGCAATTGCTTAAAATGCGGAAAGACTAAAACAAGTGCAGAGAAAGCAAGAAAACTCAAGACGAAGAAAATGAATAAATCAGAACACAATCAAAACTGGAAAAGACGCCATTACCAAATAACTGCTGCCACTAAAATTGAAAAACTAATACAGAGCAACAAACCTCAGTATGGAGCAACGTCACGGCGGATCAACACAAAGTGGCAGTAGGATACCTTCTTACCACCCGTGCAGCTCTTATTTGCCGGTTTTTGTGCCCCCCATCTAGCCCCTCCCCGGGCTGCCGCGCACATCCCTGGTCGTTCCCACGAACGACGGGATACTTGGGACGACAAAACTTATCTTCCGGTTAAATTCACGTGACATCCGGTACAACTATCCGAGTAAAGTTTGCCTGCGCAAACAACTTACATTAAAATCAGGCATCTCGCAGTCAGGAAGGTCGTACGTTTGATGACAATCATCGCCATAGTCGCCGTCCTCTCCTGCAACGCATTAGTTTCAACTCACTCGGCTCGTCAAACCACAAGGTAGCTCGATAAACAAAACCAATAATTCGTAAAACCGACATTGCCGTACTTATTATAAAACGACACAGGACTCTGTTTTGCAGTTCTGGGAATGAAGGTTGCGGAGTCGGAAGTAAAATACCCGACTCCGAACTTTCCATTTTGTAGTTACGAAATCAACCGATTTTCATTTTGTAGTTACGAAATCAACGTTTTGTAGTTACGAAATCAACCGATTTCGCTTACGTTATTATAGTTACGAAATCAACCGAATAACGTAATGCTTACGTTATTATGATTTTGAATGCTTACGTTTATTTATTCAAAATTTTTGAATGCTTACGTTATTATTTATAGATCTTGTCTGTGTTTTCGTTGCCGCAAAAACTGTGGCAACCTTACGTCATCGACGGGAAAAAGTGTGGTTTACTGTAAAGTGATCATATCCAACGTGTGAGCACTTGTTTTGCTGAAGATATTGCTTCAATCATTTAAACTGCAAGGTGCTTTAACGTACAGCGGAAATGCACTGCAAGAAGTCTGGTGCAACACATTCATGAAATATTCAGATGATTCAATGTGTTGGGTTTTTTTGCAAAACTGCGCATGCTCTGTGGAGTGTCATTGGATAGCTGCATGTTTAAATTTTTAAAGTGCCTTCACCACATCAACTAGATCAGTCAAGATTATGGGCGGCTGGACGTTTTTCGAATAGGATCACATTCGGTCATGTAAAGGTACCTGTAAGCCAGTATTTCCTTTCTGACATGTTTTAACCCTCGCACACAAATACGCTGCTACACAACGATCTTCATTGTCACATTGTGCTGATATTCGCTCTCAGCACATCAAAACATAACGGCGAAGCGTCTTAAGTAGCAAGAAACCGCCGCCGTTCCGACATAGAAGCGTGAACCAGGCTTTGACGAACCATACAAAACACAATTTGAAACCAAATCTTCGGTCCGCGTGAAATGTGGTCGTGGGCCGCAGTTCAGCCAGCTCTGGTCTAGATCATGTTTCCAGATAATATTTGTGTTTTAGACACAATTTATAAAAAGAAGGCTACTTGCAATGAAATAATTGATTGAATATAATCAATCAAAATTTGAAATCCCCCTCGTCTATTTATATATTGTGCAAAGTTTTAGTAACAACTCCTGAGCCGGTTTTTAGATGACACGTGCTCGTAAACCAGCTGAGTATTGATGCAGCATTGAAGTAACTTGTTTGAAAGCGGAGATACGTTATGCTTGCGAAGGTTGGCAGTAACATTCATCGAATAAAGCTTTGCCATTTTTACCTTAAAAATTGATGCAAACTGAAATCAACAAAAATAGAATCATGTTTAGATGAGACAGTTATCCACTCATACTCTCGTGTTTTATTCCTGCAAAAGAATGTATTTGTCAATTGCGTAACATCGATAATGAAACTTCAAAGGGTTGAAAATGACCACTCGTCACTGATCAAGTGTCCATGTGAAATGGAACAGACGTATATATTGAATTCAGTTGTTTAGGTCAGTGTTCACGAATAATTAATAAATACGGTGCTGGTTTTCAGTTATTTGCTTGCACACATACAAACGGATATCGGAAATAAGTCTGGTAGTGTGGTTTTGACCAGGTGCATCCGTTGTTTGTAGATTTATTAAACAGACAGACAAGATTATGGCTTCGGGCTTTTCTGTGAGTCGTTACTGTGCGCACAAGCAAAGATTACTGACCGACCAGTCGTTCAGCGACCATGTCACTTTCCTGCTTCATCAATGTGCGTGGATCATGAATGACATTCTTTGTATGCAAGCCCGATCTCTTGCGGTCGACCATGTCGTCAGCAAAGACGGTTATTAGTTGCAGCATTCAAGCTTTTGTTGGTTGTTGAATAAAACTTCATTGGTTTTGTTTTCTGCAGAAAGAAGTCCAGGCAATGAGTCAATGCAACCATCCGAACGTGGTTTATTTCTACAAAGCGTTCGTGGTAAAGACGGAAGTGTGGTTGGTAATGAAGCTTCTTGGACGAGGTCAGTTTTGGCGCTTGCCGTCTATTCCTCCGCGGTAGTGGAACAGAGCTGCTTCATTCACCAAAGCATCGCGGCGTCCTACCGCTGCGCACTTGGTTGTGTTAAAGCACAACGGGGTGCCGTGCCTTTGTCGTCACATTGCTTGACGATTCCGTTGCTAAGTTCACACAGTAGGGAGTTAGCAAATAATATAATCCATTAACTCCTGTCGGTCTTGGTTTGTTTTGACTGATGGCGTGCTCGGCCGGGCGTGACCAGGTCGTCATTCCATCACAGGCTCTTCGCGCCCAGCGTTGACGGCCAGCATCAATTGCCGCGTCGCGTCAAAGTGTCAACCAACGTAATAAACCACCTCCCATTCTTTTTCGCACGTCAGCTCACGCACAGGCTTCAAGCGGTGTGTGTGTAGCCCTGTTTTTTCGGTCATTGACGGAATTTTTTAGAAATGAAATTAACTGAATTCGGTCACAATGCCTTTTTCAGTCATACACAGATGTTCTAAACAAAAAAGTGACAAATTTTTGAGCTATTTCGCGCAAATAACCGACAGTATCGGCAAAAAAAACAACAGGTGTAGCCTCGTCCCCCCAGTCGCTCAGAAAATTAATCGCTTGCCTCTTCAACAACCTTCGAACAGAAAGGTTATGGATCTTTTTCTTTCTTGTGTGCGCAGCGACTTAGTCGATGGACTTTGTGTTACAGGCTCTGTCCTGGACATAATCAAGCATCGGCTGAAGACCACTCCTCCCACTAACGGCGTCTTCGATGAGACAGTCATTGCGACCATATTGAGGGAGGTGGTTAAAGGATTGGACTATCTTCATAAAAACGGTCAGATCCACAGGTTTGTGTCTGTGTCCTGGCCCGAAACCGTTGTGACAAAGAGAGATCTATAGCGGCGCCTTATATAACTAGGCGTGGATCGTAGACATGTTTCCTATCGAACATAAATGCGCAATTTGAGAAACAAGAGGATAAATTAGTTTTAAATACCCCACAGCATTTTTACCTGGGGTGGAATCGGTGTTTCCTGATGGCAAACAGTGGCTGAAGCGGCGAGCGACGTGTGGAGTTGTCTTGTTTAGTCACAATCACGTGAAATGCTTGTGACTGGAATTGCTTAGTTTCTTCCGCGGGTACGCGCCGGTAGCTGTAAATGCCATCAACTAGCAAAGCTGCCAAATACTACGCTGTCTCTTAATTTGATTTTTGCACCACGCCGAGCGAACAGTGACGTAACAATACCACAGTAGTTAACATTTGCAGTCTCTTGAACCTGATGCGGCGTCGATTGAACCGCTCCGCTTCGTCTGCCGCCGATTGGTGCAGTTAATGATTACGTTTCGTTGACCCTGAATGTGTTGCCGACACCTGCTTGGGCAGGGACGTGAAGGCTGGCAACATATTGCTGGGAGACGACGGCACGGTGATGTTGGCCGACCTGGGAGTGAGCTCGTTCATCGCGTCAGGGGGAATTCTGTCACGTGACCGCGCCAGACACACCTTCGTCGGCACCCCCTGCTGGATGGCTCCAGAGGTCATGGAACAGGTGATTCCCCTGCTCGTTTACTTCCAACTGGTGTGACTTCATTTGCATCATTTATTCTTGATACGAGCTCGCCTGTCGCAATGCGGCCTCTGCTGTCCCTTCCCCGGGTACAGGTCTTGTCTGGTGTTGTGAGAGACTTGCGATCACTTCACATCTGGGCTTTTTTCCGGTCACAGACCAAAACGTTTTTGAAACGACCGTAAAAAATTAAGTCATTTCGGTCAGGAAGTGTAAAAATATAGGCTAATGGACACTGTTATGGCAGGTTTTAACACAACTGTGAGACAAATACCGAAATGTTTCAGTGACCGAAATGTCTCAGCGAAAAAACAACAACTTCCCATGTCTCGACAGGGTTGTGTCGAATCCTGTCCCGGCCTTGCGCCCAAAATCCCTGGCAAACTCCTTCAGATGTTTGTTCTGTACTCGCGTTAATAAACTCCTCGGTAACGAACTTTCTGCTGGTTGTTCGCATCGACGTGCTGTCTGACGCACTCCAATGTCCTTGTTGTTGGTTCCCCAGGCTGCCAGTGGCTACGGAATCAAAGCCGATATATGGAGTCTGGGCATCACAGCCATCGAACTTGCCACTGGCAAGGCTCCTTATCACCAGTACCCGGCCATGAAGGTGAGTGGCCAGCCGCCCGTGGCGTGATTTCAGTTTTCAAGATATTTACTTATTGAATGGTGTAATAGTGTTATCAGTGCCGTAGCTAGAGGTTTGAGTCAGGGGGGGGGGAGGGGGCAGAACGTAGGTGAAGGGTGACCACTGGCTACCGTAGGAGGCCAGTAGTCAACACTCAGAAAAAAGTTAAGAAATGATAGTGAATCCCCATGTCGTGGATGTCTATACCAGCTAAAAAAACGAGAAGACCGCGAAAAACGGCAAACACAACCTACTGAAAATCAAAAGTACACTAAACATCAACATGTAAGCTAAAAAGGGGCCCAGTTTTTCCATTAATTTTGCAATTTTAATTTCCTTCCTGTACTTTGTAAAGACTGGTGTCACACCTTTTTCAGGTACAATTCATCTTTTTCATGGTATCCTTCTAGCTTTTTCCTACTTCAATTTCAAACAGTTGTTATTTCGAAACCTTTTTCGAATCCTTCGCAACACATGGCACTTTGTGATTCGTAACGACTAACTTTGCCCAAACGATGCTACTGTACGCAGTATGTCTGCTTTACCGGCCTGGGGTGTGGACCTTTACGTCAAATACCGTTCAGAACTTCTGCAAAAGGAATTTTATTTGTTGGTGCAATTCTTGCATGGCAGCCCGTAGGATATCCGTGCACATGGCAAGCATTACTGTTGTATTGGTTGGGCACTTCAGTATATTTGTGCTTCTTGCAGTTTTCATACAGTTGTTGCTTAACTTGGGGCTTGAAAAGCACTTTGTAAGGACAATTTTTGAAGTAGCAGTGTAGCCACTGGCGCGTTTTGTGAATTTGAAATTGAAGAGACGACGCGTCATCTCGTCAATCGATTGTGACGTTTACTAAAGGTATTCTTGCGTAACAATAACAAAGCAATTATCACTCCAGGTTTTGATTCTGACGCTCCAAAACGATCCCCCAAACCTGGACACCGGCGTCTCGGACAAGAACGTCACAAAGAAGTACAGCCGGCAGTTCCGCAAGATGATTGACAGCTGCCTGCAACGTGAGCCGGATAAACGGTATGGTTGATGTTTTGGCTGACGTAAGCAGGACGCGGTTCTCAGTTAGGATTGTTTGCGGAATGTGACCTTTGATCGAATTTACTTCGTTTCGTTTTGTTTTGTTTGGGTAAACACTAAAGTTTCATGAATAAGTTGGATATTTTTGTTTCGAAATATTTCTTCGCAGAGTTCACTGCATCTGCCCATAGAACGTTTCTTGGCCTCTTCGTGGTGTGATATTGTTTTGCATTAAAGCTTAATGTCTACATTAGTGTTTCCCAATTTTTTTTGGCTAGCGCCCCCTTTTCTGACAAGCAAATGTCTATCGCCCCCTACCATGCCTAGCACACATATCAACACAGTTTTTTCGTATTGTATATTTGGGATGTTTGAAAATGATTAAAACAAAAATGAGTGCAAAGATGCATTTCACTATAAAACTTAATTTAGTAAATTAACTCATTTAGCAGTTGGAAACTGTTAGAGTTAATGATTTGGAAACTGTTAGAGTTCATGAAGGGCTCGATTTCGTTTGAACAGCATTAAACTTGGACAAGAAGGTGAAGATTGCTGATTTAGATTTAATGAGGTTAACACCATTCCTCTGCAATTGCAAATTAACTTCATTGAACTTCGTGAAGATATCTGTGGATGGTGACAGCCAAGATACTGTATCTATGACGTACTTTGACAGTCACCTTCTGTGTGCAGCAACAGGCGTACAAACGCTCTTCATCATTATCCGAGTGCACCTCATTGCCTAAACTCAGCAGAACACTTCTAAACCCTTTCGTGTCCTTTTAATACTCAGCAAAATTTTTAGTAAATTTTGAGTTGGAAGCAGTACAGGATTGAATTTAATCTTCATATTTTAAAAGTTTTTGAACTTAACCGTGACACTTGCAGTCGTCCACTGGCTCTACCATCTCTCTCTCCCAGGATTTCCTTGGCGTTACTCAAGCTAAAGTGCGTTCTGAAACACACTTCTGTTTTCCAGGATCTTTTCAATTCCCTTTCGGTAACTTATTCTTGTTGGCACCTAACACTACCTGTAAAACATATAAATTGCCTTCCTGCTTTGGAATTAAACTCGTACAAGGTTATTATTATATTCGTGATCATTAAACCACTCCATCCAAAATTAACTCACGTTTTTGGTTACAGGCTGAGTCTAAGTGCAAGCGTGCATTCTCAAACCTGACCGGTGATAGTCTCTGTAACGAAACGGACATTGTTAAGTAGCAGTTTACCCGCGCCAAGAAGTACAGCTGACGAAAATTCCAACCATAATCATTTCATTATAGAGGACAGTTTCACTGTGCAGCTTACCTTTAGTGATGGAAAATGCAGTTCATCAATTTATCTCCTAGCATTTCACCTTTGTTTTGTTTCCAAAACGCTAAGGTTTTGTTTACAAATTACATGCATACATGTTTGTTGATCATATTGTTTTTATGACATTTGGTCACTCAAAGTTAGTAAGCCAACAGAAATGTAATTATCAACTGGGTCTCCTATCTTCACCGTCCCCCAATCGCCCATTTCTGCTTAACCTCCGCCAGGGGGCGGTACCGCCCACCTTGGGAAGCACTAGTCTACATAATAACACCCGTTTTGTAACTGAATGTTTATTTTCTGCGTTTTAGGTATGATATTTGCATTTTAGGTATAATTTCTACGTTTTAGGTATTTTAATTTCTACGTTTTCTTGTATTGTGTAGCTTTGATACGTTACCTGCCATGGGCTGCTTTGAGCTTCAAAGAGTTGTACGGATCTTTCAGTGACGCATCTAGCTTGCCCGGCCACTGGGGGTATGACATGGAAGAGCAGCTATTGATATCGTTTTTAAGGATATGGCCAGGCTTTGTACAGGTTTGGTGTCTTAAGACCCATTCAAACATGGCGGGAGCATCGTTCAAACTCACGAGCGAAGATGACAGGTCGTCTCGGCGAACTGCAGCTTTCGTTTTGCACTCGTCAATCACAGCGCATTTATTACATCACAATCGCTTTTTTCTCGTGCGATAAAGGCGGCGATCGCATACGTGGCACTGCAAAAGCAAAGTGCGCGGTTTTTCGAAGAGCCAGCGAACTTCGCCCCACAGTGAGAAGGTCGGCGTGAGGGTGTCTTCTACGACAAAGGGGACGAAAGTTCTGGCGTTTTTCTCTGGTATTTGTCGGCTCGTAGTGATACAAGTGTCAGCGAATATACGGAAAATACTTACACACGTGCTACAGAGGAAGGCGACATCAAGTTACGTTGTCACGTGCCAGGGAGTTTGGGTGAAGCCAGAACCGTCACTAGAAAGTCGTCAACGGGGGAACTTTGCGTTTGTGCGGGGGGCTTGACGTTTGTGCAGAGGGGACTTGACGTTCAAATTTAACAAAAATTCCACTGATTTATAATGTTTCGTATTTCATTTGGGGGGCTAAGCCCCCCGTGGCGACGGGACTGGGTGAAGCACTGATCAGAGCTGCTTTAAGTGTTTGTCCAGATGTAACTTTACGTAATGAATAATTGAATGAATAATTATAATTGAATAGAAAATAAATAAAAATTAAAAAGTGAGTGAATAAACCAAACCAAACGGGTGTATATTGAATAAAAAATGAATAAAAATTAAAAAGTGAGTAAATAAACCAAACCAAATCATTGCGATTCAAGACTAGGTCCCCTCGCCATGAAACGTAATATCACAAAACAACTGGCAGTGCATGACCTTCCCCACAATCAATAACGCTTTGCTTGGGTCTGGTATTGATTGTGTAGCGGACTTCGAAGGACGTGCGTTTCATGAAACAACCGTATCAACGCAATTGGTTTCAGGTTATTACGTGGGCGCCATTTCGATAACGAAAGGATGCGGTTGTTTCGTAATAATGCCATGCAACGCCAGGAGGAAAATTACGCTGTTTTCGCCAAACCAGTCGCGGTACGAGGTCGAAAAATCGAGAACTGCATTGCCAGAGTTCGGTTGGGGGTTGGTTCTAACTACTTGACCTACAGCACGAGGGGAATTGTCGTGGCAGCGAAACAGATCGCATGGACACGCCCGCAGGCGTTCAACCAATCTACGTGCGAAGCTTGATACACGTTTTCAACTCGGGTGGTTTCCCAGACAGCGTTTACCGGTAAATGGGGTTTTCAGCCGGCGAGTGTTGATGTTGTTCTACAACTTGTTCGATGAGTTTGTGTGAAAAGTGCCAAATGTAAGATGGAATAGCTTAAGATATTAGTTTCGCTCAATTCGATTTGAATCACGCAAAGTTTTTCAAACCGTTCCTATGAAGGTTTTTGCCCCACTGTCTTGAGTACCTCAACAAGTGTATTCCAGAGTACCTCAACAAGTGTATACAGTGTACCTCAACAAGTGTATGCAGTGCACAGCGTGACTAAGGATAAAGCAGGTAAATTTCCTCTGTCGGAGATGGATTTGCAACCACTATGCATCTTCCAGTCAGAGACTCAACCACACAGTGTGTCTGTTGTGTCGATGTGGAAAATGCGTCACGCTGATATAAACGTAAGATCTGACACACTCACGGCATCGTGTTGCACAGGCCGACCGCTACGCAATTGCTGAAAGACCCGTTCTTCAAAAGAGCTAAAGGCAAAGAATTCCTGGTCGAGCACCTGTTGTCGACCGCTCCAACCTTGAAAGACCGAGCCAAGACAGTACGTTCTTCATTTTGATGTTACAGTTGCGACAAAGTAAAAAACTTTTCTGAGCAGAGTCCCAATAAATGTGTGCTTTATTTTGTGCTGGTGTGCAGCAAATGTGTGTTCTGTGTTTTGATGTGCAATACGTTGCATCATATGTGTGCCGATGTGCAGTAAGTGTGTCTTCCGTGTGCTGATGTGCAGTAAGTGTGTCTTCCGTGTGCTGATGTGCAGTAAGTGTGTCTTCCGTGTGCTGATGTGCAGTAAGTGTGTCTTCCGTGTGCTGATGTGCAAATGTAAGTGCATTTCGTTCTTTCCATTTCAGCCGAAAAGAGTCCCTGGTTCCAGTGGTCGGCTTCGTAAGCAGGCGGACGGCGCCTGGGAGTGGAGCGACGACGAGTATGACGAACAAAGGAGCGACGGGGAGGAGGAACGCGAGAAGGTGATTGTGAAGAATGTGCGATCAGATCATGTGCAGCGTGTATAAATAAGAGAATCCTTGAAAAGCACCAGCTCCAGCACAGATTTGGAACAGGCACAAAATGTTGAACGAGGAAGGTTGTTTGTGTCAGATCTGGATGGCCAGTTAGCAAGGGTTAGGATACCGACTCGATACGTGTTGTGTCGCTGGCACGACACGGATTGGCCACTTGCCAAATCGTTTGTAAAATTCACTCGCGTTTGAGTTCCACAGCTAAATTTTTCAGAATAAATCTTGTACCGAACGTTAAGCCTGCTCAAGTATAAGGTTGGCACTTACTCACATGCATACAAATAAAATGATAACGAACTATTTGGAACATCCAATACAGTGGAATTGCTTTGCTCTAAAAAAGGTGTTTTTATTCAAGCTGGTAGATTGTGACGTTGTTCATCTCAAACCACTTGTAAACCCAAACGATTCAGACTCATGTGTTGCTTTGATGTGCATTTCAACCCAACAACGTGATGATCCTCATATGGTGTTTAAGTCATTTGCCAGATGCTTCATTTCAAAAGATTCAAATTCGATTCGACTTCCAAAAACGTCTAAACAAACGACAGCGAAAACGTGGTTATTAAAATTCACAAATTTCACAGCCTATATGTGTGTGTGTGTGTGTGTGTGTGTGTAGGGTGTGTACGGCGTGTGTGTGTGTGTGTAGGGTGTGTACGGCGTGTGTGTGTGTGTAGGGTGTGTGCTGTTTTGGCCAAAACTGCTTGTTGCTAGTCTTTCGAATCGCTTCCTTCCGAGATAAACCCTGGTCCGTAACCCTTTTCCAACAACTACACCACGATCTTTGGGGCCGAACCCAACGTCATTAACTATGCCATGCGTGACGTGTACCTCAATTGCGTCGTGCGTGACACGTATCTCACCTGTCGTTGAGCGAGGATTAGCTTTGCTCTTCACCGCCTGAGCGAATTACATTCACAGTTCTACCGATGTTGCTACAATGGAAACTTGCTTCTATCAAACGCTGCGTTATATATAATAATATAGTTATAAACGGTTGAAGGTATTTTGAACAGTGGAATTTACGACTACACTCACCTGAATTTTCGAGCTCTTCACCGACATTTGTCACTTTTCACGCAAACTCACCAAGCACATGTCAACCCACACTTCCTCCTCAGGTAACTTGCAGAACAATATCAAGTGTCTTTGATTAAAAACCCACCTCTACCAGAAAAGATTCAGGGTTGCACTTGGGGGAAGCACCTGAACCGATAACGTAAACGGGATTGTTGACAGCAGTGACGTAAAAGTATAACTTTTAAACTCGGGCAGTCTGCGAGAAGCAAACATTTGTTAACACCCCACAGTAATGTCCCTCGTATGGTAAAAGTCCATTTGGGGTATTTAGAATTTCTTGAGTCCTTGAATGCATCCAGCGGTGTAACGAGGGTGGTGGGCGAGGGGCACAATGCGCCGGCCGCCGAAAATTCCCAACAACGCCGCAAATACTTTCCTTAATACAATGAATTTGCTTCCGAAAGACGTCAGGTTCGAACACGGGGGCGCCAAACTTGCTTCTTGCCCCGGGCGCCATCTGACCTCGTTACGACCCTGGTCACATCGTTTTTCGAAATATAACGTGGAGATTATTTTTTGATACATTTTCTTGCTTTTTCGTGTTTGGTCAAAAACTGCAGTTTTATTCAGACACCCACCAACCCCGAGGCTCCGCAACCCACCTTCGCCGACGTAACAACGCCTTCATCCCCCACGGGCGCCAGCGAGGACCTCCCTGTTAGCCCCAAGTCACCCACGCACCCCAACTTCTACAAACCCCCAACAGACGTAGCTTCAGGAGACAGCCAGCCATCAACGTCTGCCGCTCAGGAGATCAGTCGCCCTCCGGCGGAAAACAAAGTGCCAGACACAGCTACGTCTGGTGGCGCTGTTGTCAACGCTGCTTCACCAATCAGCCTTGTCTTGCGGTTGAGGTATGGTCTTTTTTTTCTAAATGGTTGAGATTTTGCAACCACTTTTATGTAGTTTTGTATTTTGAAAGGATGTTTTTTCTGCGTCAACTTTATCGCTCTCTTCGTAAAAACGGTTGTTTTGAATGGCAGTGAAATCGTCTGTTTGATTTGACTTGGAAATTAACTTCCTGAGAGTTTACGTTTCAACTGCATTCTTCTTCTAACTCATTTTTCGAATTCTCCACGATTTAACGGCCATTTTGTTTTCCATGGAAGTTTTATATTTTCCCCCCATGAACAGATAAGCAGGTTGAAAGTTTAGTTTACGTTCGTCACGAATATCCCCCTCAATCGTGCCTGCAAAAGCATTTGAATATGACGTAATGCTTTTTCGATTGTTACGTAATGCGATAACGAATGTGAAAACGATTGTTACGTAATGCCATGTCGAATATGTTAAGGAATGCAGAGCGTGAATTGAATGACATCAAGTTTGATTTCACATCGGGCCAAGATACCCCTGACGGCGTGGCCCAGGAATTGGTCAGCGCGGGCCTTGTGAGCGGGATGGACAAGGTTATTGGTGAGTGGACAATTCTATCGCTTTAACTCAGTGGTTCTCGGCCTTTATTGGCCCCATGGACCACTTCGTATAACTCGCGACCTCCATGAAACCTACACACACAAGAACCTAAGAAATGGTCTTTCATAATTTATTGTACAGTAAAGGTTGCAATGTTGGGGAACATTTTATCAAGGATTTATCGAACATTCTGTGGGCCACTACAAATTCTAGGTGGGCCACCGATGGTCCATCGTAAGGGCCCGCTTTAAGTTGACCATAGACCATGACTAAGCACCACATTTCTCGTGGCTATGGCCGCAGAATAGTCTTTGGCGTGTGGGATTTCCACACTTGCGATTTTAAGAATCAGTCCAAACGTGGTTTGCCACACGTCATCAGTGACGTCATGTCATCGGGAGGCGGCGTCCTGTCCCCTCGGTCGTGTTTCGTGCGTCGCTAACATCACGTGACGCAATCTTTTGCAGTTGCGGCGAATCTTTCGAAAGTTATTTCGAGCAAAGGAGCGATGTCCTCCGTGACCTTTGCCCTCCACGCAGGCAGCCTTCCAGCCAATCAGATACCAGATGAAAAAACGCTTTCCGGTTTCGCTCTACTGAGCATCGCACAGAAATGACCGGCGGCGTGACGAGATCCGGAAATGACAACGATTCGTGCAAGACCGCCCAGTCGCTAAACCGACTTGTTGGGGTCAGGGGGGGCTTAAGCTCCCCCACGCGCTGCCTGCTTCTGCCTGGGATGTGAGGCCGATGACGTCACGGCTGTCGTCATGGTTTGTTTCGTCACATTGTTTCGATTGGTTCCCTTAGTCCAAATGTTCGACGAAGCTATTGCAGGAACTTAGTTACAAGGTGTTGTCTGTCTTTTGTCCTTCTCGACGTGATCTTGAAAAGCTAACTTTTTTAATGTAAAAAGACTGTTATAAAAAGCAAACAATTCTATCAAAACGCGTAAAGTTCGTGAAAGTTTCGGCAGGTTTTTGTTCATTTTCCTCCTCACCGATCACTCCCCCCATTTGTGAACGCCTTTTTCTTGTAGCTTAGATCTTGTCTGTTGCGTCACACTGCGCGTTGTTTCGTCATACTCGCCTCCCGTCCATGGAGTGCAACTTACTTGGTTAAAGTTCCGAAATTTTCTGACGTTCCCATTTTTTCTTCGATCACGCTCAACTGACGCATCCGGTCTGTGCGGATGTTGGGCCCATTTACAGGGTCTGTGCTAATGTTGGGCCCATCTGCAGGGTCTGTGGCCCCAGATGTTGGACAAACTGCTCTCACCTCAAGTATTTTCCACCCTTGGTGAAAAACAAGTCGTAGTTTAGATCGCCACGAGGTCTCGGCGCCTGGCCATTGTATCGTATTTGTTACGTCACGGCATGTATTGTGACGTTCCGACTCGCTGCTGAACATACAATTTGATGAAGTAGTGCGCCGCAAGGTGGCAGATGTCAAGGGGTGTTGGCCTTACCATCGGAACCAGGCCCTGTGGATGAGGTTGCTGGCTGGAGCTTTCATTCAAAGTGAAGAAGCGAAAAACGTAAAACTTCGCTCAAACATCAAACAGCGTCTTTCAAAGCGTTTGTGTTGTGCTCGGTGAAGCGTTTCCATGTGTTCACTCATGTGCATCCACGTGTTCAGTTGCGTTTTCACTTTCTTTTTGTGCAATTTTCCCACTTCCGGCCCGAAAAACGCTCCACCACCCCTACAATCACGCCACCGCAGTGTTTCCAAGACAACCTTTCTTACACACGCAGTGAATCGCGTGGTCGTGTTGGGAGGGTCCCTTCAATGGAATAAACGGGTTGTCCCTCCCCAACAGGCGAGACCCGCCGTCTTACGCAATGATGACTTGTGACATGTGGCGTATGTCGCGCCGAGTTACCTTTCGCATGCCGTGCGCGCAATTCTACTGAACTGACGTCAGTCGATGACGTATTTATTGCCTACGTCAGCTGTGATTAAGCGATAAGGTCCATAACGTTTTTAATGGACCATGTCTTTGAAGTGCGCCTGTGTTTAAACTATTGTCAATTCAGACGCAGTCATCTGTCCGATGATGATCCAAGTTACGGGAATTGCGGGGAAACCCCTAAACCGCAAGCTTGCTTCCTTCGAGCGTCCCCCCCCCAAACCCAACCGCTGGCTGCGTTTTTGCGTCATTAATGTTGTTTACTCTTAAAATTTTGTTTGCAACCTTAGGCTAAAAAGTGTGCGTGATGAGTGAGTCGCAGTTTTCAATAAGCTTTTGTAGATTACACCAACCGGGAAGGTTGACGCTGGGTAAAGATTTTTCAATGCGCAACACTGCTGCTGTATCCGCGGACAATCGTCGATGGGCAACGCTAAAATGCTTGGCCCCCAACGCTATATTGATATATGTAAAAATATCTTTAACTGCTTTGCGCTAATCGAGTCGTGCTTTATGTCGTCATAAACCTATTTCGACGCTGCTCTATTATTAACGTCATCTGCAGTTTTCTTTTATATACATTTCCTCCATGATCCCTTCCTTGCCTGCTAGTTGTGCAAGAACCGTTCGAATGTTGTTCCGATTCTTGAGTTTCAGTTCCTTCCAAATGTTTTGATTCAAACAGTGAGGTCAAGTGAGTTCAACCGCGCGCGGCAACTTCAAAGCAAGTGAATAACTGGGGCGATTAAGGTTCAACACTGGCATCCTTTGCTGCCAATCCAACACGCACAAGAGCATGTATGCGATAACCTCCGCCAACTGCTCGCCAGTCGTAACTGAACACTTCTTAATCCAGCAGTGTTTAGAACACCCTTCACTGGACTGACGTCATCAGCAATGACGTCGAAACAAAGGATATCTGCTCAACTGGGTTCATTCGGAATCTTTCACTATTTTGCTTTCGAGTGGCGCCGAACTCTGGCGTCCTACTCGTTGCTCATTGTTTCTTCTGCCGAGTACTGTCCAGGCAACCGCCCGCGTTTTTGTGTTTACCGTGAAATAAAGAATTATGCATCATCTGTGACGTGCGTTCGGTGTTTGTGACGTGTACCTGGGAAAGTCCCCGCGAACATGTGGAATCTGAGAAACACGTTCAGCAGATTTTTTATTTAAGGTGCAACACTGTTTCCCCCCAACATTGGACTTGTTCATTCATTGAGAGTACGTGCCTGCCACAATGGTTCGATTTCCTATCACAGTGTGGCCCAACTACAGGCCCGCGGGCCGCATGTGGCCCGCGAAAGCATTCAGGAAAAATCTTCAAATATGAAATTTGTTGAAAAGCGTGTGAGGTTACATTTGTCTGACTGAATTGTTTGCACTGGATAAAGTGTATTTGCACAAGATGATGAATTAGAAATACTTCCGTACCGTTATTGTTCTTGATTTTCCGATCAACCTGGATGGTACGGTTCCCCGCTGGACCGCCTGTGTGTATGTATCTGTGCTTCTTAACCTTTTTCACACATCTGACCCTTTTATCGAACAGGATAACCAGAATTACCCCCAATACACTCAGTGGTGCTCATTTATTGAAAATATGAAATTAAACTGTTACGGTTTAGAATGATTTACAAACATTTACATTGGCTGCAATTTATGGTTCTGTAAATTTAGCCCCTTGGAAGATGAAATTTACCCCCCGGTTAAGAACCACTGGTCTAGACCACTTTTTTCGCTGTCTTGAAGAGTGCATCTGGCGCAGTGGAGTCAGTACCGCCAAATAAATCTGTCTATCTATCCGCTAAACTCGACCTACTCGAAGTGGCCCTCGAGCCAGATTAATTGCCCATCCTTGCAGTAGGTTATTTTCGTTAGATCAAGCACAGCAACTTAATGAAAATGTACAATACTAACGGTGTTAGAGAATGTGGAGAGCTTTTGGAAATTAGCAAAGATAGATTTCGCACAAAAAAGCACTCGATGTTTGGAAACACATGCGTGTGTGGGAATACATACATTTTCTACGATGAAACAAGTCAAATCCCAAAACAAATCGAATGGCAGACGAAACACTGGACGATAGTCTCCGACTTGCTGCCACTAACACTGGTATTGATAAAAGAACGATAGTGTCATAGACGCCTCGATCACAGGCATCCTACTGATCGAGATTTATAATAAATTGCTATTTGCTAGTGTGTTATACAGGAATTTCAATGACGCACTCACTTATTTTCCCATTTTTAGTTTTGACTGTCGCGAATCTGTTGTTTTACGCATCATTTTATTGGAAGTGGCCAGCGAGTTGTCACGTTTTTGTAAAATGGCCTGCAGGTCAAAAGCAGTTAGACCACGCTGTTCTATCAAGTCACATCGAATCGAAGATTTGACAAACGGTACTTGCGGCCTGTTCAAATGTAGCCTCGTGCTCGGCATTGATGGGTGAGTGCAAAGAAAAGCTTCACGAGCGGTGCTGCCATTGACTCGCCACCAGTGCAGCCTGTGGCGTACGCAGAAAATTTTCATGGGGGAGGTTTCATTCAGTGGCATATGGTGATTATTTGTATTTGGTATGGGCTGTTTGTGACGTCACAATTTGACGTCATAATCATGTTTCCAAACCAACGTTTTGGCGAAGTTTGTTGACATAATATGCACATTCTTCCACACACACTCCCCTTATTTTATGTGTTGTGTCATTGCACTGAATATAAACTATCAGCGCTCCAAGTTAGGATATCGGAGGAAAATACACTCAACGCTACGACACAGCAGTTCATAACTGCCAAAATATTAGGCTGAGCGTTAAAACAGGGGAGCAAAACACACTCATCGCTATGTCAGAGCACTTACAACTACAATTTTTGCATTAAGTCGACAAATTAATAAGCAAAAAGTATGCGGAAAGCATTTATCTCCTTTTCGCATGAAATAAAGTTTTTGTAACATATCAAACTAAAGTGTGGGGGTTAAGCGCATTCCCCACTTGCGTACGCCCTTGGCAGACAATATAAAGACAATGGTTTCGGATAAAGTGAAATAACGCGGAACACGATCTTAAAATATGCGTAGTGGACGAAAGTTCAGCAAAATGTGGTGAGGTGGTTTTTGGATGCAGACGATAAACCAGATTCCCACCAAAACCTATTTACAGTATTACTTTTTTGGCCCATTTACAATGTTCCTTGAAATTTGCATGCAAATTTATTCCGTGGTATTTGCATTAAGTCGGCAAATCAACAAGTAAAAGTATGCGAAAACAATTAATCTCCTTTGCGAAGGCGCTAAAGATTTTGTAAAATGTCAAGCTCAAGGGGGGTTTCAACCCCACCCCCCCTTGCGTACGCCCTTTTGCGCAGCATTCACTGCGAAAGCAGCCGCGTGGCCTGCGGCACGTAGTAAGATGAGCTGAATGCCGTGAACCACTCGTGACACTTCATTTAGGTGCACCAAGCGAATATGATGGAATTTTTCTTTGTACTGTACTTTTCCACTGAAGTTAACGTGAAGTTCTGTTTACAACGTTTGCATATGTGGAATTCCTGAAGTCAGGTGTTACATTTGATCTCTAATCAGTCGATCAAGACCAAAGGCGTACCTGCTTGGTCTGTGGACATGTAGCTTTACTAAGGGGTTGTGTGTTTAAAATCCTTCAAGGCGGTAACAAACATTTTTTCCATTATGATATCAAATACTGGAGGGCATCCTGCTCAAGTAAGCAGGGTGGCACGCCACCTCGGTGCTTTTTTATTTTGTTGATTTTATGCACTTAGAAAAATTTTAGAAACCTGTGCTTCCATGACTTTTCCTGATTTTCAGAGACTAATAGAATGGTGCCAGAAGTTTTTGCAAAAATATCCCTGAAAGCCTATATAGTGGGTATAGGGGCGCCATGCAGTCATATGTATCAAATTTCGGACACCTTACTAAGTTAACATTTCAATGCAATATTAAGTGCAAAACTTATTTGGCCAAATATGACCACAGATACCTTATATGTAAAGAATCTTCCTACACCATGACTTTATATAAACAAAAACCGGGTCTAACACGTGCATGACGTTTTCTACGCAAAAACAAAAAATACCCTCTAAAAAGTCCCTTTTTTGGTGGTACCCTGCATAAAATTTTTATGATATATATGCTTCGCTGCGCAGATAAGATTTTGTTGCAAAAGTGATTAACAATGGACACATGGAAGTAAAAAGCAGTTTGGTATGGAAATACCGGTGTCACGTGTCCCGGGTCTACATTAAGAAATTGGGGGTGGTATTACTCCCCTCGTTACCTAAATGGTTAAGTATTTTCAAGCTTACCTGAGCAGGGTTAAAATAAATTTTCTCGAAACCCTCCAAGCACTGCTGTGACTTGACATATTTGCTGCGAAAAAATGCACGGTTGTTGCGAAAACAATGCACCACTTCCTGCGTTTCAGTTCGTTCGGAGAAAATCTTCCTGGCCTTTGCCCGACTCTGTTCTGGGTTTGAAAACAGCCATCTTCGTTTTTGAAAGTTTTGATTCATTGGTTTATTTCCGGAAACGCAAGAACTCGCAGTAAATTGTCGTCAATTCTGCGGATGACGCAATATAACGACGCAATGCAACTGGTCCAGCATTGACGCGAACCAACCAGCGAAAAGTAAACACATTTCAAGCTTAACAAACATTTTGCAAACGCAACAGACCATTGCTCGGAAAGATGTTGTTACATAGCGAGTACAGTGTTCAACATTCAGCAAGCTTTGCTATGGATTCGATAAAATACCGCCAGGACTTAAGTTGGTGTGAACAGCTGTATAAACAGGTAATGACAACTCGTGCCAACAGGGATTGAAAGCGCTTTGGGAATCGCAAACTTCATCGTAACATCAATTAAGTGACGCTACGCCTGAAAAACGATGATAAATACGCAAAACTATGGGAAGTCTTGGTTCGAGGTTATTACGAAAATTTCGAAACCAAACAATTTAGCTTCTTGCAGTAGTGCTGTGGCTTCGCCACACATAAGGTTGAATTCGCATCGGCCCACAGCAGAGTGAACCTGGTCGAGTGGGGGAACTCTATTGTTACTGTCACCCGGACGGTCACCGGTTCGACTCTCGCTTTCGGTGACCCATGGCGACGCAGCATTGTGGCTGCAACATTGCATATATCTGCACATATATATCTATAACCTTTTCATCACAACTATGGAAACGAAGCAAAAAATTATTGATCCTGAGCCATTTCACAACAAATCAATATTAGGATTTTCCCCATGGTTTCTTGTCAACAAACTCACAACGATCGGTTCGGGGCTGAACATTTTTGCATAAACGTATCACGTGCGAACGGACTTTGCTGCAATCTGCAAAAAATACAAAAACTTGTTTCTCAGCCGGAAGACTTTCGAAAACCTGAGGGAAAACCTTTTTCATCCGCGTCTTTTGGTCCAATAGGATCGCGAATTCTTCTGACTGTTGTTGAGCCAGGTCTGCGTGGCCACTCGTGTCGGGGGGGATTCGGTGACGTCGTCATACCGGTCCCGACCGAGGAGCCTGAGTTGGAGATGTTGATCTTTGATCGCCAAGTCTCCGTATCCACATTGCAAGCGGCTCCTACGTGACCCGATTGGCTGAACGTCTTGTCTGGCACGGTTGACTGCATCTGATCAACAGTCTCTGCTTGCTCATCCGTTGAGTTCGGGCTGGGGCTGGAAGAAGATCTGGCGTCACTATCGGGAACGTGTTCAGTCGCATGTGTTTCTGACGTCGGTTGTTCTTTTGCGATGCCTGCCTCAGCTGCGTCACAAGTTGTCACGTGACTTTTGTCGGGTGATTGTAAAAGAGAGTGGCTTTCTGATTTTTCTTCGCCTGCAAACACATAGTTTTTCAAGCATCGGACACGTTTTGTAACAAAAAAGAGTTATTTTCAAACATGCACTGTTTGGTAAAAATATTACGGAAAATATAAAGTACTTCTTTCATCTGGTCCTCGGCCTGTTGAGGAAATAAGCGGAGGATTAAGGGCATTCAACCTCCCATACAACAATTTCAATCAGCTTTCTTTGTGTAAGCTTCCATGGAATTCGTTTGAGGCTGTGCGTAAATGTATTCGAGATTGTAAACACCGCCACCGAGACTTTGGTAAAAAAGCCGAGGCCCAGAGCTGAGTGTTCGAGACTGAAACTTGAGAGTTGTCTGCTGATGAAACTGAAAACCGAACGCGAAATTAATGTTCATTAATAAAATACAGCAGTTAACGCTTGTCCATTTAAGCCAACTTTTTTGGTTTGTATTTTCACGGGAGTAGGTGTAACGACAAACAGTTAGCACCAAGTTATGTTTATAGAGCATTACAAGGATTCGAGATTGGCCTTATCCTCCGAGACCAAAAAAACACATCTAGAGACAAAATCTGGAGACTCCATCACAACAGACGACAACGCAGGTGCAATATGAAGTTTTTTCATTTGTTTGATTTTACAATCTTAGCGAACGCATCATGTTATTGACCATTTTCAGCTCTTATATTGCGTAGAAAGTAGTTACAAAGCATACGAAGTATTTCTCCCCAATTGTCTGGCATGGTTGTCCCGAAAAATTGGTTTTGGAGCTGATTCATCGCTGTCGTTTCAATCACCGCCCTACTTTCGATTTATTAAAATTTGAAAGTCTTTGCAAAGTTGGTTTGAAAACAACCACTGCGCAAAAATGAAAAACGTGCATGAAATTACGTTGAATGTTCTGGAATAAGCTGCTTTCAACATTTTAACAAAGTTCAGTGAAGGGAATGCAAACCGCCGAATCACGAAGCACTTCTCTTTCTACCTCGTGCATATTTTGAGGATTTATCACCCATGTGCTTCTACAATGAACTTTGTTGACGATGAACACGTCAGACTGTTTTAAAATTCATATTGCTGGGATAAAACGTGGTCATCGTCAACAAAGTTTTTTCCGAGCAATATAAATTAAAAAAGCCTATAGTTTTTCTGGCACTGTTGCAAATTGCCTACCCACAAACGATTTCCACTTTTCATTACATTATATGATGTCAAAAAAATAGTTGAGTAAACAACAAAAGCTTTATTTTAAAGCAGTGTTTCTCAGAGTGGGCGGAATCCCCCCCTTGGGGACGATTTGGAGGAACAAGAGGGCGAAAAAAACAAAGGGGGCGATAGGGGGGCAAAAAAAACAAAGGGGCGAAAATTATCAACCATTAATCGATCATTGAGTCAACTTCAGTAGCTTATTATCATGACTTGTTAGTTTCTTGCAAAATTTAATTTACTATGATATAATATTTGGAGGTAAAGCAATTTTTCCGTTAAATTTTCACTCTGGATCTTCTATGTGGCCGGTTACAGACTGGATCATTTTCGTAGGAGTTCTGAACGTAATATTAGTGTCGTAATAGAATTGCCCAGTTCAGCTATTTAATGTCTTTGTTCAGCTATTTAATAATTTCTTTAAATAAGATGCTTTAAATGTAATATTCTGTCTGCTTTATCAGGCTTGGGGGGAAACGAGGTGTCGAGAGTGAAAAGGGGGCGATCGGCGATGGAATCACAAAGTTTGAGAAACACTGTTTCAAAGCAACTTTTAACGCTTACGACGTTTAAACGGATTCCTGCTCAGGAATCCAGGGTGTTCCACCACCCAGGCGCTTGTTTTTTGTTTATTTCATATATTTGGAAGAATGTTAGAAACATGTGTTTCCATGACTTTTCCTGATTTTCAGAGATAAATGGAATGATGCCAGAGTTATTTTGCAAAAATGTCCCTGAAAGCTTATATATAGAAAATATGGGTACCATGCTACCCATGGTTACCTGATGTGTAATAAAATTTGGGCATCTTACTACCTTAATACTTCAATGTGCAAAACGTGGATGGCCAGATGTGATCACCGAAACCTTATATGTAAAGAGTATTCCTACACCATGACTTGATATGAAGAAAAAACAGATCTAACACGCGCATGGCGTTTTCTACGCACAAACAAAAGTTACCCTCAAAAATCCCCTTTTTGGGGGTGCAGTGCGTAAAATTTGTATGCTATATATGTTTCGCTACGCATGTGCGAAGTGATTAACAATGGACGTCGGGAAGTCAAAAAAAATTGGTTCGGAAATAACGGATGCCACTTGTCCCAGGAAAACGTAACCAAATTTTGGGTTGCATTACACCCATTATTTCCTGACTCGTATGGCGTTTGAAATATTCCAGAGTAGGTTAAAAGTTAAAAAAACTAAGCCGACTTCCCACGCTCACAAACAATTCTTCCAGCATGAAAGCATCCTTACACGCTGCTTCGAAGTTTATTGGACATTTGCTTTCCAAAAACATGGGAAAATCCCCAAATCAGCCTATTTGACCAACAACAACCGGTTTTGTTTTGACATCTATTTGGACATAACCTTATAAATCCTTTTTGGAATCATTATCTCATCTTGTTGAGCTTACGTACCATCTGGTGTTGTTTTTTACTCCCTTGTTTCTGTATAGCGTCAATTTACTGCAGAGACGTGGCGTTGTAATCCATTTCATATCTCCGACTGCAGCCCCTGTGTTTGCTGCACATCAGTACCTTCTTTCCCAATAAAAATGCACAATAATTTCGCATTTTCCGTCGACGTATGCAGCATCCTGTGGTTTCTGTTTACCATCAGTTTATAGGATGGGTGGACTTTACTTGGTCAAATGACGAAAAAGAAGCAGGGTCTCCAAGCTCTTTTGTCAGAGGACCACATAAGCTATTACACAACAGTTGGAGGGCCGGAAATCACGTAATGTCATTGTTTCGGGTTGTGTTAGATTCTACAAAATCAAAAAATATTTTGTAAATATATTATTTTTACATTATTTTTAAAATGTCTTTGGGGCCGGATTTGTCCGTCGGGCCGTAGTTTGAAGACGCATGGTTTACAGCAATGGAATTACTGAATTGATGAACGTTTGCTTCGTCTTTAACTCGACCACAGGAACAGGTTAAAGAAACGATTCGTTCGTTACAGCTTTACGCTTGGAACTCGACTGGTTTCAACATGAGTCATATGTTTGTAACATATATTTTGAAACACAGATCTCGCTGAAATTTAAAGCACTGTTAGAAACAACGTCCAGGCACTAAAAGCAACGTAAGCGTCTTAAAAATGCACCTATACTTTTTGCAGGGGCGCTGGTGGTGGATGCATGCCCCTGTCGTCCCTCCACTGCACCCTTCTTATGTCTCCGGGCCTGATAATGGTTGTGTTCCAACAACACTATTGGCAGCCGCGATTAAAAATTAATTTTGAAATTCCGTTTTTATTGGTTGGATTTCAAGCAAACTTTGCAAAATACCTTTGTATTTTCTGTATAACGTTCTTCTCAATCTCGCTCCAGGCTTCAGCAAAGCGACTCGCAACGTATTGAAGCGACGGTTGTTCATGTTGATTTCACGGCAAGCTTTCTGAGCCTCGTCTTGACTTTCGAATTCAACCAGAGCGCACGGGGATTGCCCCAAGTCAGGAATCCACTGAAAGGTGTAAACAAAAGTTTGTGAGTATTGTTGCGATTAGAAAGCCTGAACGGAAAGTGGTCAAAGCTTCACACTGTGGCAGCAAGCAACAATACAGATCACATGCCATGATCGCTTGTTCGCGCCACATATATATGTATATATATGAGTGTTAATCTTCGGGCACATTCCGTTCGTGGTGAATTGCACATTCAACGCAACGCCAACCGAGAGGTTGCAATCGTATCAACGCATGGTGCTTAGTTAACTTAGATTATAAGATAAAGCTACAAATAAAGCACAAAAAGTGCAAGAGATGTCTCAGATTCCCCGTGTTGTAAATTTCCAACCTTCTTGACTACTTGCAATCAATAATGAGCTGTTAACGCCGAGATTGATCGGCAAAGCGCTCATTTTGAACTTTGATTTTTTGGTAAGTTTCCCGGTTACTCTATAGCTGTAGTTGAGGTAAAACGGAGCCGAGGACTCGCTAACGTTTAATTCAAGGGAATGTTGTAGAATGAACAGTGAAGAGGTGGTTTTTGACGATTTCTCCCCCTGGCCAAAATTTTGGTTTAATGGAAACTAATAAGGTGGTCAGTGTTGAAATACAGATGCTTTCTACTTTAGTGTGTTGGTGTTGCTTATTTCATGCTCGTTATTTATGTGGATAAGCGCTAGACGATTTTTATTGGAACATAATTTCCTGATAAAAGATTGCAGATGATTGCGGCTTTCTTTCAAATTGATTCGATGCTCTTCGCAAATAAAGAGTCCCTGTTCGTTCCGCAACACCCCCCTGAATTAAACAGTGGTGAGTCTTCGGATCGTCTTTATCTTTTCAACAACTGAAGCATCCATCCCCCCAATATTAAAAACATCCCGGCATGAGTTAAGCGGCACTGTTAACCGTTTGGTTGATCGATCGGGGAATGTCGATGAGCAGGAAGGTTAAAGGTTAAGGAAAAGATTATTATCGGCAAAAATATTTTTTGTGAAAATGAACTTACGGGTGTGTAATCTTTGAGGTAACTGGGAAGGGGTTTTCCCGGTTTCAATACCCGAACTTGGGTCAAGTCGCCGAACGGCGCAAACAATGACGTAACGGACTCGATGCTTGGGTTGTTTAGCGGCAAATGGATGGCGATTACGGTGCGGATGAACCTCGGTGCCTCGATCGAGTCGGGAAGAGGTTGAATGCGTCTCACCTGATTTAAAATTATTTGAATATGCAAATTAGCCATCAATAATGCGCCTAACACGACGAAAATAATCGGATATGCAAATTAACCATTACTAATGCACCGAACACGATAAAAATAATTGAATATGCAAATTATCCATCAGTAAGGCAAATCAATCATCATTTTTTAAGCGAACCACGTCTTTCTGATTTTAAGTCTTAGCAAGTGAGCAGCCGATGTCGACTGACTTGTATGGTGTAGTTTAATACACATCAGTTTTTCCTGGTTGTCCAGGCCCTGTAACGAAACATGCTGCAAACGTCATAACCAATCTTTCGCCCCGCATCTGTCAAACGACAGATCTCGGTCAGCCGATTATCACGATCCCTCCCCAGCATTGTTTCAGGTTATCGCGTGACGAATGTGCTGTTATGTTAAGTTCTTGAAAAGGCGCAAGTATTGATAACACAATCCAACTGGTGCCAATTATATCAATTTTATAATGATTTCAACAGGGCGGACAGAAAAGAAAACGAACTTGATAACTGGGTCGGTTCGTGTCTGATTTGGGTCTGAAGCGGAAATGTTCTATTAAAACAGTTTTTTGTGCTGATGCATATAGTAAAAGCTGTCGGTGCAAAGACACGCTTAATTTTTACCTCACTGTTTTGAAAAAGCGTTTTCACTGAAGCCAAGTTGATTCTCGGCTTGCATGGGAATAGTTTTCTTGCTACTTACCATCATTTCATCTTTGCTGAGTTCAAGTTTTTTCGACTGTTTGGCACAATGCGCCACTGCGCGGAGGTCTCTGGTTAATGTTTTGATCCGCTTGAGCGCAGCAATGCGGCGTAAACTGACAAAACCATTTTCTTGCTGCGAGATCTGGAAAACAAAGCCTTGCTCTCAGACATGATCGCGAACCAAGATATAAAAATGAATTGGGATTTGTTGTTTCCATTAAGGATTTTTTTGCCCCAACCTGGTCGACCAATACTAGAATAACTGAGATCAATTCACCACATTGAATGTTATTTTGGCTAAGGAAGCATAAACGCCTTTTTTGATACATCTAAGCAAGGAGCTACAGCAGATGCAAAACAACATTGTTTCATAACCAGGAAGTGAAAGTTGTCTACTTTTAGAGCCTCGTCGTGTTCACGATGACATTAGCTGTGGCTTATCAGTGTGCGTCAAATGGTGCATCGCTCAATTGTTTTTGTTGCTGACGCCCAGCAAAGCCTTCACAAACGGCATTAGTGACTGAAGACCCGTTTCGCTGTGTAAGACGAATGCAGTAGCATTTGCAAACAGTAGGTCGCGTACAAGAATCTGCCGAATGTTCGTTGCGGTACATTGTCTTACAAGGTTGAACAATTTTGTATCGATGTAGATGCGGAGAAAACTCCATCATCGATGCCATCGCCATGACATGCACTGCGGATAGCGTCAGAAAAGTAGATTTGAAGAGGAGAAGATCCCAAGCGCGGTTGGAATCAGAACGCAGCCATGTTTTACGCCACTTTTCAGAACAAATGCCGATGACAAAGCGCCACCCAGTGGCATGCGCGCTTTCATGTCGTCATGCAACAACCTGTCAAGGCTGCGAGAGTGGACGGATAGCCTGTTTTCTCAGAACGATGTACAATTGTACATCCCTTCAATACTAACCATATCAAACGGTTTAGTCAAATCAACAAAAACAATGTGCAAACGACCGCTTTTTTCATTTTTCATGTTTTGCTGTGGTTAGAAAATTTTTGCTTTATGCATATAATAAAAAAAATCCCTTCCCCTCCAAAAATGTATTTCCCCCCAAACCTGACTCCGTGTCGGCTTGTAACCCGTACGCTGCTGTGAATCGCGTCTTTTCACAACGACTGGCGCGGAGCAGAGTGACTTCTCCACAGTTCATAGCCCCTCTCTCAGAGGAGGAGAACCTGAACTTCACGTCCTTTGGTTTTCTCCATTCTGGGTGGTTTCAGATTGCAAGCAGGCGCCAGCAGCACCAAGTCCTGGGGTCTTGCTGCTCAGGTAACCCCCTTAGTGCGCGTAACGCTTCAGGAAACTACGGGGTCTGATGGGAGCCAAAATGCTACTCTCCACTAAAGTGACAAACAACCGAATCAATTGAGCAAATTCTTTTCAATAGAAAATAATTTTACTTTAAATACTTTACACTGCAGTCTAGATCTAAAAACTGCAAAAATACAAAAACATCAGCAAACAGCCAAAAAACTGTCTAGAAGTGAGCAGCACTTCAGGTAAGCAGAGAATCGCAGGGATTCCATCAGAGAAACTCAGCAGGAAAACATTTGTTGAATTGGGTCTTGACTCAGTGACACGTCACGTATTTGTCACATAAGCAAATAATGGACCTTTCTATTATTTGCTTACAATGGAATGCTTGAAAAAACTCATATATCGTTCGATTAGTCTCCGAAAATAAGGAAAAGTCATGAAAGAACAGATTTCTAATGTTTTCTTAAATACATGAGAATAGAAAAATCCTCGGGCAATGCGACATCCAAGTTGGCCTGAACAGGGTTTTTGCGATGAATTCTGTTTTTGATTTGACCAAAAAACGGTTTTGATGCAGCTTTGGTTTGATTGGATGTATTCTTTCAGATTTGCACGTCAGGGTAGTCGCCGCTCAAACAAATGGAATAAAAAATTGCACGAAAGAGAAATTCACAGTGGTTGTGATGCAGGTTGTTATGAATATGGCATGGTTTATTGTTGTTTGGTGAAGTTTAAAAGTTTTTACTGATTTGTTCTTCGGATGCCAGTTACAAAAGTTAATGTAAAAAAATCCTTCATCAGAAAAATTGAAAGCAAGCAAACCAAATTCACAACAGAGTAACTAAATCATAAGCGAAATGTTGCTTCCTTGTTTTAGGTTTTTGTGTCCTAGTGAGCAACTATATTTGCGAACATACGCACAAGTTTAAATCGATGGCAACATGTCAAAGCCACAGACCAAAGGGAACAACGAGGACAAATTAAGACTACTGCCATTAAAGGTTTTTTCCGCGTACACAGCATTTCCACAATTTTGTGCAAGCACTTGATCAATCTGCGAAACGTTTGTAACGATGCTCGGAACGTAACCACACGTCACAGATGACCAGCTCTTTCTCAGTGTCCTTCGACAGGACCGGAAATCGTTGAGAAATCAAGAGGTTGCTGCCATTTGCTGCGGTCGTGATTACGTGCAGGGAATGATTCAACACAGGCTGCTGAACTATTTATTTGAAAAAGCTTCGACGAAAAGCTTTCTCTTTTTAGCACAGATTCAGTCACTGGCAACCAGTAACGCTTTGAACGAGTCCACGGAAAACATGAATGCAAAGCATTTTGCTGCTCTGTTCAAGTTATTTTCACCCAGGCAATGGTGTTCATGTCAGGGTATCAGTGCATTCGGGAACAAGCACAAAAAATATCAAATAACACACCAACAGCACAAGCACAAACAAACAACAAACATCAAATAACACACCACATGTTTAAGTTGTTGAAAGAAAACTAGCCACGTAACAACAGGGTTTATTTTGTCCCCAGGATATCACGGCTGGACAACTACTTTGGTTTCGAATTACGCTTTTTTTTACCTGAAAATTGCGCCGTAACTGGGAGTGGTTGACAATATACGTTAGGAGGTGAAACGTATCTTAATTTTTGCATATAAGAGGGTTGCATCTGCCCAAAGTAAACTGCTTGCTGGTACCACAGAAATGTGAGCCGCCGAATGACGTTTCTCGGACACTTTTGTCTCTAACAGCCACAATTAATCATTCTTGGCAATCAGACAAGCGTCACTGTTATGTGTTCGTTTAAAAAAAATCAATAACGGAGCTTACTTTATCTCCATCGGTTTTAAATTATTTAGTTCTGAACTCACGTTGTTACTTTATTGCCGTTGCTGCATCAATGTCAAATCCACGTTTCGGCAACAAAAGCAACGCTGGCTGCATAAAACCGCTTTGTTTGGTCATAAACGGCTAAATATGGCTGCAATTTCTAGGAAGCAAAACACCCTTTTTCTAGGAATTTCGTTGACTGCTTCCTTTTGAAATGGGCAGAATGTCGAATCGTAAATTGATGCTAAACCAAGAAGCTATCGTCGAACTTGGCAACAAAGGAAATAATAACTAACCTATGCGCGCTCCACAAGAAATGATCTGTCTCCTGGAGAGGCGTCTCATCTTTTCTGTTCTACCCTTATCCGGTTCTTTTGCACAAGCTTACGTTTGCCTCTGCCAACCTTTTGATGTTTTACCAGTCAGATGAAACCGACAATACTGCAGTTCAATCAGTAGCGGGCTAACGAGAAAGACCCTCCTCCTCAATCGGAGTTTTTCAAAATTTTACAGAACTTTATTTTCACCTCTGTCTCTGTGTTAGAGTCACATAAACATCAAATGCGTGAATGGTGCTATTATTCGCTGGAGCTGTGACTCTGATGACTTCAACAAACCTAAACTCAGTTTCCTGTAGCTGTAGTGTAATTTTTTTGTCTCTTGGTATGGTCAACATTGCCAATGCTGCTATTTTCAGGTGTTTTTCGCAAATATGTCTCCACACTTCCCAATTTCGAAGACATTAAAAAAGTAATTTTGAGGTTTACGAAAACACTGGTACCGAATTGCAAAACTGATGAGCAGGGCAAACAATTTTTTTGACTTATAACCTTAAAATTTTGACTTTATAGTTTACAAATTTTGACTTTATTTTGATCTATCAATTTCGTGCGTTTGCAATTGAAACGCGGAATGCAAAGGACAATTACTGGAAGTCAAACGATATTCATTCCATGTCTGCAGCAAAAGAACTGCTCATACGACGAAGAAGAAGCAAAGAACTGAAAGTTTGAGCAGCTGGACGGCGACCTGCTGACTTTTGTTTTCGACATTCCTTTCTAAGACCCCAAAAGTATATGCGTTGTAATTTTCCACCCGCTGTGGATCGATGCATCGCGGCATAATGGTGGAAATAAAGCGGTGAAGAGGACAGGCATCGTTCCGCTCTTGATTATTACCTTGGGCATGTTGTGCGCATAAGCTTGAATCCAAAATAATACGAACCAATAAGAAAAAAATACAACCTATCAAAAATAAAAAAGGCAAAAACGGTGATGTTTGTGCGTCGGGTGAGTTGAACTTGGGAAGCAGTCGATGGTAAATTGCGGCAACGTTTTGTGCAGTCAATGCTTCGGTCATGCATGAAGCGTTTCTCAAACGTTTTATGCATGACTGAAACATTGACTGCTTATTTTGCTGAACCAGAATTGGATCATTAGCCGTACCTGGTCACGTCATTCGACAAATATTGCAAACAATCGTCCATTTATGACGCAATCCATTTGGCTGGCTCTCGCAAAGAAGTTTTTTTCCGTCGCCCTCAAAATCAAACGCTTCCTATTTTTTTCTTTCCATCATTGATTGCATATCATCTGAATAAAACTTTGGCAGCACTCCATTCAAACTGCTTAGCTACAGCGTCACTGGCTGAGCTCGTTGCCCCTGCTTCTTGTGAACATCGTCGTCTAATGTCAATCGGAAAAAGTTCGAATATTTTGCACAGTTTACTGGCAGCATGCTTAGGATGTTTGGTCTGATTCATTTTCTGTTGGGCGCATCGCACGATGTACAAACACACTGAATAGTTTCTCTTCGAATAGGAGCTGAAGCTGCTTACTCAGCAGGCGAAATACATGCTGTGTAAGCATCATAGTGTTAAATTCTTTGCTGGGAAAGGTTTCCTTTCGATAGACTGTGTTTGAATGAAAGGTAACATCCAAAATTCTTTAAAATTATTCATCACGCGTTTTCCAAGTAAACTAGGCAGTCACAAGAATTAATCGGAGTAATAGAAGCAATGAATTGAGTCACAAGGCCCGTTGTACGCTCGTAATCTGGCTTAACGGTTTCAAGTGCTCTTCAGTGCGTTGTGTAATATAACCGGCAGGAATAGGATGAGTCCGTGGTCGAATGAGGATTAAACGCAAAGCCTGGAAGAACGAAAGTGGCATTTTCTGGGGTTTGTTGTTGGAACAAACGTGTCTTCCGTAACCGCGAAGCTGTCTTGAAACCAGTGCTGGAACGAGCACTGCAGTGATTTGTCGTTGATCATCTGGCAGCTTTTTCCCACGCATACGACTTCGATGTAAACGTGGAATGCTATAGACCTTAGCCACCAGTCAAGGGGCAACGACTCGATAACTTTCCGTTTGTTTCGATGTCCTGGCACTTTTGCAATTGCGATGGTTTCTTTCTCGTGTTTGAAATTCCCAATTTTCGCCAAAATAAACTCAACTCAACTCTGCATTGATTCGTCCGAACGAGAGAGAGACATTTCCTGACAACAGGAAATGCAGCGGACTTACCACCAACTGAGTGCTTGTCTGATCGTTTTCATGTTTTGGGCATTTTATAAGCAACTGAGTGTAATTGAACGGGTGACCATGGGTTTGATTTCGCTTCACCACCTTCCGGACATTTTGCCATAATTATTATCCCACTTAATTCAGACGACAATTCGTTTAATTTTCCTTACGGGTTGTTTTCAGCAAAGTCAAGAGTTATGTTTAAACTTTACCATCTTCATGTTGACTTGGGCACAGCATTCGCCTCAATATTATCTTGCAGCCATATCAGATTTCGTAATAATAGTTTTCCCTTTTCAACCACAACCTACACAATGACTTTATTTTAATATTTACCAAGTTACCACGTTTTTATAGGATTTATTCCTGAACACGCAATACCTAAATATACAAGTATTGCTGGTACTTTGTCCTCCTGGACTAAGTATCTTCCGATGTTCACGACCAGCGTCTCAGTGCAACGCACTGTCCTTTTGTCAGTGCAATTTACACGCAGTGTGACGTCATTCACGCGAGCGAATCAAGTGGCATTAGATTCAGCTGATGCTTTGTTTCGTCACACTGTTCTTTACCTTCAAAGTCTCAATTTTGTCGTTTGCTAAGACTCGTTTTTTGAATATTAAGGTACTCTCAAACTGATCAAGCTAGCGGTGTTCTGAACAGTGGCGTAACTAGAGGTTTGAGCCGTTGGAGCAACGCTTAGCTGAATGGGGCCCACTGGCCAAAGCTTATAGTTGAGAAATGATAGTGAATCTCTGGATGTCGTGGATGTCTATACCAGCTAAAAAACGAAAACACCCCGAAAAACGCAAAAAACAACCTAAAGAATACTAGATATCAAAATATCAACTAGAGGGGCCCCAGCTTTTACATTTGGTTTTCCAGGGGGGCGGCTCGCCCCTTTGACCCCCTGGGAGTTACGCCACTGGTTCTGAACAGCGTGGTTGATGTTGTTCTTTGTATGACCCTGTAAATTTACCAGAATCTAAGACACACGTTCACCGATTTCAAAGTATGTCCTTTTTCCTAGATCTGAAGTGACTGATCTCCTGTAACAGCGAGTTTGCACAAGCAGTGCAGTATATTAACTTTTTAATTGAAAGTGTTACTGCCCACGTTTGAAGTAAGAGATTGACCATCGTCTGCCTGAAAACGTCTGACGGAATACGAGAATCTCAAGCATATGTGGCTCATGAATTATTTATCTTGGCTTTTTGTACAATACCTGGTGTCCTACTCAGCCCGAGCAAACAAATCAAGGAACTGTCGCGTCAGGTATCACTGCAAGATATAATTCCAGCTGTTTTCATTCGCAAAGCCGACGGGTAAGCCGAACCCTGCTTGAACAAGGTTAGTCAACGATTGACGGCTGCCAAACGAAACGATTTTGTTGCATCACGCTTTGACCAACAGCTCGGTTGCTTCGCATCAGTTCGCAAGTGAGTTCAAGATTTGAAAATAGGGATAAGAATAAAAAATGGTGAAGTTGTTGATGAATTGTACTCGGGATCAATTCGAGAGAAAAATCTAAGGTGTGCAGATAAAGTTTTTTGCATTCGCCAAATGTATCGAAATTTTGTCAACGGTGTAAGTAAAAACGGAACTAATCACGTTACAAAAAGTTAATTTGCAAAATTTCAAGCGAAAATTTAGACATTCTTTGGCTTGCGTAAGTTATACCGAATGGTATAGCAGGCCAATTAGGTCGTTCTTGTTGGTGGTCCACATTGATGCTGATAGAATCTAAGATATCACCTTTATGCCCCAGTGACGAAACACTTTTGATACTGTGTGATGCTGCACTCACTTGCTTGAGTAGGTAGGCGTTCTTAGAAAGACAGTCGTCAGAAAAGTAATACTCCAAAACGTCCACCATTTTCTGAACATATCGTGAATCTGAAATTTTCCCTTTGCTGTCATCGCTGCTGCATTGTGACGTCACAGTTTCTCCCAATGACGTCGCACACCTTTTGACCGGGCCAGATCCGGTCAGACCTTTGCAACAAAACCAACAGAACTGTTTTGATGTCCGCGACCTGAGGGACAAACCGGCCCAGGAAACAGAGAAATTCTGTAAATAGTTACTGGTTCAGTGGAGTCCGCACATTTCTGCTAAACGTGCTCACTCTATCTGTAGGGTTTAACTATCGCAGATAACTCAGCACACGGCTTGGTCAAGATATGTGCTTTCAGAAAAACCGATACAGGTTTTCGGTAAAAACCTGGTACTTTTTAATAACAACAGTGAACACACTTTGACCCCACTGTCTACCAGCTCCGTAGCAGCCCCATTTGAAAGAAAATATTTGCTTTAAAACATGTTTTACGCTTTCTCACTGTGAGACTGAATTCGTCGACAAACACGATCGGCGAGAATGAAATAATACGTGGAACGACCGCTTTTGCAAAATCGATTTCATCCATGGTTTGAATTTGAATAAAGTAATGTCGAGGAGAAAACCCGACTCTGAGTCTAAAAATGCGCCATTTCACGAAAACAATCAGTGACGTAACTGACGGGGCCAGGGGTGCTAAACACCATGCCAGACAAGCTAAATGTAAAAGCCGGGCCCCCACTTAGGGTATATTTCAATATTATTATTGTTTTGGTTTTTAGTAGGCTGTTGGTTTGGGTTTTCGGAAGATTTTTGGATTTTTCCGGTGATATCGGGTTTTTGTATAGACATACACATCCGGATACGCTATCATTTCTTAACTTTTTTTCTGAGTGGTGGCTGTTGAGCCCTCTGCGGTGGCCCGTAGACCCCTTTCAGCTACGTTTACCCCCTGGCACAAACCTCTAGCTACGTCACTGGAAACAATCCAGGCATATCATCAAAGAGAACACCTGTGCTATTTTGTTTACAATAATGTGAAGTTGAATTTGACGTTACCGCATTTCGTTGCGTCACTTCCGTCTTGTGACTGACTCCGCCGTTTGATGGCGACACTGCTTCCCCTCAATGAAAGGTCGGATTTGACAGAACCGGGAAGCCAGGGATGTTGCGACACTGCAAACAGAGAATACGCTTGGAGTGCATTCTTTGAGACTTAGCCGGTCTGACCACGCAGCTCTTGCGTTTTGAGTTTAGCGGAAAATCGTTATTTTAAAATAATGTACGATCCCGTGATAGCGGGTTACAGCTTTCACAATACACGCCGTTGCCGTGGCGACCAGGGGCGTAACGAGGCCAGATGGCGCCCGTGGCAAGAAGCAAGTTTGGCGCTTCCATGTTCGAATCTGAAATCTTTCGGAACAAAATGTACTGTAATGAAGAAAGTACTTGCGTCTTTGTTGTTAATTATCGGCGCCCTCGCAGTCATTTGGCACCCCGATATCGATTAGGCGTCCGGGGAATTGTGCCCCCCTTATCCCCCCGTCGTTACGCCCCTGGTGGTGACGTACCTGCACGGTTCTGTCCGCTCCGGCGTTGCGGGATCAGGATGTGACGCATTTCCATTGGATGCAGGACTTGATTGACGTCGGCCATGGGCAACGTTTGACCTTGGACCTGCTCTGCTAAAACAGCCTGAGAAGTCTGCTTTACGTTTTGACTGAACTGTGCTGCAGGAGGATTGACTGGAGTGGGAGGAATGGGAAGGTACTGCCATTGTTGCGGGGGTGGTTGATAGATGGCATTGGACTGAGGCATAAACCAGTTGTCGCCAATCGCTACAAAGACAGGCATCTGCGGCATTTCTGTGTACAGCTGAGTTGCTGCGTTGTAAGGTTGGTACGACGCTACGAACGGAGGAGTGACGCCAGTGACGTATTGCCCTTGTGACGTCGTATCGCAAACGACGTGATGCGGGTGAGCAGTTTGCATAATTCAACATTAGAAAACAAGCATTTAAGAAAAACCTGTTAAAAAATAATTAGGGTTAGGTAAGGTAACAAACATTTTCTAGTTTTATGATTTTTTGTGCTGTGCTGCAATTTTTTCTAATCGAAGTTGTAAACAGGTGCAATTGTGCTTTCAAACTTACATAGCGTCTGAACCAACTGGTCTGTTTTGTGCATCAAACAATTTTTTTTTGTTAATTTTGGTGACGGCAATTGGCGACAGGCCGAGGCCTTAATTGTGCTTCTTGCTGGGTCAGTTGAGGTGAACGCTCTTGCCCAAGGAGCGCTACGGCAATTCACTCAGTGGTCGTGGAAACAGAAACAGTATCAAACAGTTTGTTTCATTCGTGACGTCACTTATATGCTGATTAACCGTTATTGTGTTTAATCTAATTTTTTTGCAAACGTCCGAATAAGACATTGCGATGGACCTGCCCAAGAGGAAAGAACACTAATCTTTATAAACATTTCTGTTTCGTAGAGTTGTTTGTATGAATCACTGCTTCTTTCGTCACTCGCTTACAGTCCCATGTACATCATGTAGCAACGCAGCAAACCGACGTACAGTGGATTGCGCCTCGCAACTGGTTGAGTCTTGGGCGCTCACTCCGACTGAAAGAGAACGCAGCAAATAAAGTAATCTCCACTCAGATGAAGAGTTTGAATCAATCAGCAAATTTTAGAAGAGAACGTAGCATTCAGAGAAATGAACGGAAGGTTTCACAAGCGCTGATGCAGTCTAGCCTTCAGGTATGACTAAGGGGCAATTTAATCAATGTGCTGATATAATGAAAAGCACTAGAATTGAACCTTATTGTGTAGCATCGATGATTGAAAGCTCTAGGTTTTCTGTATTCAAGTAACTATTGTCCACAAAGCGACGAAGTCGAATCTATCAGCGATTTTTTTAACAGGAGGATACACGCAACGCTTCGCATCCTCAGTCCTAAAATCTACAATCAATACTTACGAGTGAAAACTATTGAAGAACTAAGCCAAGAGCAGAGAAAGCAAAGAAACTCAAGACTAAAATGAATATAAATTAAAGCACCCGCAGCTCTAAGTAAAAACTTGAAAATAGGTCGTTCTCATGGAGCTGCTGGTTTCATTAAAACGGCAAAATTATCTGAAGCCGCTAACAGAGCAACGAGGTCACAGCTGCGACAACGAGGCGGCGACTCAATAGGAAGGCGTTTTTGGGGATGTAAAGTTGACTTATGTACTCTAGGGAGGGCCTAAATGCTGAACACAGAAGAGATGCATAAAAGTTGGTCAACAAGATGTGTAGAAAGGAAAGGGATCAAACAATTGGTCAAAGTGGAATGGCAAAGAAATATGTGTAGCATCGGTTGATCAAGTAATCTTCAATAAAATAATACTTTGAAAGAAAAGATTTATAAAACGTTAAACGGCAATTTTAAAATTGCAGTTTTACAAAGAAAAAACAACCGGATTAACATCATAAGTTCATCTGAGATAAGAAATAATGCTTTTGCAGTGTTTCACTTTGCACTGGCTTAGTTTCTGCATACAAGTGCATTTGCTTCTAACTTTTATCAAAAACATGTAATTTGTGGAGTAATTGAAGGGGTTGTCGATAGAATCCACTAGACGATTTTCAAACAACAAACTCATAGAATTGATCAGGTTGGGTTTTCACAAAACGTCTTTTTATGCTAATGAACGAAGCTGTGAGGCAAGTCATTCAGCCATGAACAGAGGTGTGGTTCAAATCTGGGAGGATCTCCATATTTTGCTTGTTTTTCGCATTATACACATGCACCAAACAAAGCAACAGCGTCCATATAAATTATTGTTTTTTGCAGATCAGTTGTTGATCGGAGCAGAATTACCAATGCCTTAAAATTAAACTTTTCATAAATTTTCAATGCTAGAGTAACACATACTGAGAATTTAATACACTGTGGTTTCTGTATATCTACGGTTGTATATGTATATATACAATATCAGGAGGGCCTGGTGAAATCTCCTGGTCAAACTCAAACCAGCTCAAGCAATAAGAATAAATTCAACGCCCAATATAACAACACACTGAATTGTTTGTCTTCTGAGTAACCGTAAGTTAGTAACAGACATTTGCTTCTGTGACAGTAAACAAACTTTAGCCTTGTGGCAAGCTTCTGAGGAATCTGCCTGCTTTCTGCTTTCATTCTTCTGCGACGATTAAAACTTGCAAGCGTATCTATTTTTCATAGTTAAAGGCCACAAAGATGGCGGCAAGTAAATCAGTCACAGTTTA
>Ga0210059_1001235_pt1 | contig 37813 bp, 27 predicted proteins | sample Ectturendosymbi2_FD_188042 | JGI IMG/M metagenome (GOLD analysis project Ga0210059, IMG submission 188042) | Ecteinascidia turbinata endosymbiont from Florida, USA - Sample 2 (SPAdes) (version 2) | ecosystem: Host-associated > Tunicates > Ascidians > Unclassified | place: Key West, Florida... | reverse complement strand
GCAAGGACGCCAGGGCATTGAAGGAACCGGAAGGTTGTCGAGTCGATGCCCCTCAGCAGTTAAATTAGCTTTGTTACTGTCCAGTTTCAACTCGTGGTGGTGCATATATGTGGGAAGGAGCTGCTAAATGATCAACACAGTTGCGCAGGGGGGTGCTGGATCGCAACTGGTCTCTCTCGGTGGATGGGTTGCTCAGATCTGCAAGGACCTGGGCGTGGCAGAGAAAATATAAACCCAGCTAAAATGAAATTCTGCCTGGGTTGTCATAACCCTTTCGCATCTAGCAAGCTCTACAAATTGATTGCAGTGTTTTTTTGCATTTGGATGATGGTTCATTTGGTACTCTTGGGATTCAATCTGTAGAGGTGTTGCCTTCGAATTTCTTTGTTCGCCAGAAGTGATATGCGGGAATACTGGGAAAGACGTGCTGTTCCTGCAAAACAAAAGAAAACTAGCAGCAACGAGAAATCCAAAACACAAAAATACACAAACAAACAACAAAACAAGAAAACCAAATCATAAATACACAAACAAAACAATCAAAACCTAGATAAGCAGACACAACCTAGTTGTGTTGATAATGGGAGTATGTACAATAGGGTTAAAAATATGGAATAAAGATGGCTATGTGAGGAGGGAATATGCTCAAAGGGAAATGTACAATTTGAAATTGAAGTGGACTGTAGGTAAGATGAAATGGTATACAGTTGACATAGATCACAGTACAAAATCTACCAAAACTATGTAGCTTACAAAAACTACAAACTCAAACCGTCTTTTAGCAAAGGTTGACTGTACTAAAACTTGAGGTAGAATGTTCAACATTATTACCAAAAGAAATGTAGCCTAAACACTGAAATAGACCAGGATTGCAAATGAGTTGATCACATTGACAGGTTGATCGCACTGACTGTCACTTGGTCAATCGCGTCTGATTTTGCATTGAATGGATAAGATACCTAACAACAAGAACGTTTTTCAATCAATATTCCAGAAAGAACGTAAAAATTATCCATCAATTGGTTGGTCATGTGTATTGTTTGGTGTCTCTTGTGGTGGCTGAGCTTGCTGGGCGGATGCTGCGAAGGTATTTTAATATGTTTTTCTATTAATGCATGGCAATCATGATTTGGCGTAACAGCCTTCTGTCTGTGATGTAGTTGACTGCATCGCCATCTGTGATGTAGTTGGCGATTCATTTGACTGCATCCTTTCTGTCTGTGACGCAGTTGAACTACTGAGGCAAGCACAAGCGAAAGATGGCAATTCGGGGCATTAACTAACAGGAAAGCAACCAGCAGCAATACAGATCCATCACTGACTTCACTCTAGTACTACTAGGTTGCACTATCATTGTATAGGGATAAGTGAACTACGATAATTCGCTTGTGGTGACTATCACAGTGACTTGTTATTCATGGGTACCATCTACCGACCGCTACAACTTACTGAGGCGACAGTACACTGTTTTGCACATGTGATACTCAACTTTGGTATTTTGTATTTCTGACTATATTACCGACTGGTCGATCGTGAGTTATCAAGAAATTTTCTAGTCGATCCCAATCGAAGACAAGTTGGCCACCCATGAAGTAAACTATATTAGCCTACATAACACACACATATCATTATGCCACTCAGCACAACAAACAGAGCAGCATACCAGCAATACAAGAGCAGTTTCATGTTCTCCAACTCCGCCGGATAAAAAATTTACGATAAAGTAACACGAATTAACATTGATTGTGATGAGTGCAGCACATACTGACAAATCATTTTGATTTTTTGTGAATATAAAAACCAATAGTAAAGAAAGCACTAGCACCATCATTTGTGACATCTTGAATCACTCTCTCAGGGAAATTTCGTTATAGAAATAAAACGAATATCGTGATCCTGTCCTGATCCAATTTTTTTCAAAAATAAACATCCAAATTCAATCCTGATCCTGTCCATGCTCACCTCTGCTGTACACCTCTGGCTCTCACTTGTCTAACTCAAAACTAGGCACAATTGCTTCGTAAAAATGGTTGCGCAACACTCCGAGTGATTTTGCCGAAATTTAATTGGATTCGCGGGAAAGGCAGGCAGGTTAACTGTCTGCGTTATTGCTTTACTACTGTAGGCCTAATAACTGGTGCCACGACTTGTGATTTTTGACGGGATCCGGTGATTTTTAGACTGACCTAGTGATTTTCACTGCAATCTAGTGTTTTTTGCAAATTAGGCCTATTGGTTTGAGGAAAATCAGTTGTTGTTTTTGTAACTTTCAAACTTATTAGCATGATGATGATGCTGTTTTATTGATGATGCTGCATTAGATTATATGATTACACTATTGATTATTGGCCATGACGGTATTTTCATTTCTTTGCAGGAACACTGCAGTGGAACACTCAAGTGTTTGGTTGATTAATTGCTCTCTAAACTACTCTGCAAAAGGTGTTGTTTTGAGCTCTTGAGGAAAACCTGAAAATGGTTAGTAGCTTCCAGTATCATGAGATTTTCCACTCCAGGCATCCGCATGATCGATGTTGTATACGTATTGTACAATTGCAAATTATGTGAAGTTTTTTTTCGCTTCATAATGAAGTAAATAACTACTATAAATAATTTCAAACAAAACTGTGAAATTCACAAAAATTTAATATCTAGTGATTTATTTTCAGATCTCATCAAAATTCTTTTGTGAATCTAGTGGTCTTTGGTTTGCAAAAGACTGTGGCAGCACTGACTGTAGGCCTCATCATGCGCCACCTGTGACGTGACAGTAATGCACGACAAGAGTGCAGTAGGCTTGATAGAAACGAACTAAACGTAAAAGATAAATCTCAAACCTAACCTTAACTGTAGCCCTAACCTAACACTAACCGCTAAACGTAACACCCAAGCCGGAAAAAAAGTACAGAAAAAAACAAAAAGAAAGTCGACAAGGTGAGAGTTGAACCAGAAACTATTATAATAGTAGCCGTAACGCATAACCTTTAGGCCACGAGATCCACACAGTTTGAATGACAAACTGACCCTTTTTTATTTGAATTGTGTCAGGACAGGCGTATCCGTAGTCACTTTCACAAAAAACTAGCCTTAAACTTTAAGTTAAAGTTGGACTCAAGATGACGTCAGTGATTGACGATGTCATTTGGCTGTGCCTTCAGGCAAAAATCTTAGCTGTGCTACTATCTTTTACCCTATCTCATTCTCTCTCCCTCGTTTATAGGCTGGTCAATTCCTGCTGGTCCCAAGCCTGTCAATATGCAAATTGTGGTCTTCAGAATATTTGTTGTCTATTTGCTCAAGAGCAGCTGGCTGTGTCCAACCCGCATGCTACATGTCATATGCAGCCCAGTTGAAGATTTTGTGCAGCCCAGTTTAGGTTTTCATTGTAGTAAAAGTGTCCTACACACTGACAATTTGTCTTGTCCTTATTTTGATAATGCTGTAGTCGTTGGTGAAACAGTAGTTGTTGGAAAACCAAATGGGTAACCTGTGCTATAAAAGGCAGATATCTGTCAGTAGTGGATCTTGGTGGTGGATATAAAATGACATATCTGGAGTCGTGAAAACTGATATTTTAAAGTGAGTAATGACACCATAATGGTATTAGTAAAAGTAATATAGTAATATTTGTTGCTAGCCTAGGTTTAATTTCAGCCACCGTCATTCTCATACCAGGACTTTTCCATTCTTGGTAACATGCTCTAGTGGGGCCTAAATTTAGGTTTGAATTATTGTGAAAATATAAAAATAAAAACCTCGCAACTTTTTAGCAGTACGTGTGTGGGGGAAGGTTATATTAAATTGAAATAAAAAAATATCTTTTCTATTATCTTTATTATGAAATGTATTTTTTCACTTTACTTTGGATACATCACAGATCTGTCAACAATATCTACGCTGACGGACAGCCGTTCTTTACATTGTACCAACCAAATGCAGTAGTTGTTGTTGAATTGATTCGGTGTTCACGTCTCATCAGTATTGCTTTTGTATAGTAAAAAATGTGTGGGCAATTTGTACACATGAACCATATAAAAAGCAAGAAAAGCTGTTAAAGTGTTTTGTTCCTCTCAGTGTTGGCCATGTGGAAACATTGATTCTGCAATGCGCTACTGTATGACTAAGCATTTTTTATGCTCTTGTGAATGACAATACAGTTGTGGTGATGTGATGATAAATTGTTTTGCTCATCTAAACAGGATTTCCAGACACCTTTTGAGAAAAATGCAAACGATGTCTAAAAAAGCCAAACTGGGTTAAAAAAGCCAAGTTGTTAAATAACATGAATTTGCTGCCTTTTCCATGTGTTAACATGTTTTTTCCAAGGTGGTCAACAGAGTGAACAGCACTGTGACAGGTTATGCTTACAACAATCTGAAATTCAGCCAGTTTCAGTGCATCACTATTTTTGCTGGACGTCTTAACAACTTTGAAGGAAGTTTATCCTGTTATTGGAACTTCATGATTCATCAAGTTGCTGTGCCTTAGTGTTATTTTAGTGTGGCATAACTTGCAATATGCATCGTATGAACCATCATTGGCCTTCTTCAACCAAAGCAATGTCTTTTCCCAATTACTATTGTATTTCCACCTTTTATCATAACTTTATGATGACATTGCAATGAATTGAATTAAATTCATGATGTATAAGGGCAAGGGAACATGTTTGAACAAACGACAATAACAACAGTTGAATTGAATGAATCTCTGTGTTAAGGAGATATGGGTTGCCAGATAAAGTTTGAGAAAATACACCAAGCGCTGTATAAAAATGCCTAATATCACTTTTCCGCAAGATATTTAAAAAACCAAGACACCTCCTGCAAAAAAACAATATTGAAAAAAAATCCAAAAAATTATTTTGACACTAACTGTGTCTAAAAAGCCAAATTTGTGAAATTTGGTGTCAAAAAAGCCAATCTGGCAACCCTGCCTCACAATGTTGGTCATGTGCAAAACTGATTCTGTAATGCGCTACTGTGTGGCTAACCAATTCATATTTTGTGCTCTTGTGTCTATGATTGTGTCTGTATAGACCATAATCCTGAATTTGACATTTTTGTTGCAGGTGGTCTTCAGTGCCACTTTATCACGTCTGTTACCACTGCAATGGATTTTGGTTTTGAATTTCGTTTTTTTTGTGAGTGACGTCATAAGTGAGGTAGGTCTTAGGCCATTTTGGCTCATGTTACCTGGCCTAGGACCCAACCGCTAGACCAAAGTATTTTGCTGAAGTTTAGATTGAAAGCTAGGCTCGAGTCAGTCTTTTGAGCCTTATCTACTTTCTAACGTATGTGGTTCAAAAGTTATGATATGAAATAAACAAAACAATTAGCTACCTAATTATGGGATTAATCAAATATTTTGTTTACTTTAGATAAGTGGTTCCCAACCGGGTAGGAATTTCATGAGATCAGGGGAGGAATTTCTACTTTATAGTAAAGTTACCTATTAATTGTAAGTGTTGAACTTCTTTTTTAGGTTGACAGTGGCTTTTTCAATTAGTTATACCACTTTATATTTATAAGTTGTTTAGTGGACTATCACACGTTTTTGTTGACATGTTTTAGTGCCATTATTTGACAATAGTTTTTGTCCCACTTTTATTAATCAAGTGGTTGTTGACCAATTTTCCAATTGTAGTTAATACTAGTGTACGAATCCGAACAAAGGAGGAATGAAAGGTTCATAGGGGAGGAATGAAAAGTTCCAAAATGAGTGAAGGGAGGGATGCATCCAAAAAGGTTATGAACCACTGCTTTAGATCATAACTTTTAACTTGAAACCATAGCAGGTTATCCAGAGTATCTAAAGACTTGGATTTTAGCCTAGTTTCTAATAAAAACTTTAGCGAAATACTACCATGAAACGGTTTGGGCCTGGGCCAGGTGAAGTGAGCCAAGACGGCCTAAAAGTCTCCATTTATGACGTCACACACAAAAAATCCAAAACTCCCAACAAAAAATTTTTTGAATTGCAAACTACAAGACTTGCCGAGTCATTTTGAGTGTTTGAACAGCTCTCTAGCACCTATGGCACCAGAGTCAGGCTCGTGCAATCCGGCTGTTTTGGCGCAAACTGCTTGATTTAGCTAGGAAGGTGCTAATTTGTTTATTTAACCCTTTCAGTCCCACATGCACCACTTTTTTGCAGAGCTTTGCAATCCTGTAACTCGCCAGGCGATTGAGCTAGAGAGCTGTTCAAACCCTCTTCGGATTCAGCAAGTCTTCTAGTCAAAATTGAAAAAAAATTGTTTCGTTTTGTGTTTGAGCTTTTCTGAGGGGAATGTCACAAGTAGGAGTGTTTTTGCGTTAATTTGGCCATCTTTGCCTAGCCCTGGGCGTCGTCCCAATGGGCCATTTTTTGGACTCACAATTTAGTTGAAAACTAGGTCAAAATCCACGTCTACAGAGCCTTTGATTGACTTTCTAGCACATCGGGAGCGAAAATTATGGCTCATAGACCAAAAATTGACAAATTTTGCTCCTTCAAAATTCACTTTTGGGGGCATTTCACCGCAGGCAATAACTCGCCGTCAGATTAAGCTAGAGAGCTGTTCAAACCCTGTAAAGACTCGTGAAGGTGTGTAGTTTGCAATAAAAAAAAAACGTTTTAGTTTAGGGTGTCTGCTTTTTTTTTAAGCTTATATAATGATAGGATGTTTATGTTATTTTTTGCTGACGTCAGCATTTTTGCTCACCCTCCCTTTAAGACCCTCAGGAGCCATTTAAATGACATAACATTTTTTTTTAGTTTAGCTGTTTTTTGGTTACTATTCCAGACTTTGAAGGGTCCGAACAGGATTTTAGCGTTCCTGGTTCCAAGATTAGGGTCCAAAAAACTTAAGATTAATTTGGGAAATCCCCCAAAAATATTGAGAAAAGCCCCTTACCAATTAGCTGTTTTTTGGCCTAACGTTTGAACCAGAAACGCTAGAAACTCAATCAAGGGCTCTAAAAATGCATATTCTGCCCTAGAATATAACTGCGAGCCAAAATATTGGCGCATGGGATCACATGATGATGTCATATAATTAACCAAAAAACATGCCCCTGTCATGATCCCATTGGCCCAAAACCCTCTAACCAAATTAAAAAAAAAAAATTATTCTAAACTACACAACGCCACTAGTCATTACAGGGTTTGAACAGCTCTCTAGCTCAATCTGCTGCTGAGTTATGGCTGGTCAAAGTTTTTCCTCAAAGGGCAATTATGCCTTTTCTGAAAAGTTTTGAATTAGGCCAAAAACTAGGTTTTTGACCCATAATTTTGGCTACAGATATGCTAGCAAGTCAATCCAGGGCTCTATAGACATGCTTTTTGGCCTAGTTTTCAACGAAACTTTGAGCCAAAACAGTGGGTCAATGGGTTGGGGCCCAGGGCCGGCGAAAGGTGGCCAAAATTTCCAAAACATGCCTTCTTTATGACGTCACCTCCAAAAATCCCCCCACCGAAAATGAAAAACGTTTTTTCTTGATTTTGACTACAAGACTTGCTGAATCCGTGGATGGTTTGGATAGCTCTCTAGCTCAATCGCCTGGCGAGTTTTAGGATTGCAAAGCTCTGTAAGATTTGGGGCTTTCGTGTGACTGAAAGGGTTAAGATCATAACTTTCAAACCAGAAATGCTAAAAAGTCGATCAAGGGCTCAAAAGACCCAGATTCTAGCCTGGTAATCAATGAAAATTTCAGCGAAATACTTTGGTCTAGTGGGTTGGCCCTAGGCCAGGTAACATGAGCTAAAATGGCCAAAAATCTGCCTCACTTATGACATCATGAAAAAACAGAAACCCAAAACCAAAGAATTTTTTTCATTGCATACTAGAAGACTTGTCAAATCTTTTAAGGGTTTGAACAGCTCTTTAGCGCAATCAGCTGAGGAGCTATGCTGCTGGTAAGGCAACTGAAAACTATTGGTTTTCAACTGATTTCAAATATGAATATATTGTGCCTTGGCACTGAATGTGTTAGTAAACACTTTCCACAAGGGAGATAACCAAATAAATCAGCAAATTTTTTAAAGTAGTTATATACTTGAATACAGATATGTGCATGTTTGAACCATCAGAAAAAGATGAAAGTATAGCCTAGTCGGCTCATTCCTCAAGCTTAGGCTTATGCTTAGTGTTGTTTTTCTTTTACTTGTCCTAGACTAGGGTTACCATATCTGAAGAGGCAGAATTACTGACAGTCACAATATCTACATTTCTTGACAACAAACTAGCACTATACGGCATTTTTCAGTATGTCCTAACAACTGCTAATCTACCACAAAACAGCTAATTCACGCAAAATTGTTTTAGACACTGGAAACAGCCAAATAGTAACGTATGAAGATTACATCTTGATAGCACACACACATTGTTTCAAGTTAAACACAATTTACAAACTGTCCAAATACTGGACATTAGAGCATTTTATAAAATCATTTTTGGACATGTCCGGGAAATTCAAGATGTGTATCAACCCTATCCTACACCCCAAAGTCTGTTAGCAAACGCTTGCACTATATTGCCCCAGTTTTGGTGACAAAACATTGTATGCCATTGAAGTCAATTTTACAGTACATGTGTAAATTTATTGTTATCCCTGGCAGACATCAGGCAATCGCTACACCTTCAGGTTTTATGTTGTGTTGTCACAGGTAGCCTGCAACTCTTGCACCATCAATTAAATATGCGTTGCCATTTTCATCATTGTCTCTTAATTTGTGTGTAAATATCATCACATTTTTTTATATTGTTTATCAACATTCTAATGTCAAGCGTATGAAAAATTTACAGCAAGTATGAGTAAGATAGCATAGGATCTGGAAATGTGCACAATGTCTACAGTAGTGCAGTGTCACCAAAATCTACAGAAGCTGTTGGAGTGCCCTATATGTTTGCAATTGTTACAGGATCCATCAGAAACTATGTGAGTAACTTTAAAGTAGTTCATTGTTTCAATGACATTTTTATGCTGCTTTACTTTGCATAGGTGTGAGCAAAACTTGGTCCCTCCCACACCCACTCAATTGTGGAAGCTTTAACATCCTTTTTTAACTAGTATGATGGTTTCAGTAAAAATCCACAGATTGGCTGAAGGTAATGATACAGGGTGATTAAAAAAGTGTAACCTTTTTATTATCGCTCTCATTCATGTCAAATTAGTCTAGGTTTCTATTTTCCAGGTAAATCATAATTAGAGCTCCACAGTTCTATTTCCCAGCTTCAATGGATCAAGCAGCAAGATATTCTGTACAGGAGAGGATTAAGATTATAGAGGCCTATTTTGGGACGAAATCAGTTGTCCAAACTCAACAACTATTTCAGAGGGCTTTCCAGGGAGAAACACTCCAACCAGACACAATGAAGTGCTTCCTAGACAAATTCAGGGAGACATAAAGTGTACAGGATAACATTTAAAGGTCACAGTGGCTGGCCACAAGTGGTCAGTCAGGACAGAAAATCATATCATGACTATGGGAGTGTGATGCACAAAATGATCCCATTTGACATCCGGAGTCAGAGTCGGTGACTCTAACTCTCAGTGTTGCTAAGAATACGACTCCAACTCCGCAACCCTGATGACTATGGAACAATTTTTAGAGCAGTCTCCAAGGAAATCAACAAGACATTTGTTCTAGAATACAGATTTTTAAGAAGTTCAGTTAAGGGTGTAATACACTAGGATCTTCACCTGTTTCTATATAAAATACAGATTTTACAACTTCAGACCGATGCAAATAAGGTTGATAGACATACCTTTAGGAAAACCATCAGTCTGTGAATGGAAGACCATTCTGATTTCTTGAATTTTATTTTTTTCAGTGATGAGGCAAATTTCCAGCCAGTGGTCATGTGAACAAATGAAATATGCACTTTTGACCTCAGCCTCATGAGCATCAGTATCACCCATTTAGTGTGGAGAAAGACCATGTGGCATGCATTCAGTTGTAATGGCAATACCAGGTCATAATGGTTCAATGATGCTGATGGACATCTGGTAAATGTGAACACAGAGCAATATATTGGACTAATGAGAGAAAATTCAACCCGGCACTGAGGCTGAAGTGATGAGTGGACATGGATACTGTGATTTATCAGCAGGATGGAGTAACACTGAATTGCTTCACTCCAGTGCTTCACTTGAATACCTCAACACTACTTTTTTGGAGATATGCTCATCTCCCATCATACAGACCACCCATGGCCTGCACAATTCTGTAGACCAATGCTCTTCAACCTTTTTGTTGTCATGGAACCCTGATATACTTTCGCGTTTTTCGTGGAACCCCATCAACAAAAATTTAAAAAACACAAAAAAATTCAAAAAATAATTACTTGCAAGAAAATCAATTATTTCCTTATTAGACACTTCAACAAACGAACAGTTATTACAGAAATTAAAAAGCAATAAATTTAATAACATGCTTGTTCTTGCATTTTTGGAATTTATCTGCTACATTCAGAATTTGGTCATCCGACAAAAAGAACCCAATCACAAATATGTGTCGTCCCATTTTCTAACTTTGGCAAATGAATTACATTTGGTCCGCTTCAGTGTAGGTGCGTCTTTTACATTTGAACTTCATTGCGCTCACTACCGACCCCACCTTCGCTGTTATTATTTCGCTTCACATAAGAAAATATGCTACTTTGCTTCACCTGGCTTGACTAAATAGTAAAAAGTTGGGTTTTACACTGTTTTTACTTTATTCCCACAAAGAAGAAGTTTGTTGGTTGCGATACAATATGGCAGGGGTGGCCAAACTGCGGCTCACGAGCCACGTGCAGCTCTTCAAACCTTTGCATGCAGCTCTTTGAGCTTTTCGAAAAATTATATATTTTTGTTTTTTATTTCAATTGCAAAGTGTAGAAATATTGTGAAAATGGTAATGTGGTAGCTAGTGTGCTGTACACTAATACTTTTGCAAGTCGTTCCAAAAAGAATTATGATGTCACAGAAGCTTTGCAAAAATTCATGTTTTTAGATTTTATGCTGCAGCTCTTTGTAACTTGGGTTTTACAATATGCGGCTCATACATACAGCAGGTTTGGGCACCCCTGCAATATAGCAATGCGAAAGAAAAACGCTGCTAACGTGTACTCACCACTAGGACACAAAAAAAACCTGATATTATCTACTCGAGGCACCCTAAAATTTTGTTAAAACAAACACACTGCCACAATACATAAATACATTTTAAGCATCGCAAATGCAAAAAAAACAACTGTACAACGGTTGAACAACAGCTCTAGTCTGTGACTCAGTCTACTCTCTGCTAGACTCAGGCTGAGTCTACTTTCTAATCAATCTACTGTGAACTTTACATCGGCAACATCATATAGGCCTAACTGTGATGCAACAACATCGTTCTTCTTAATTACACAACAATGAACAAGAAGTGATGCAACAACTATCCATATTTCTTCTTCCGCTATCTACACTCAACCTCCTATACGACTAACTGGCCTACTTAGAGTCTGAATGCGGCACGGTGATCTAATGACGCTCCAACAAGCTGAAGCAAAAATCATTTTCCATAAAAAAACGAGGAACGCTCATGGAACCCTTAAAACTCACGGAACCCCACTGCATGTTTTGTGGAACCCCTGTTGAAGAGCACTGCTCTAGACCTAACCCCTTTGGATTATTTTCTGTGGGGACACCTAAAAGACAGGTTCTATGCTAACAATCCCTAAACTATTGATGTGCTCAGGAGTAACATTGGAATGGAGATCAGGAGAATTTCTCATGAGATGTTGGACAGTGTCATTACAAACTTCAATGTGCAAGTATCCAGAGTGATTCAGCACTCGGGAGCTTGTGTTGAGCACTGTGACAAAAAATTGCACAGTATTCTTTTCAATTACAAAATACAAAATGTACATCTTTTTGCACCGCCCTGTATCATTGCCAAGCGGTTTGGATTTAGCAAGACTTTTTTGTGATGTGTCCATTTGCACAAATTATAAACCCATTGTCCATAGTTTTGCCACTTCTGCTCATTGAATTATATAAATGCTTCTTTAAGGAAAATTATGTGCACATCTAAATCTTTAAATTTGTTTTCACTGAAAAATAATTTTTGGATATTGAAGTGACTAGTAGCCTATGCCTCATGGTGACTAATAATCACCCTAACCATTTTGTTAATGGTGGTGTCACTTTGTCCTTTCTGCTAGATGTTCAGGTTAAAAAGTCTATTGTCCAGAAATATTTAAACTGGTGTAAAACAATTATTTGCTGTTATCTTGCAATGGATTGTGTCTTAAGTTGGATGAAGTTGAGTAATTCATATCTAATATATGCACTGTGCTTCCAGATGTAGACACTATTTTTGCTCAAGATGTATTCAGTCAGCAATGAAACAAAAAAACACTATTCCATGTCCACTTTGCAAGACTTCCATATCAAAGCGGTATGTTGTATATTGTTAGTTTGGCTGAGGAAATTGTGTGGTTTCGTTTGACAGCATCGCTTTCAATGCCAGCTAAAAGTTATGTGTAATTGCTGCAGTTTGCATCAGAAGTTCTTGGTACGCAGGCTTGATGTCGCTTTACTTTTTTTGTGACTCAGAATTTTGATTGAATTAAAATTATGCTTCAGTGAGTATGTTTCTAAATGCGACTGGTTTCCTTAACCATGTAAGTAACACAAAACGGTAATGAGTTCTCCAGTACTAGCGGTTTTGTTTATTACTACAAACAAGTAATTTTTTTACTTTATTGAAACAGTTCCTTTCGTTCTTATTTACTGTTTTTACTGCACAGGGCATTACATTCTTAAAATATGTCAGTGCTTTTCTGTTTATTCAATCCTACTCTAGTCTTGCAAAAGACATCGTACTCCAGAGCATTGAGGGACAAAGAAGTTAAAAACTGTTATTTGTGAGATTTTTAGTAGCTTTGCATGGGGTGGTGACCACCTGGAAATTAAGATTTCCCATAAATTTTTATCTTAAGCCATCAATGTCATGCTTTTCTAAATGATTTGAATTTGGGAATGTTTTTGTATGATTTTTTGAAAGTAATGTAATTTCATGCTTAATCTGTAAGCAAATAACTAATGTCAGATGAAAAAACATGAAAACTGCTTGCACCAATTTCTAAACGAACTTGTTTTGCCATTTGGATTTTGAAAAGACAGTACTATAATTGTGTCCATTTATATATACCGTTCGTTTTGGAACTATCAGCTGTTGCTTTCAACATTGATGATATTTTGGAGTGATAAATGTAGAAACGCTTACTGTGCATTTTTATAAAACACAATGTGGTCACCAATGAAAATTATTGTATGGCCTGTACTGTAGGCAGTGCTGATTCATACATTCACCGTATTAATGGTATTTACCAATCAGTCAAAGTTTGTTTGGTGTTGCAGGAAAATAAAGCGAGCTACTAATATACATGATCTGGTTCAAGCTCTTGATAAAGTGAATGAAGCATCAAAAAAAGAATTAGCAGGTGCATTGTATCTAATTTTTGCTATGTATTACCGTAATTGATTAAGCCTCCATATGGTAATCATGCTGATACTTGATACAACAATCAGTGATGAAATAGAAGTTGCCAAACCACAATAGGCAGAATATGATAATCCTGGTGATTTCATTGGTTAATAGTATTAAAAAATGAAGAGATTCTAGAGTGTTGAACGGACGTCTGCGGGGAATACAAACATCTTCGAAGTTCATATAAAAAAGCGAACTCCTGGTGTCCGACTGGTATCCGGGTAATAGCTGTGCGCCTCATGTTCAAGATTTTGTCGTTTCTTTGTTTTACTTATTTTCGGAAATGTAAAAATGACGGCAAATTAGCAACTAAAAGCAAATATTACATTTGTGAGAAAACTTCAACCACTGTTGCGTTTACGTAGTTAGTTTCAGGATTTCGCACAGTCCTTGCAAGTTAATTGAAATGATATGTACCAATTCGCAGTTACAACAATTCACAAAACTTGATTGAAAGCTTGAAACTTATCCAATGTGTCTTGATGCCAAAGTTGGCTTTTAATGCACTAGAGCAGCGGTCCCAAAACGTTTTGGATGCTGGGTCAAATTCCCGATCTTATCAGTGTCTGCGGGCCGGATTACTTTGTGTATTGACAAAAAATAAAAAAAAAACACGCGCACCATCACTCACGTTTGTATACCGGTATTGTTATTCATTTTATTTGCTCAGATGCATGTTTGCAATGTGACTTATGAAACTGATTCTTTTGTTGCATAACAGTTGTAGTATTTGGTTCCATGCTTAATGCTGCAATAAGGAGTGTCGTGCACATGTCATATGTGCATCTGAAATTCTGTTTCGACACTTGGATTTACAATATGTAATCTTAAAAATGAATTGTTTGCAAAGATAAATACTTCCAAGCACCCAAATCAATTTTGAGCACGTTTTGAATTCTTCGGAGACACTCTTTGTAAAGCTACAGATGCGGTTTTGAAAGAAATTTTGTATTCAGATCCAAGTCATTCTGCAATTCAATAAATTCCGTTGCAGTGGTTGTTAACCTTTTCTCTACCACGCCTCCCTTAAGTAATTGTCCTTTGTTTGAAGCACCACTGAGTTTAAATAAGCTGTAAAAGCAAATGTATTCATTGGTAAATTTATTGATCAAAATTTCCATGTTCTCAAGCGCGTAAGGGCTCATGCCCCCTGGAAATTTATTGATTCCCCCTGAGAGGCGTGCCCCCACGATTAAGAAACATTGTTCCATTTGAACATAAATTGACACTGATTCAACATCAATTTCAAAGGGTTTGAAAAACATTTTTATGCCACTTTCCAAATTACGAAAATCCTGAAATCGGCGATGAAATTCGCGTTGCAACTTTACAATTTCATCAGCATATTCAGCATCAGTATGTCACTTTCACCATCTCCAAGTGCACTTTGCAAACACGGAAAAAGGTAAAACACATGTTGGCGTAACTGCCTTTGCCAAAATTTTAGCTTTGCTTCAAACGCTTTAATGTCACCAAAAAGATTTTGAATGAGTTTTTCCTTTCCTTGGCAGGGTTGCGGAGTCGAAGGGAATTCGTCTCCAACCCCGACTCCTAGCTTCCAAAATTTCCCGACACCGATTTTTTAACATTACGTAAATAAAGTTTGGCTGTCAACAATTTTGTAGCAATTACCAATCAATGGAAATCGTGATGCACAGCAAGAATTCTCTGTTTCGTTAAAAATTTCAAAAGAAGTACCATTTCAACAAGCACGAGTTAGGATTCCTAACTTAGGAGTGCGATGAAATAAATGATTCAATTGGACTTTCGGAGTTGGATGAAAAAATCCGACTTCTAGTGTTCTTAGAAACCGACTCCACCCAAAACCCCCGACTCCCTGCGACACTTACCCACTTTTCACTGCACTGTTATCGGATTGACGCGTGAGCGATTCGTCGCCCTTGGCTTACCTTCGTGAACGCACTTGCGAACTCTATGTTGGGGCGTTTTTACACTGCAAGTAACTCGAAGATTTACTTCGTGCGCTTGGCCTATGATATTGCGAAAGCTGGGAAATCGGTGAAAACGAAAAGGTGAAAGCTGATTCCACAACAGAAAGTTGTTTTTCGTAGGTGTAATTGGAATCGCCGAGACGTTATTTTATTTAGTGTAGTCCGAAAAATAATAGCCAGCAGACAAAATCGTAGAGAGCTGCTGGCCGATTAGCTAATGAAAACCGCGTCGCATCGTAATTGTACTCTTCAAGTGACTTTAGAATTTGAACAGCTTCTACAGGGCAGGAAATGGGAGTTTGTTTTTACATTGCAAAGCCACTTTGTTGATTGCAGTCAGGATCATAATCCAGTTTATTCTCTGCAGTACAACACAACAGGGTGTCAAATATGAGGATTCACAGCACTTTGTAAGTCGTAATCTATGAACAGTAGGTAGGCTACTGTAATTCACCAAATTGCAACTGTAATCTATTTCGTAAACGTTTATGACACATTTTATGCTTCTCCATAAGTTGTATTATGAACTGAGGAAATCATAGCCACATAATTGGGATACAAAGTTCAAAGTGTATATTGAAGTCATCCAATCCACTTCCAATATTACATATTTTGCACAGAGGTTGAATCACTATACCAAGGTGTAATGAAGGCATATTAATCAGTATTGGGGTAATAGTCCTTCAGCCCAATAGCTGATGACATGTAACCTACCGAATAATCTTTCAGTTTGCTTAACCAATCTAATTTTCCTGATTGTTTCCCTAACTAGGTGTAGTTAGCCTACAGACAAAACTATTAAATAAATTAACCCGTCATTCTTGCTACAGCTTAGCTTGAATAGGCTAATCTGTTGCACGGTAGTGGTTTTAGCATCAAACAGGTACAGAAAATGTTGCCCGAGACTTAATACAAACCAACCTCTTTTCCGCTCGAATCGCTGATTATCGGATTCCCACCATACCTCTGCTAGTTTGATTCGCTGAATCGGATATGGTTAAAAAAATGCGCGCTCAAGCAACTCGGTGAGATACTAACGGTCGTGCTTCACGATTTGTGGGATTCTCAATCCAACGCGAATCCGATAAACAGTGCAGTGTGAACGGGGTAACTGACTCCGCGACACTGCTTGCAGTGACACATTCAAATAGTAAATTTTTCTGTTATATCCACGAAGAAAACAAGTTTTGAAAGCCACTGAGCGTTAGAAAACTCATGCTGTTTCCCTTCAGAATCCATATGAAATGCACTTTCTTGTCTTAAATCTCACACTCTCTTCAATAGTTTTCCCATGCTAAGCCAGCAATTTTGTTAAAAGTAGAAGACATATTTGTACTTTCCATCAATTTTCTCCATTTGCTGGTTAAATTATTTTACTTTTGTTGTAAATACATCTCATATCAATTTATTTACTTACACGAAATTGTTGAAGTGCAAAACAGCTCTAGGAAAGCTCGCGGGCCGGATTGGAACCCTTCGTCGGCCGGACTTTGGGGACCGCTGCACTAGAGGGGTTAATGCGCAACTGGCAGTGACACTTCTTCCCACATTTGCGGAGATAAACTTCACTTGGTGAATTCTGCTGCAGCTATGTGGAAGGACGACGATGATTTTATTGCGAAGTGGCAAGGTTTAATATTATCGCGATCGTTAGGGAGTTCGACCAAACGCCTCATCACTGTGGGCAAGATGAGAGTGAAGTGCGATTAAATGATCAGGAGGCTTGCTAGAATCATTAGGGCGAAAAGTATGATCCCATGACCAAGCAGTTTCAGACAGCGAGGGAGGCTAGCTAAACCTGAAATTCTGTTAACTAGGTGTCGAAGAAAAGCGTGTGCCATGTGCACGGATAGTTTGTCCCTGATACCAGTGATTTTACTGTGCAAGCTTTTTGTTACGTAAAGATGGCATTGACTTAAATCACCATCTTTTCAAAAGCCCGCAATTGTTTACGAGAGATCTGTACCTCGTTGAAATTACATGTAGAGCAACGCACGCCTATCTGCGTTGGTTCCTTATTTTTTATTGTATCTGAATTTAAAAAAAATGCAGCATGTCGGAAGAACAATGAAGTCACCTAAGGTCCTATAAAAATGTGTCACCGATCCTTTTTTGACCAGATGGTCGGACCGTCGAATGGACAAGACATTTCTCGTAACGTGCCTGTGATATACAGTCTTGCCCTCAAAAATTTTCTTATGTTTTTTGAAACATTGAACGTAATTTCATTTAAAACCTGGATTGCTGCGTTTTGCTTATTACTAATGGTTTGGATGAAAGACTTGGGTATAATTTATAGCAGCTTCAAAAATATTTGTGAGAAGTAGGTACAACATTTATCTTTTGTTTTTGCAGGTGCAGAAGCTGAGGGATTATCTTCGGGATTTTCTGAAGGCACAAATGCGTCTGCTTCAATGAAAAGATCTGAGACAAGTTCAAAGCAGACAAAGGGCAAAGTTTCTAATGACAAGAAATACCGCAGGAAAACACGCAAGTCAGATATTACCAGAAATACTCTCTTCAGACAAAAAGATGAATCTTCCACGTTTTGTTCAGGAACACCAGACTTATTGGATGTTATTGACAACATGACATCGAAGTCAACAAAATGCCCAGCACGTAATGAGTCCCGTTCGGCCTCCACTGCTTCATCTGTCACTTATAAGAAGCTGGTGGAAGGTGCCTCAGCAACAACGTTGCCACACGAAGTGACTGCTATTGAAGATCCTTTTGAGTTTCCTGTAAGTCAAAACCAGCCCAACGTTCATAAGAAGCCCAAGAAAAAGTTTAATACTACTAAGTCTATAAAAAAACAGAAAGAAATTTCGCATGAAGCAGGAAAATCCCGCAAGTCCTCAAGTAGTGACACTAAAATCTTGAGGAAATCTGCCCAAAGAGAAAAAGCCTTTAATATGTCTCCTCAGGACGAACAAATCGTATCGATGATAAAAAACACTGAACACCACAAGCTGACTGTTTCTCATGCAGTTAGTCCAAGTAAAACTTTTAGTAGAACTGATGACAACCAAAAGACTTTTCCCAAGGACAAGTCAACGGAACGTATACCTGCGCCTAAGCTGTGCTCACCAGAGAAGCGTCGTCCTAACTGTCCTATCGATTTGTCAGTAAGAAGTACTGTTGCTGGTTCCGAAAGAAACGGAAGTGAACAGAATACGACCAGAAGTCCGAGGTCTGCTAATGCCAGTAAAAAACAGCTTTCGTCTCATAACTCTAAAGATGCGAACAAAAAGAATTGCAAAGACTTGCCCTTGTCCGGTATAAGAGAAGAAAGTGTTCAATTTGAAAACCAGCTTGTTCACAAAAAAGACAAGGTTTCAGCTGACTGTCATAAACCAGGTATCACTTTTAGAACAAGGATACAACGCTAAATAGATTTAAACGCAATTGCTGATGCTCATCACTAGAAACCATAGCGTTTACTTAGATTTCATTTTTTTCAGTAGGAAGCTTTTCAAACTTGGGATGAAGAGTTCATATACCTAGTTACTTATTTAACAGTTTTCGCACTGAATCTTTTCTGAAAGCACGGGTGTTGATTAATTTCTTGCTGCATTACCTGTTAAGATATTTAACATATTTCCTTACCGCTCCAAAATAGTTTTGCATGAAGCCATTCCATACACTTCAAACGGTTGACAGTTGACACATTAGCTACCTGGCACCTTTCGTGCTTGTACCCATTGCGGTCAGGCTGAACCAAATTTCAAACTAACAGTTTTTCTGACGGTTGCCATGACAAAAGGGAGCGAATGAATGCTTTCGCAATTGGAGACAGTTTTTTGTTTTTATTGCAAAAGTATGTTTGGCAACATTGTAAAAATTTTAGAATGAAATCCGGATACCTTGTTTGTATTTAATTTTTTTCGTTGAAAGATCAAATTTATCAATCTTTTACTTCAGCAAACGTTTGAATTTTTCAGGATGATCCGACTATCGAGTTGTTTCAATCGGGTTTAATTTCATAAGAAAAATAAGACACGAGTTCTACTTGTGAAAACATTCAACTTGCAGACGTAAAAATGCGATCGTGACTAATAAAGAGTTTTCTGGCTACGAAAATTTGCGGAACACTAACGACATTCAGCATTTTACCTTCAGCCAACTTCAGTAAACAGTAAAATGAATATATCAACGTGTTACATGTTTTCGTAAAGGACAACGTAAAAAAGATACACATGCACTGTTACCAATTCACGAAGTTTTGTGCATAGCAACACAAGAACTATTTAACAGGCTACTTTGCTGTGTTGTGGCGCGTCTACGGTAAGTCGTAAAGGTTGTATTTTTCTTTCAGAGCTGTCTGTTGTTGAACAGTGCGTTGTTTCTTCAGACAGCAGTTTAGCGGAGGCTGAAAACCTTTCAGTGAATTGTGTGAACAACCATTCCAGCCCAAGTTACGAAAACAAGGTAGATCATGTGATTACTGTATCGAAAGTTCGGTGAGGTTTATGCAGTGAACATTGTTCTTGCGTACTGCACCGTGAAGACATTGACGTGTAAAGCATTATCGCACGATCCTTTGTTCATTAAGTGCAGAGCACTCCTGTTGATGTCGCTTTGTGTGAATCGGCCTAAACTCAAATGTTGTGCCTGATAAGCGAATATATGCCTTCGTCGAGCGAACACTGGAACTTTAATAACCTGCGCTTTTGTTTTGATGACCATTGAAATCACTGTGGTGGTGAATTTTAAGTCCACTTTTTTTATTTGCGAAAGTAAATTCTTTGTTTCAAAATATGAATTTTGTGTCGGATTTTTGCCGTTGCCAGGTGTGGTTACTGCTTAAGCCTTTCGACTTCGGTTGACAAAAATTGACTGCGCTGCTTTAAAGATATGACCAATTTCGTTATTACTGGAATGGTGTTTGGGAGACACGTTTTCAAAAATTCTTGGTACCGGAAATTTAACTAAATATTTTTTAAGTACATTACATAATATTTGCAAAAAGCAAGTTTTTTTCAAGGCTACCACATTTTAATAAATTGCTTGTATTACCACAAACTATTATGGAAAATTTTGCCGAAAATTTTAAAGTCTGATGCAAGGCAAAACGGCAAATGCTGTATATTCGCAGTGCTAACGTAGAACGCAACAATATTTTAAATTGGTTTTACGTTGCAGGTAAACAGCTGGTTGGAGAAAATTGAACCAAGTGCTTCTCCACCTGAAGATAGCATTGTTTCTCATGACGGTTCCGAAAAGGCAAGTGTGTGCATTTTACTTAACTGAATTCATGTTGTGCGGAAGTTTTTTTGCTTAAATCTTTTCACTGTGGTGCCTGTCGTAATAATGAAAACATGTCAACGCTATCAGGCAAATATTAGTTCTATCAATTTCTGTAGTGGTTTTGTCATATCTTAGCTGGCCTCAAAAATACGCCTGCATTGAATATTGCGTATGCGATATTTTGATTTTAAACTGCCATTTTCTTGATTTTATTAATACAACAGTATAACCATGAATTAATTCATCTCAGGAGTGCAGTGGCGAGTGTGATTCCGAAGATTTTACTTCCATCTCTCAAGTGTCAATACAAAACCAGCAGGTCATTGTTAGGTAAGTGTAATATTCCGTGTTCTTTTGGGACGATACAGTTACAGGGAAAACCACAGTTTAGACTGCATGTTTTTCCTGTAGACTGCAGATTATTGTCCTTGTCATTGAGGTAACGAACTGATGTAAGAAGTTTTTTACAACGCACAACATCGTAGGAAAATCAAGCGAAAGGTGTGGGCAGTACACGTGGAAAGGTGTGGGCAGTGCACGTGGACAAAATCTCACTTTTGTTTCTCTGCCTCCGCGAAATTCGAAAATATCAAAGTTGACTCTACAGAATTCTACATACGACCTACACACATTTGGTTTATTTATTGAAAACTGAAACTCCGCCTCCGCACAAAAAGATCTTTTCAGGACTCCGCATCCGCGCAAACATTGCGGATCCGCTCCTCACGTATTTTCCCATATCCGGTGGATAGCCCTTTGCTACACTCCAAACCATTTTTGCTGTTTTGCGTACCTTCTGTAACGCATGGTGCTTGTTTAGCAGCGTTTTTGCGTGCTCGTTTGCTAATTGGTGGCATCGCGTCAAGAGTTTTTCGCAGAATAGATGGCGAAGGCATTATTCAGTGATGTAATCGAGACCGTAACGTCCGATACCGAGACTAAGTTAAAGCTTCGAGATGAAGACTGCCAGAAATGCCGAGGCCGAAATTCGAAACCTGAAAATTTGTTAGCTTCAGCAAAAATTTTTAGGAAAAATCATAAAGCTTTCAAACATCAATTTTGTCTAGTTTCTCGCATTTTTGCTGCCTTTGTTTTTTTTGCGAAAATGCGACCGGCAATGAAGACGTTGAATTACGGAAACCTTACCAAGCAGCGATGGAGCTATCAAAGTCTCCACACACTAGGATCGAGACCAAGTCTCGAGATTCTATCACTGGAATTAATGTAGAGCGCAATGAATCGAGTTCAGGTTAGGACCAGACCCGCGTGTTGGTTTAGTTGTATCGGTATCAGGTTTTTAAAGCTACAAGAACAAACTAGTGGTGACGGTTGCTTTCGCGCTTGATTTGGCAATACGTAGGAAACTAAGCGGAAGATGAATATGAACGTTAAAATGATGAGGCAATGTTTTTGTGCTGCTTGCATCTTAAAACGTAGGAACTCTGATACTCATCTCTAGTCTTCAAGACAAAATTGTCCTGTATGTGTATGTTTTGGCTACCTGACAATTATTACTTTGAGACCAATTGCTTTGTTGCTTCTTAACTGTCGATTCTATCCACATTCGTCATAATCCAACTTTCAGCGCCACCAAGTCACTTTCCACCCTCCTGGGAACGCAGTCTCGCACTTGAAGTTATACTCATGCATGGCGTCCTGGAGACTTCTGGCTGCAGAAGTCGTGTCGTTTTATATTGCTTTCTATGTAATCTTGCTTGGGATTTTTATTGCCTAATTTCTTTTTGGCGGCGAAATTTCTTTATGGGTTGCAACGTACGGTTTGTTATGAGAACCCGCATGCAAGTAGTATACCCTGCTTAATGTTTTTGTGTCAGGAGAAGAAAAAAAACAATTCCAAGCATACATCCTCAAACTTGTCATGACAAGACAACAGACACAGTGTTTGGAAAACATGCCGCCCAGCGAAAGTATGGCGCAAATAACAAAGGTGGGAGTGTTGCCCTTTGTTTTCCTTCGGTGCTCGCGTAATTTTTCCTTCATTAAATAAAAAATGGTGTCTATTGTCAGAATGTAATGCGGTTGAAATTACATCCACGAGAATGACTGATCACGAAACGCTATTCCGCTATGCTGCTGCACATAATCGTGCAACTTCGAACACTCGCTTACTGTACTTTTCAAACTCACGCGGCACTCGAAATCGACGCAAAACATGGGTTGCATTTCATATAATATCATGATATATGAATTGGCTTTCCTGCTGTTGGTAGTTAGAAAAACTCAGTGAGTGTTCTGAAAGTTTCTATTCTTTCTTGGGTTTTTGTCACTAACAACATGCGTATATTCTCAGTTTTAAACTTAACTTGACCTGGAAACGATCGTTTTCCTCATCGCTTGCAGAGCAGAGAATAATATTTCAAAATATAATCGATTACGGTGTTTTGCTTTAGCGGAGTACTCGAATGAAAGCATCTGTCGCAGAGAAAGATCGGTTACTTCTGGTAAAACTGATTGAACTTGCGTTATTAAACTGATTTTCGAATAACTTCAGCGCCATATTAATTGTGGCAAACATAGGTTATAGCATAAAATAGGTCTGTTCCCTTTAGCTACTTGACAGGGTTTTGTTCTGTTTCTTAGGAACCAACGTTCTTTTACCGAACAGTATCGCTTTCGATCAACCCGAAAATGCGAAGCCCAAAGCAGCTACGAAGCAGTGTCCGCGGCGGTCGGCACCGAACACGCGCAAGCGTAAACTGTCCAATGCATTTGATGTCGACGGTCTGTCTCAAGGCGTCTCTCCGTTCAGCACGCCTGTCGAAGAGGAAGTCAACCGAGTCGGATGCGGCGATGCGGAGAGCAGGAAGAGCAAAACAACGGCGCAAGAACTGGAAAGCAGTGAACGAAAGCTCGGTGATGAACGCGTAGGAGCTCGGTCCGTGCGAGCGCGTAACGTTATTGACCATCAAGAAACGGAAATCGAAAAAACTCGCCCGCATGATAAAGATGCCGCTAGTGTTCATGCCAGCGACAGCCGAATGGAAGTTTGTGATGATGGAGACACTGCCACAAAACCTCATGTCGCTGGTATTTCTCCAACAAAAGCCAAGGTCGTTGTTATGGTTTCAAGCGAGGAGTTTTATCTCGTGCCACAAGGAGCTCCTGGTGATTCGCCCAGTGCTACAAAGCCTGTCTGTCAGGTGAAGAAATATACCACGCAGGACAGCAGTACAGACGGCATCGTCCAGCCTGTGACCACCGTGGTAGAAGCCGTTGTCCACCGTCAGGATTCGCAGCTTCAGCAAAAACTTGTCGCCTCTGCTTCTCTCGATTCTGACTGCACGCACCTCGAAATCGCTGATTCGTCATCGTTGTCCACTGACCAGCCTGCTGCGAGATTAGAAAACGCGCCAACTGCTTGCGTTGGGCAAGTTGACGATACGGGCAAGCTCAAGTGCGGTTATTATGTGGACACACCCTCCATTGCCAACCATAATCTCGTATCTGCGGTGTCTAAGGCTAACCATGAAATCTCATGTTCAGTTGGAAACTCCCCGAGCGTAGCTAAAAGGTAAGCAACAGTTCTCTCGGCTCCACTTGGCTTCCCATTGTTAACATAGCGGTTGCTTGCTTGTGTGCGGGTTTGTTGCTGCGCAGCAGCTGACCTTTCATAGATACCAACGGTTTTGACAAATTTAATGGAAGCTAGACTTTACTGAAAACAGTTGTCTTTGCAACCCAACTTGGCTCGATTGTTACGACATCCGACCTTCGAGTGTCTGATTCTTCTGCGGTTTAACCATTGCTGACGTTGTGGCATCGTTGATAGGCGGGCGTAATCTTATACTTGCAGCAGTAAGTGAAACGTCGCATACCTACCAGAACATTTTACAGTCTTGCCGTAATGATCAAACCGGATTTGTAACAATGTAGAGATCTAACTAAGCTATATCAGTAGGTATATAGTACCAATAGCTTTTGTAGCTGTGTGGTCATGCTAAGTTGATGGTGTTAGCAGAAAGTATGATTCAGATAAAATATTGCAAACCTAAGCGTGAAATGCACGGCACACCACTGCAGGATTTTTTTAGAAACCCTTATGCTTCCTAGTAGCATCAAAGGTAGGTTTTGAAAGCATTAACGTGCAAAAACAAAAAGAAGCCGGAGCCATGTTATGAGAAAGAGAGCGCTGCAGCAATTGCAATTTTACGACGGCTCTGCAGTCCTGGTCTGAACGTGAAGTAGAAAGCAAATTTGACTCTTGATTCGTTTCGTTTGTGTTTTCCATTCAAACTGTAGTTTTCCAACGTAAAATGTGCCACTGCTGATATTTATGTTATTGGTCAACGTGACGCACCTTCCGAGCGCAGTATTCCATTTCTCTGTATTCCAGATGTTAGTTTTGTTTTTTTAGGTTTGCATTTTTTCTTGAGTGTACATTTGTAGGTTCGTAATGTGCCTTGCACAAAACGAGATAAGGATTTCACCATGGAAAGCACATATAAGGTTATTCCTGTTGGGCCGTGCACGTGTGTTTTCTATAATTTTTTTGACCACTCGGTGTGATTCTAAACAGAATTGTCGTCAGCTGAAGAAATGCCACCGGAAACCATTAGGAAACCTTAGCACGCTGTACTTCAAAAAGGGTCCATTTATAGATTCTTGTATTGCATCCGTATTCGTAGTTTTCCAAGAATTTGTTCTTTGGTTATACCTTACGCAGTGCAACGTAAGCTTTTCACATTTCAATGATAAAACTTACTTTTTACTTAGGTTAGTCCTCTTCCAAAAAGACATTAATTTTCTTTCAAAAAATCATTTAAAAAAACAAGCTTTGCATCGCTCACTGTTCTAATCAGCGAAATCTCCTCCAAAGATACAATCAAGAAACAATGTCAGCAGTGATGCAAACCAGTACGGTTGCTTAGCTGAGTTGTGGCCACACTCTTTATCTCTAGTGATTCGTTTTAAATCGCATGCGTTCTGTAGTGTTTTTGGTGGTTGGTCTCATGGCATTTTTGCTAAAGGTTCTTAACGTGCTAGCGTAATGAGGAGTTATTCCATACAGAAGTATGTCGTTTTTGACTTCAAAATGACTTCAAAGCAAATATATGTAGCTTTTTTAGTTCCAAGCGTTACGCATTACGCGCAAAAAGCAGTATATTTACCTCGTCAAGCCAGCGATGTCCCATCAAAAGTCAAAAAATTTTTTTGACGTTAAAGCAGCAGAAGTGAAACCATACCACGATACAAAATAAACCCTAGTGCTATTTTTGGGCTTTCAAACTTGCATGTTTTTTTCTTTGGTCCCTGATTTTTTGTGTGAAATATTTTTTTCCGCTTCAACCACTATTTTTGTGTGCTTGACTGTTTTTTCAAAGAAATAATCCAAACTCTTGTTTTCGGATCTGAACCAGGGTTGCGGAGTCGGAAGTAAAATATCCAACTCCAACTTTTCCAATTTCCGACTCCCGACTCTTTAACATAACGTGAATCAACTTCGCCCGTCAACAATTTTGCAGCAACTAGCAATCATTGGAACTCGTGGTGCACAGCAAGAATTCTCTGTTCCAATAAAAGTTTCATAAGAAATTGTACCATTTCAACAGACACGAGTTACGATTCCTAAGTTAGGAGTGCGGTGTAAAAAATGATTCAGTTGGATTTCCGGAGTCGGGTAAAAAAATCCTACTCCGACTCCAAGTGTTCTCCGGAATCTGGCTCCACCCAAAAACCTCCGACGCCTTGCGACTCCGCAACAGCAAACCTGACCTGAACACGGTTCTGCAGTCGCCTGTTTGACTAGTGCACGCTTTGGTTGCTTCGCCTTTCTGTAGGACGCGCTGTTGTAAATGCCAGTCTAAACTTTTTTGGTATCAATTAATAATTAGCTGTTTAACGAGCAACGTGAGCAAATTACAATTCACTGTGTCTCTGTGACTTCGTTTCACATTGGAATATCAATAACTAATCGGACGGAATTGTTTTGCCTGTTCTGCAGCGTTGCGGCTTTGCACTCCCGACATTATGAACGCGTAGTGTTCGTACATCTCTAATTTTGAAATGTCGAGTACTGGCAATACTTTCGTTTGTTTCAAGATCACCTGCGGAGCTGAACTTACTTGACCTCAGTCAGCCGACTCAAGCGACATCCACAGCCCAGCCTCATACAAACAAGATAATGGAAACCTGCTGGTAGGAATTTTACATTCGTTTGTTTCGGACGAAGTTCGATGGCTGAGAGTATATCGCGCAGACGGTGTTGCTTGGGCACGTTGAACTTTCAAAAGATGCTTGCACGATATTTTAATAGATGAGTGAGAATTTTGTTTGCCTCATGAAAATCGTGCCAGAAATTGTTTGTTATTTATTAGCACAAGTTTTTGCTCAAGCTTCTCAAAAGTTCGTTTGTATTGAAGGCGTTGCTGAATCCTATCTGTTAACACTGCTTTGACTTGGTTAAAGATACAATCAGGCGTCAATCTGTAAAACGGAGACAACTCGAAACACTGCTGTGTATTTTTATCATGTGCTAGCCACGTGAATCATCGCGAAACAGTTCAATAATTGGTTTGCTGGAATTTCTTTTTGTGGGTCTAAAATCTTAACTGTTCCGTTATCGTGTAATATTAAGCCATCGTAATATGGGTTAAAGAAAAACATTTTAAACCTGCAGTTTCGCCATCTTAGGACTACTCTGGTGTGAGTGTTTGAGGTAAAATCTAAAGAAATTTTCAGATTTACTTTTGAAGGCGTGTGGAAAAACGCCTGTAGTTAACTACTCGTTTTCAAGCCAAGAGCCATTTATTGTAGCTGACTAGCTGTAACTACTCATAAATGAATGTTTTCAGTTAGAAAATAACCGAAAAAGAAAAATGCGGTTTATTTTACTGTTATAAGAAACAGCCGCATGACGTGAATGCGCTATATCCCAAGTTTGGAAGCTTCGAACTCTTTCATTCCCTCACGCTTATACTGTACTTCCAGTTTCTAATTTCTATGCTGTAGTTGTGCCTTACTGGCAATACTGGTGAATGTCTTGCAATACGTTTGTAATGTTGTCGCTGGTCTTCTTAAACCCAACGGACTTGTTTGGATTTAAGCATCATCAAGTGTAGAACGAACGTATTCGTACCAGTAGGAAACGCAAAGAAGAGCAAGTCATTTTGGCTGTACGACGTTTATTATTGCATTCCAAGTTACGTGTGATATTTCGCAGTAGGCAACCTGCTTGAAGCGTGCGTTTGCATTTTTGGATTTCGACGGCGTATATCGTATTCAACGCGTTTACTCGCGCCTGTTCATTTCTTATTTTATCTTCTACAGGATGGTCATTGGAAATTTGAACAAGAATCGACTGGACCTTGTAGAAAATATCGCAGAAGACGCAAATGACGCACAGCAGTGCGATTCTGACACTCAGGCTCGCCCTCCCAGCCTGGTGGGAAGGGTCGTGAACCTTGAAAAAGTCTCAAAGCGCAAAGCTGTCTGCGACGGTGCGCGGACCATGGAAGAGATGCACGACCGGCTGAGCCAATTGGAAAGGAGCAACGGCCATGAAGCAGATAAGTTGGATGAAGAGAATGCCCAAGGGGGTAGGAACGGTGAAGGCGACACATGCGGCGCCAAGGCAGCGATTTCGGGCGATGGTTCTTCGGTTCCATCTCTGTACGCCTGTCCTTCGCCCACCAGCGAGCCAGCTGCAGTTTCCTCTTGCGACACCGAAGTTATTCTCGATTCGAACGCCTCCCAAGAGCGGACGCAAGTTTTGCCTCCTGCTAATCCAGTCCAAGAAGTTTTGCCTCGAAAAAAACAATTGAAATCCGTTCGGAAACGGAAAAGTTCAGTCCAGCGTCAAAAACGAAGTAAGGCACCGAAGACAAGGACTGGTTTGCAGTTGGGAAACTCAGAAAAAGACGATTGCATCGAAACTGCAGTCGAAATGAATTCGGCTTCAAATTTGAGAACAGGTTTGGCGGAAAACCCGCTTTCGCGAGTTGAAGTCACGAAGAAGACCTCCCCATCCAAAACCCTCAACGACGTCCCACCTAGTGGGAAAAGCGACAGGAAAGTCACAAGCCGATCCCCGAATAAGGGGGATATTGCGGGCATGATGTGCACTTCCAACGGATGGGGTGGCACGAAGCTGAAGATCCGATTTTTCCGAAACAAACCGAAAAAATCGCGCGCAATTAACAGCGAAAGCGACGAAGGCCACAACGGAAACGGAGCAATTCATGGCTGTGATGCAGAAGTTCCACATACCTCGAGGTCTACGGAAGACTGTGCGCTCAGGGGTTTACGGAGCGAAGACCGACACAACGACCGAAAGTCTTCAGACAAAGCTGGGGCATCTGATGGCAAGAAGCAGAATGCACTGCTTGATAAACCTACTGCAAAAAGCGTCGCAGTAGTTCCTCCTAAGTCGCCTGTGGTCATCGCAGATTCGTTGCAGGTTGATGGCGGCGGCACTGCAATGAGCAGAAGAGCACGTTTGAAAAATAAGTGCCCTGCAGTGGAAAACCAATCTACTGAAAGAGAACCTGCCCTTAGCCGAGCAGACAATCATGTAGGTGTGCAAATTGTCAGCGATGAAGAAGATGAAACGATTCATTCTTCATGGCCATCGGCGTCGCTCCCCCAGAAGAGTGAAACAGCCGTTCCTAGTGCACTAACATCGTGCGGCATATTGCATCACGTCACTGTGCGGCTGGATAAAATAGACCCCACCAGGCTGCCAAAATATTGCAGGCCGCAAGCAGAACCGGAATCGAAAGTAACGGCTTCAAACGACGCAGAAGGAGAAAATGCGTCAAACGAGGATGTTATTCCGAGCAGTCCACTGCTTTTCGCAGCGTCGCAGTCGGTAAAACCGGATCGCTGTGAAGAAGTGTCCGTGCCTATCGAGGTATTTTCTTTTCTCTTGGGTCAAAAGTTAATGAAATGTTTATGTGTCAAGGTCAGGCGCATAGAAACAACGGTATACCTTACTGTTGTAAAACCGTGTTGGTATGTTGTACTCCCACTGTTTGACATGATCGTATGATGCCAAGATCCATTTCTTTTTCTAAAACCCTTACAGCAGTGAGCGGCAAAATCTGTTTTGAAGAAGCTCGATCCACAAAACTGAGTTGGACTATTGTTGTTGAGAGTGTGTTAACTGTGCGTTCATACACCGCAGTAGCGAAAGGAACTTTACGCTCCTGTTTGCGATGGTTGTCGTGTACTTGAGGTAAATTTCAGTATTTCTCCGTTGATTGTTACCTCAACAGTTAATTTCAGCATTGAACGCTGCGTAATTTGCATCATCCCTGACATCACATGATTTATGTGCGACCCTATGCCGCCTTATCGTCACGTGACCACTCAGATAACGGTATCTTTCACTGCGCGGCAGATAAAAGCGAGTGACGGCGTTGGTTCGAAGTCTCCTGTTTCCAAAGCTGTTCAACTTCCGAGTTCTTCGTGGCAGCATTCTCAAACGCCAGTTGAAGGTATCATCATGTACGACTGTTGCAAAAGCGCTAATTACTTTGTCCTTTTTCTGAGAAAGAAATACTGCAGCGTTCCCTGACTGTTTACCGGTGTCACGCGAAATTTCTGACTTCACGACATGTGCGCAAGGACTGAGTAATATTCTACATATCAAATACGCTGAGAAAATCAATGATTAGGACTTAGGTTTTAGTGTTTAGGTAAGCGTTGTTGGCTTAGGGTTTAGGTTAAGGTTAGAAAAAGAAAAGCAATGGAGGCCCAAGACTAAGTCCAATATTTTTTCAGTGTTTATACTTATTCCCGTGCTGTAGCTTGTTGTTAGTATTTGACGTCTAACCAAAAAGTTTTAATTTACACAACACACATCAAAAAAGTAATTGCCAAATTTATTCCTTTACTCTGACAAGCAAAATAACTGACAAACAAGAATAGGTCAGAAATTTCGCTTGACATCGGGTGCCACATGTAGACAGTGACTTGGCGACTTTTAAAATCTCGCAAGGACTAGTCCATTTTGTCTTAGCTCCATGTTGCTTATCACAAGCAGGATTGAGAGAAACCGCTTTTTTTTTAAAAGAAAACGGGTTTTTGTTTTTTTTTAAAGAAACAGGTTCTTGTTCTTTTTTCAAGAAAAGCACAAACCCCATTCTGAATTGTGTTTATTGCATCAATGCAATGTCACCATTTTCGGAATTACACAATGAGAACTTGTTATACGTATTATGGCATTCAAATTTGAGGATAAAGAAATGTACCTCATCTTTGTTTTCACAATTTTTTTTGGTTAGTTCACTCCAAACTGGTAAGACTTGGCAAGCATACGCACAGCAAACAGAAAAGCCACTCCCACACAACCTCTGCAGTTTCACGTCAAGTTTATGTGCATGCCTTGCTAGTTGAGCATCTACGGAATATTTTTCTACATATTGTTTAGTATGGTCCAACATCAGAAATAGTTTGGATGCAGAGAAGGCAGGAAAATTGGGTAAAATATACCGATTTTGCAGAGCTGAAGATAACCAGTAGAATTTACTCAAACTCCTCGATTTATTCTTCTCTTTTTCCAAGTCCTTCAAATTTCGTTGCTGTTCCTTTTGTTTGATTTAAAAATAATTACAGTCAACTGTACAAGTGTGTTGCTTATTTTACCTTTAACTTCATAATAGATTTTTCAAAGGAAAAGTAAGGAGTGCGTTTTCTGGCGGGTTTTATTGTTTTTTTTTAAGTGGGCTTTTTTAAGAAAACCCGGGTGGGTTCTTTTCGGTTGGGTTCAATTACATCAACCCTGATCACAAGTGAACCTTACAAAACATATCTGCTGGTCACAGGTTTAAACGCCGCTTAGGGAGCGCACAAATACTGTATAACCAAAGAGTTTTTAAACCCGGCCAGGAACATCAAAATTCAGTGCTGGTGCGTTGCATGGTGTGTTGTGTATGTCGTTTTTTCTTTCCACATACATCTTTGCGTTTGGTATAGCAATTCACTTTTATGCGTGATCTAGCGTAAGAGCACTATGTTTTGCAGAAATTGGTGCGAACGCAGTCGGTCTTGATGAACAAACCACAAACGATTTGGACGAAACGAAAGTAAAGGCAAGTGCTGACGGTAACGGTGCAGCTGGTCATCAAAATGGAAAGGTAATAGAAAGCATATGTCGTTTGCTGTATAAAAAATTTCATCTGTTGTGTTCAATGTCAGCGAGATGCGATGTGGCTGATTACAACTGGAAAAAACGTCTTTTGCAGACTAGTCCATCTCCGGAATGCGTTGAAGTTCCGAACCATTTTGACAACGCCACTCCCATCAATGTAAGAGCTAAATCAAAGTTCTGCACATATGAAACAACTGTTTTGTTTGAAAACTAGTGTGATGCGTAAGCCGCCTTAGATGCTGATTTAGCAGCTCAAGTGAAGTATATTTATGTGTTTCGGCGCGTACTTCACTTTCTATACACTTTATATATCTGGAGTTGTGTATGAACTAGTTAAGCTGCTGTGGTTAGTTGCGTTGGATAACCGTGAAGATTTGTTTAATGAAACGGTTGTTTTGTGTCTGAATTAAACTCACAAATACAGCGACTGCAAGCGCTAAAGCAGGAAGCATTTGTGGGTAAAAAACGCTTTATTACTGGAAAGACGTTATTTCTTCTTCAAAAAATATGGCCTCATCTGTTGAAATGTGAATGCTGTTGAGGTGACGCGTCGCTGCTCGTCAATGTTGTTTGAAGTCGGACATTGATGGTTGAAGATCGTTGAACACGTGCAGTTAGGATTACTGCTGTCTTTGGGAAGCAGAGGCGGTATAAACGGAAGATCACGTTTAATATCTGGGCAATTGTTTTGTAAACGATTGTGAAAAATCACTCAAGTAATATTTTTTTGCAAAATGGTTTTGGTGGTAGGACTAGTTTACTACAATTATGACGTTACCAATATCAATTTATTTGTACAAAATTTGCAGGAAATCCTTCAGTCGTTCCAGGAACTGAAAGCTCTGCTTGACTGTGCATGCTTGAATAAAAAGCAGCGTGGTCTTGTTGATGACGGTTGGGAAGACGTGGTTTCTTTGGCAACAGCGCTTGGTGACAAACTTAAATGCATCGCTAAGAGGTCAGAATCGGAAGAGGGAACACCGGACGAAATTTGGCGTAGGAAGCTTCTTATACTTTGGATAAGCATGACATTTGCACACCGTGAACACCTGCATTTTCGGCAAAAACCTATACTGCTATTCCCTGAGGCAGAACGAAACGCACTGTTGCACTGCACTCGTGTTAAAATATTTTCATTCATTTTCAAGCCTCAGAAAGTCTTTCGGATGGAACCATGCAAAGTGTGTTATGTCGTTTTCGTGCGATTTTTGAAAAAGTAGTCGACAACGCTTTTTCGCTACAATGCGTTTAAATTATCTTACTTTTTAAACAGATGCTGGGAAGCGGAGCAAGCGGAAAGTGCTGCCATTATCTGACTGCGAAGAAGACGATACAGAAGTTGGATTACCTGTTGATGCCAACTCTTCTCGTCTCCTCCAAGGCGAAAGCCAAGCAAGCAATGCGCCTAGCACACAGAGCAAAGGAGAAATCACATGCAGTCTTCCGACAATATACCCGTTGCGAAGCAAACGTCGGAGATTCGAAACAGTGCCTAGCTGCTCGACATCCGACGTAACCAAGCAACCTGGTCCGCTTGCTGCTGCTGTTAAAACACCTGGCGTCGGTGATCAGGAAGCTTTCGTGGAAGACGGCCTAGCAATCGATGGCGTCGAAAACCAGGCTGGCGTTGCTAAGGAGCCTATCGTTATCCCTTTGCAAAAAACTGCTGATGACCAGGTGCTGGTGCCAGATTCGTTTCAGCAGCAGATCTGCCAGGTATCTGCGAAAAGTACCAACGTGCCAGCGCTTTCACAGGAGATCCCTGTTGTGGAAGAAACTGCTGAGCTTGCTCAGGACGAACAGGGAATTGGATCACCTCAGGAGGTAAGTCTTCACCGGTTGCTTTGGTACCCGACACTTTTTGCTGGTTTCTTGCTCACAATGGTAGTATCATCAAATAGAAGTGACTTCTGTGCGCAACACGGAGAGGTCCATCTTTGCGAGTGGAAGTTCATAAAACAGCCTGCGTAAGTGCAGTCACGAACGCTTGAATTGTGAAAAAGGTTTTCGGAACAGCCAAACCCAAAAAGTCAAAGTTGCATGGAAAGTTCGTTAGTCCAGATTATTTTCTACCGGTCCAAAGCAGAAGGGCGTTTTTGCTGGGAACGCTACAAGATGTTACCGTAGGCTTGCACGTGGAATGATGCCTGTTGCATCATTGAAGCTTGCATTTGGATTTTTCTTGTCCAGGATGAGGCAGAAATCCGCGACACCCCGTTGTCACCTTCGAATACTTCGGTGTCAGAGCATGAGATCGTTCCCATAGAAACCGAAACGCACGACGCGATGGATGTGTTTGACGAAGTGTGCGAAAAAGCAGAAGAAGATTGTCCGGGAGAACGCGATAGAGACAACCAGTGTAGCAAGCCGATGAGTGCCGTGGAAGATGCGCAGCAATTTTCTGCGCAGGATTATCCGTCATGCGTCGACGACTCCCAACCTCCCATCACCGAGTCTCAGGTGACGCGTTCACAGTTTTCGCCTCCGTGTTAAGCAAGCTGCATTTTCGTAGAACGGTTAAATCGCAAATGTTTTTCAACTTTTTGATGGAATTTGATGGATGGAATACGTTTTCTTTGCAGCTTTCGTCTCTCACTCCCCCACCACCGATGTCCAAGAGTGTCTCTGCGGACATGAGTGAGGTTAATGATCTTTTGCGCAAGTGAGTTACTTGGTTGCTCTGTTGTAGTTTCTACTAAAATAGGTTGACAACGTGTTTTGATTGCTGCAGTCAGGTAATATGGGCAGTGGTAGAATATTAATTTCGCTATCATTATGTTCGAACAAAAATCACCACCGCGATCTGCAAAAAGTCATCACGTCAAAAGTGTTTACAAGTGTATTAATTAGCGTGCGCCACCATTACTGAATGTGATCTGCGAGACGAAGGAAATTTTTCAGTCAAATGTATTTTCAAAGTGGTTTTTATTTTAATTTTCCTCTTTCCCCAGAATTTCGGAGATCACTAAAGACTATGCGAATGACGTGGCCTCTTGCGCCAAAAGTGAAAGACCTGAGGAGGAGGCGATTGCTCAGGATGATGATATGGAAGGGGAGGAGACGAGCAGGAAGACCGTGTCGCCGAATGTCAGCCAACCAGTGTGTTCCGCGAACACTGAAGTTTTTGCCACGTGTGCTTCTCATGTACGTCATAAATAGTGAGATCATTCTAAGGGCAGGCCTTGGTATTTTTTTGCCAATTGATTCGTATTTTTCCTCCGAAATGGTTAGTCAAAGTTTGTTCGGTTGGAAATTAGAGAAATGTTTCACTTCATGTTTTCATTAGCTATATGTTTAGTTTCTGCTTTTTTCTTCATCAATATTTGCCGTCTCAGTTCAGCATGTGTGGGATGTTGTTGACACCCAAGTGATTAAACTGCCAAGAGCAGTTTTTAGGAAAGAAAACATAAATGTCTGATTCTTGCCACACCAACTGTTACCGGTGACTGAATGCACGCTGTGCATTTGTACTTAATGCAGATATCCTGCTTCTAGGAAATATGAGTTGGAAACATCTATCGTCGAAAATGCAGTCGTAAAAATCGACTGAAATCTAGCTTGTGCGCTGCTGGGGCGCTCATTGACTCTGGTTAAGGCAGCTGTACTGCTCTGCAATTGCGCATCAGCAATGAGTACCATTTGCAACAGTAAAGATAAATGAAGGAAGATTTTCATGCATTTTATTTCCCCGTATCTCCTCGTGCTTGTAGCGACTGTGAAATTTATTCTTTGTAAAAGTAAAGTGGCCATTTTGCTTCTGGCTGGTCAACGCGAAACATCGATTACTCGAGTAGGGACCGTGTTTGTTGTTAGTTGGGTTTGGGGTTACTGTCTAGTGAACACTTCGCACATTCTTGAAGTGTCATGTGTTATCCCGTACGTCTGTTTTTTACATTCATTTCCAAGTCTTCTACAAAGAAGTTTGTTGCGGGAGGCAGTTAGCTGGTTCGACGCAACTTTTTGACGTTCTGGTCGAGCACCATTGCTTCGTAATTGTCCGTATGTCTTTCTGGCCGTGATTTGATAACAGACCCAAGGCTTAATATGATTTTGGTTCGCTAAATAACTTTTTAGCTATGGTTTCTGTCACAAGCAACGTTCCAGACCGTACTCCAGGAAGCCTCAATGTTTGTTCTCAGCTTCCTAGTGACGCTGCCATCGCTCCACAAGAAAACGTTGCTCCTGTGACTGCGGTTGCTTCCACCATCGCTTCACGTCCAGACCATTCCGGCAGAACACCTTTGTCTCCTCGACCAATCGGAAACGTTCTTGCGGCGACGGAAACTGTACGATCCTCTAGCAATGAAAGTATGTGTGTGTGAGCATAAAGTACGCGGGCAAAGCTCAATTTTTTTCCATTCGTAGACTGAGTACTTAAGTTCACCATTAACTTGTCACAGCGGAGCAGTTGACAGACTCGTCAAACACACTTTAAGAAAAAGTGATCAATCAATTTGATTCTGACCCAAAATGTACTTTTTCCTATTATTGCTTCTTTTAGACTAGTGGCCCAGCCAGGAAAATTTGATTGCGGAAAATAAGACTCGAAAAACTGAGTTCGTTGAGTAGAAATGCGAGTTAAAAAAACTGAGTTCGTTGAGTAGAAATGCGAGCTTCGTTCTTCTCCGGCTTCGCTTGCAAATGTGACTGACGGTTGAAGTAAATTTCATTTTGATTGTACGTCAAAAGAAAAAATATACTACAAAGATTGAATAGCGAAAAACGACCAGTCCCTTAAACCGTCGCGAGCTTGTTTACTGTCCATCTTCCTCATTAATTGAGGGCGTATTTAGAGTCTCAAAGCCGTTCTGCTGTTGTTTCGGCGAAATCGTAACGATATTGATTTTGGTTGCAGTCAAAAAATCGGTTGGTGAGAAGTCTGATCACACGTCACCGAACGTCAGTCTGAGCACCGTGTCTTTGCCCGATGCATCTTTCATCTCCTGTTCTGACAAGTAAGGCTTCCCATGTGCAAGGCTGCATTTGCAGCAGTTCATGGGCAAAGTCGCCTGGCCGGCAATGCTTGGTGTTGCGAGCGAGTAAGCGGATTGCACTTTTTCATCAGATTTCCTGAGGAAAGTGTGCTTAGACTTTCGTACCTTTTCATTGACCCTTCTAAATTAGGGGGAAATAAAACTGTCACAAAATATTCTGTCGACTGAAAGTGGTTCTGCGCAACAGCATCTCAGCACCACTAGTAGGTTGGGGATTTTGTTTAAGGGCAAGAAATCAAATACGTTACGCCATGTATTTCGCTCGCAGCACTCAGGTTGATAGCATTGTATTTTGTCTTGGGCGGTTGCCTGTCTCGTACCTCGTGTGACTATAGACTTTGTGGCAACACGCCCAACTTCGAGACCTTTGTCGGTGTCCCTCAAGCTGTTTGCCTGGAGGGGTATGCACTTTTTCCTTCCCCTCTCATGATACCGCCGCTTGGACTGCGTTGCGGCATTGTTTGCTTTGTGTGGAGCAAATATATTGCTTACCTTTCGGTTTTGTGTTTGCATCTCCGGCCATCCCTGTATTGTTCATGATGTGATACCTTTGTGTAATGTAAACGCTACTTTAGATCAACATCGGACTGCAACTGTCTGCCAAGTCTTTATCTGCACGTCATCGGACACGTACAATAGCATATGACATGTAAAAAAGCTCCGCAAATATTATTATGGTAGCAACCACGGTTGTATTTGTAGGGTTGATGAGTTCGGAGCTCTGCAGAAAACTTAGCAGTCCTACAGGAACTTGAGGTCCTCAAAAGTTCCAACAGGGTTGGTTTAGACCAGTGGTTCTCAAACTTTCATTGAAAAAATTTGTTGCCGGTTGACCAATATACTGTTCATGACATATCACACAAGTCGCGATGTAAATGCCAAAATCTGCGCAAGTCAAGCTTTGGTTTAGCTTAAAAGTTTTGGTCATTCTATTTGAATAAGGGTTAAGGTTTCTGTTTGAAATAAAGTATTTGAATTTGAATAAGTTTACAAACGTTTTGAATAAGCTG
>Ga0210059_1001234_pt1 | contig 37815 bp, 20 predicted proteins | sample Ectturendosymbi2_FD_188042 | JGI IMG/M metagenome (GOLD analysis project Ga0210059, IMG submission 188042) | Ecteinascidia turbinata endosymbiont from Florida, USA - Sample 2 (SPAdes) (version 2) | ecosystem: Host-associated > Tunicates > Ascidians > Unclassified | place: Key West, Florida... | reverse complement strand
CATTTGCAGGTGTTACAGCAGTCCTTCCAGGGATACTTTCAGGCTTCAACCAGGAGAGATTTCTGTTTCACAGGGTTGGATGCGGGACAGGACCCGTTTATTTTTAACCTAAAATTTATGAATGGCAATGATGTTATGAAGGAAAATCTACTTGAAATAAAAACGAGTAGAAAAATTAAAATAAAGTTCTATTCAATGTAGTGAGGCACCTTCTGGTGCACGCAACTCAGCACTTTCTCGCAGTTAACAAAGACATCTTTGGAAGTCTTTGTGCCATTTTCAACAACCTACTTACGTGAAAGCAGTTTCTCAACTCGCACATCAAAACTAAGGCCAGAAATCTATAAGAGCTCGATGATGACATGCAAGTGGCTATCTCAAACGAAGGGCCATGCTACAGCATGATTACTGAAAAACAACAACAAAAAAAACATTATCTGTGTCTGATTTTTGGTGTACTTTGTAAGTACATCGTATCGTTATATTCGTTGCGATGAAATTGTGTTACTACCAATTACTCTTGATTGCAGACAAGGGGTACGAGAAAATTTATGAAAGGTCAGGGGGTACGAGTGCGTATAAAGTTTAAGAACCACTGGTTTATGATGACATGCTGGCCAGCAATTGCACAAGACCTGTTATTATTATTAAAACATTACAATGGCAATTACTGGGCCACCACATAGCCTCAGAAAAGAAATCTTTGCAATCACTAAGGCAGATGAATGACTAAATACAAGGCACAGTAGAACATTTCATTTTTCCAAAAGCCATAGCTGTTGACTTAGGAGCAGTAGACAGTCTACTAGTAGACCGTGATCGACTGGTCGGGCGCCACTGGTTTAGGGGTTATTTTAATAAGGTTAGCGTTGAAAAACTATGAGTTGCCTCTTATCGCACCTGAAGTTGTTTTGGAGGATGTGCTACATTCTGTGCAGTTGTTATTATGCACTGCTACAAACACTACCCCTCAGGAGCATTTCTTTAACTTCCGGCACAGGTCTGGTTTGGGCGAATCCCTCCGTCATGGCTGACTGACAGTTGAAAAGCTTATCTTAAACAATTGGCTAGGGTGAGTAAGAACAAACTTTTGGTTGAGGAGGTTGAACTTTTTAATGTGAATCCTATGTTTACTCGAGTACCCTGTTCCAGCAGTTGTAAAGTCAGTGTTAATTTGCATGATTTGGCACCTTGTCCTGGCGATGTCAACTTGCCGTCAACACTAGGGCAACAATCACCACCTGAGCCGTTAAATGTAAATGGGAAAATGTGGACAATGACTGTGCTTCGCAAGTAGATCTTGATGTGTGTGGTATGAACGATCTGCAGAGTCTAACCTGTTAATGAAAGTTACTTGTCGCTTACTGAGCCCAATTTCATTCCACAACGTTTGGCTAGGAGTAACAAGGGGGTACCACTGTTACATTAGATGCCTTCATGATTATTATGCATTGTTCTATACTTCCTGTTGTGTTTTGTTATGCCCCCGTCATAGTTACCGTATTTTCTTATCACATGCAGTTGTTGTCTTTTAGGTGGGGAAGAATGCAGTGATTTGTGTTGATGAGTTGCCATGCTTACCCAAAGGCGCTGCTTGTGGCGTGTTGGTTGATGCACGTGCTTTCCTCGTTGCGCTCGCCACATTCCTGGAAAGTCTCAATCTGTTAAATCTGCCAAATGCGGCCCGCAACGCCATTTCATCCGGCCCGCGAAGACGTTTTGACAATAATAAAAAATATATTTGTACGAAATTGATTTGGTAGAATTCAACATATATAATTTAACATATCCTGAAGCAATCAAATTACGCAAGATGTCCGGCCCTTGAACTGTTGTGTAATAGCTTATGTGGCCCTTGGACAAAAAAGTTTGGAGACCCCTGGTCTAGACTTTATTAAAGCTTCTGATTGTAGTTCAGTTCAACCAGCAGCAAACGTGTCAAGCTACATATCACTGCAACAAGCTGGCAGCATTATTTTTGCACAAGTTTCGTTTCAGTAGAAGCATTTTTGAGATAGTGAAAGCAGCTAACACTGGCATTAAATAATTAAACTTTATCAACATGCTTAAATTCACTTGCATAAAGGTTTGCAATACATTTTTTCCTGCTTTCCTAGCATTTGGCAGCATATCAAAGCACTGTCATAGCACACAATCACAGTCATTACTACCTGCTCCCACCTAGGTGGATCAACTCAAAAGAACCAATACTTTCAAACAGCTGCTGAACCACAGAGTTTGGATTCTCATTCCAAGACATAAAATTATTAAAAACTCAGTCTAGGACTGTACTTTTAGACCATTTCCAGGTGAAAAACATTGCAAACATTGTCCCAAAACATGATTTTTGGTAAAAATGTTGTTTTTTGTCTGCCGAGACAGGTGAACAAATTCTTCTGCCAGTAGCAAAAGTGTTACAGAGATTGATTAGCTGTCACAAAATGAAACAAAGTCGCATTTTAGGGATTCAAAAAACTGTTGCAAAATTGAAGTGATACTTACATTAGTGTTCATATGACATCTCAGTTATCTTGTGTTAAGCTGTACTGCATGTATTTTCAGCTGTCCGTCAGTCTGTCATATGCCATAAATATTTTTGCCAATATGTAAATGTATGTGGAGATTATGTCATTGAATTAGGACTTGCATTGCATTGAAGCTTTTCTTATAATTTTAATTGTTAAAATATTGACAGCTTTCCAGTTTCTGATTTTTTAGGTACTCAAACGTTGACTATATATTTCTGATTTTTGAGTTTTTAAACAATACGCTGATTGTTATAATGACTGATCTTGCACGTTTATTTTGCAATGTTGGTTTATCAGAGCAAAAAGCCAAAGAAACTTTGAAAAATAAGGCAGTGTCATCTACCTTCCAAGAAGCAATCTCTAAAGTAGGTGAATGTTCAATGAATGTCTCTTACAGTATATATATGCCTAGTATGCTTCTTTTTCCAATTGCAAAGTGAAGTGCAACCTGTTAGCTTATTTCACATGGTTTAAGATTTATCTTATTGGTTTTGGATTGTCTTGTATGAGACCCCCAAATCTTGTATATATCGCACTTTTCTGTTAAAGTAATGGCATTTGCTCACTACATAAAATGCTTTCTGTTGTGTTTTCATGTACTGGAAATGAATATGAGCACAAAAGCTTTTGCAAAACTGTTTATCTGCTTTAAACCCTTGGAAAGTTCGTAAATATCATACTTTTGGAATTATGAAGATAATTGTGGCAATGAAGATGCTTGTGTGTAACGATGTATTTGCGTTTAACACTTTTGCACGTGGGTTAATTCAAGCGTTTCGCGCGAAAACAGCTGGATTGTACGTAGCTTTGCACAGGATTTCTTCAGTCTGGTTAGTGCTACAGACCTGGTCAAAAGCTCAAAAGACTTGGCAAGTCTTTTAGTTGGCACTCGAAGAAAATTTTTTTGTTGGGGGATGCGGATTTTTTGTGAGTGATGTCATAAGTGGAGGACTTTTAGGCCAACTTGGCCCACTTCACCTGGCCCTGGGCCTAAACCGTTAGATGGTAGTATTTTGCTGAAGTTTTTATTGGAAACTAGGCTACAATCCGAGTCTTTTGATACTTTGGATGACCTGCTAGGGTTTCGGGTTCAAAAGTTATGGTCTAAAGTAATAAAAATGTTTAACTAATTAGATAATTAATTAATTTGTTTATTTTAAATCATAACTTTTGAACCAGAAAGGTTAGAAAGTCGATCAAAGGTACAAAAGACTCGGACATGAGCCTAGTTTCCAATGAAAACTTGGCGAAATACTTTGGCCTAGCGGTTGGGCCTTAGCCCAAGTAACATGAGCCAAAATGACCCAAAAACTACTTATCTTATGACGTCACTCACAAAAAATCTGCAACCACCAACCAAAAAATATTTTTTCGAGTGCAGACTAGAAGACTGGCCGATGCGTTTGAGGGTTTGAACAGCTCTAACGTAATTGGCGGAGGAGCTACGTTGTTGGTAAGGCAAACAACAACTGCTGGTTTTAGGCCAATTTCAAAGTACGATTGTGTTGTTCCCCGACTCTCAAAGTGTTAAATTTTGGTTAAAAAATGCCAAAAAGGACTGCTGTAAATTATCCTGTTTGTATCAGGCAAAAATTAGATATATTTGAAAAAATTTCAGGAAATTTTTTTTTTCAAACATTTTTGTAAAAATTGTTCTTTGAAAAAAATACATCTTTTGCCTAAAAAATCTTTAACAAAATTAATGAAATTAACAATTTTTTTGAAAAGTGATAAAAACATCTTCTAAATTTTAAATTTCAAGGAAGACTTTCACACCAAAAAATTTTTTTGTTATTGAGCCTCACCATGTCCATGAGCTCAACTACCATTGAGTTTGGGAATAATCCATGCTGTGTACAGCTTTGCACTTACTTAATAAAGTCTCATGTATTTTTATTGTTGGAGTCAATTTTAATTATTGCTGTTGTTATCCTAGTAAACAACTGACAATCATAAAGCAAGACATTGCCTCTAAAAATGCAGTAGAAACTAGAAATAGATTCACTGCAAGCCTACGTTTAATTTTCTTGTAAAGTTTACAAAAAATTTTAAATCTTATTTGTCAAACCCATTTGTTTCGCAACCCCAAAAGTACATTTTGCAGCCCCAAATGGGGTTGCGACCCATCTTTGAGAAGCCCTGATCTAGAGTGTAGAATGCGAGTACATATATTGTTAAAAATGCATAAAAACATTACACAAATTTAACAGAGAGATTAATTACACGACACGTGCTCACCAACGCAGTTTGTGACAGTTGGCTCAATGTGAAAACCACGAATCATAAGCAGTCACTGCCTCCCTTTGTGACTCTCCTTTGACTTGCACAAGAAATATATAAATTCGGATTTATTGACTGGAAAAATGATTAGAACCGTACAGTAATTGCACTTCTTCATGATGAAAGGACAAATGTTTATTCAATTTGTTATTTTGGATCCCTAATTTGTTTTGCACATTTGATGATTATGGTAGGGGAAACACTGCCTCCCTGACAGCACATCATTGCTACTTGGTTATGACAAATTAAATAAGTTTAGGCCTTCCTCAGGGCCACACCAAGTAATGCGGGTTCTTTCTCAGTGAAGCTATATTTTTATGAGGAATTTCTCATATTGAAAGGTGCGATGGCTAGCTTCAGAAAATGTGGTCGCATTATCTGGTCAGAATATCAGTTGGGTGTGCTATTTTGAAAGTAACCTTTTCAGAATTGAGCAGTTGATGATGTTCTGTGCTGTGCACAAAGTCCTATATTGATTTCAAGTAATTCACTTTTACATTACAATGTACAATCATCAGACCAATTGTAACTCAATTGTTCTTCTCCACAGTGGTTTTGCAAGTATATTTATAACACTGTCATCTTGAAAGACAGCGTACCACAGACGCAGTTATGCAACTGATTGTCTGCGTCGGTTTTATAAGTGTATGTACTTATGGATAAACAGCTCTCATTGCTGTCTGCGTGACATTCGCTGTATGTAGAAGTTAAGTATCTCTTTAGTACCAGCACCATGTTTGTAGAAACAAATAGCAATTGTGATGTAATAAATGTGCTGTGACTGAAAGCAATGATAACTTAGAAATTTTTCATTGTGTGTTTTGGCAATGAGATCAGTACCACTATCTATTCTAAATAGTCAGTTGCACTAGACTACTAGCCAAGTTTGATTAGGTTTTAGGTAGAGCTTGATTGATAAGGCATATTTGGGCTGATACCTGTGTTTTAATTTTTCATTGCTGATAAGCGATGCTGATATTTTGCAACACTCAAACCACATGGTTCTCAAACTTTTTCATCTCACAGACCCCTAAGTCATTTACTGTATTTTTGGGACCATAAGGCGCATTGTCAAAAATTGAAAGCTAGTTGTTTTTTTTTCATACATAAGGCACATTAAATGAAGCAAAACTCAGGTTAGTCAAACTGTATTCAACACTTTCACAATAACTCTCGGGTGCCAGAGTCGCCACTGGGAATTTAATCGCTCATTGCATATGAGGGAGTTGGATCTGTCACACATGCCTAATGCGCCAGACATGAATAGAATAAATAAAAGTTGTGTGCGTGTTTGATTCGGTGTGCAGCAATGTAGTCTGGAGCTCCACAGAGTAATATGATCTGTGGTATGTGCTAGCTACTCCCGGACGTTGCCCATTGCAATTGTTGTTGGTTTAGTACATAACACGATGGTCTGTTTACAAAAAAATTGTAACTAACAATGAAATAAATAGCACCGTTTACCACGTAAAATTGTTCCAAGATGAGAAAGTACAACCAGATTCATACATTAGGCGCACCGCATTATAAGGCGCACTTGCAATTTTTAAGAAAATTGAAGGATTTTAAGTGCGCCTTATAGTCCAAAAAATACGGTATTTATTTTTTGCGGCCCCCCAAATACTGTAAACAACGAATAAACAACAGACCACCTACATGAACAAAATGCACAAGTCTTTTACTCATGCTGTTGTTTCCAAAACACACTCATCTAAGGTTCAGTGAGATTTATGCTCCTGACAACATTCTCCTATAGGCTTTGATAATCTTTGCTTGATTTTGGACAAAGCTACAGGCAAACATCCATTCTGTTTTGATATTTTGGTTTGATTTTCACCAAACTTGAAACACAAACCTCATGCTGATGCAGAATCGCAGGCAGAAAGTCTCCAATATGGAGACTTAACGCTTGTGCAAGGAGATGTGACATTCTAAAAACTGACAAAACGTCTGATTTATATTGTTTCATATTTCTATTTGGGAGACTTGTTTGGGGTATATAAGTCCACCATAATTCCTCTTGATGGGACTGGATGGGACTGCATTGATACGTAGTGGTGAAGGGAAGGACTTCTCTTTCGATGTCGTCGTAAGCCACTGTTGTACTGCTTGTTTGAAGCCCTGAAACAAGACAGCAAAATTAAAGATAATTTTATCTTGGCTCTGCTATTGGCATGCAAATCTGAGAGTTTCTTTAAAATCTTCTTCATCATTAATTTCGTTCAGCTCAGTTAAAAGTGAATCTCTCATCCGTCCAGCTGTTTTTGCTCGCACTACCTGTTCTTGCCTCTAACGTTATAGAGTTACAGAGCTACCATCGATTTGGACTCAAAGAAAGAACAACCAGAAAAAAATCATTTATCGGCGTATTTTTTTATTTAAACGTCAGCATAAGTGTAAAAAGCATGTGTGAGATTGACTGTAATAAACCAACAAATGAATATGTCAGCCTCATATGACCTGTCAACACCAAAATTTCACTTTCCACAAGGTGGTCCTAAACTTTTGTCCATAAAAGTAGGAACAAAATTATAAATCATTTGTTGCTTCAACTCTCTTTCTGACATAAGTCTAAAATAAGTACATTTCCTGAAAGTAATTAGGCTACAATAAAGTTTTCTAAGAAAGTTCCCTAGGACAAATATCACAAATAAGAACAATATGGTAGCTCTGGTTATAGCAAACATGTGCTTATACTAAGAGATGGCGAAGTAGTCTTTCTTATGTTCTGTTGACTCGTGTATTTGTGAAGTAACAATAACGATTGACAACTGACTTCAGATATGTAACAATGACATTTGATAATGTCGTGACGCTTTTGCTCAAAACGGCCTTAGTAAGTTAGTGTACTCAGGAATACAAAACAGCAAGTTTTGCAATACTTCGGGAAGTTTTGCAATGCTTGAAGCTACCGTGTGCAGGTGTTGTGTACGAACTAAACTCCCATTATACTTCCCGAAGTTTTCGCAGCACGAAAAGTTTGACTGGTACTTAAGGTGCAGAAGTCCAGTCGATGCATAGTTTAGCGCAGATTAAATTGAGAAGTTTGCATGAAAAATGAAATGCGTTATGTTAAGCAACATTTATGGCAGTATGAATATGATTACAAATGCAATCGCTACTCACTAGTGACGACAACTATCGCTATGAAGCAGTTGCATGTAGCATCTTAAAAGGATTCTACTTTTCTTAACTTGATGTGTTAGGCCTAGTGCACTGGTTTATACTGTATGCAAACTAAAATAACGTGTTCGTGAGTTAACTTAATCAACATTTTCCGCGAGGCATGATAATGACAATTGTGATCTCACAATCCAAGCTGTTGCAACGTGCTGGTTTGTGGATATGGCACACAACTTTTGGAGGCGCTACTCCAGCATTTCACAAATACATTGAAGCGATGATTTGTCGTTTGGTCCGATAGCAGCGCGGTGGTCAGTGTTCATTGTTGCATCACAATTGTTGTTGTCCGTTAAACACCATCAGCAAAAGCAGTGTTTGCAACAGCGCAAGTTAAAAGCGCAGTGTTTGTCATTGGATCAGAACTACCAGGCATTGTTTCACAATCATTGGATACGTAATGCGCTCATGTGCATCTTAGCTATTGTTATGGCGACTTGTTCTTATCAAATTTACTGTACTTCTGGCAGACAGGCGGTAATCGATTATAGCCTAGTGCGGCTTTTGTTTAGGCTAGGTTGTAGATGACTGGCTAACTTACTGTAGGCTACAGTACTTGGTGAAAATGCAAAAAAATTGTGCTTTCTGCATGACAATCTTAAACTGTTGATATGGAACTACTGGGAATGACAAATCAGTTGAGGTGTTTCATTACATACCAATACCAGTATTTCAATTGCAGTAACTGCAAGTACCGTTCCATAGTTTGCTTTTTGAAGGACATGCAGTTATTTTATGTTACATTACATCAAAATTCCAAATTTAATGCTTTACGACTTGGATTGACTTTTCAAATTGAAAACCTACTGAGTTGCAGAAGAGTCTTAAAGGTTGATTCGTGAAGTATTTACATAATCAATATTTTACAAGATTTATGTAGTTTAGTAACTGTTAACAAACATATTATCATAGACCAAAAAAGTTACTGCTGTTTTGGATATATTTTCATTTTTGGCAATGGGCAATTGAATACAGTGCTGTACTAATTTTAACCTCTTTAACTTGATGCTTCATTTTGTACTTCCTTCCTTTTCATTGTTTACCATCTTTCAACTTTCAAGCACTGTTTTTGCTTGTATTGGTTTAAGCACTGTAGGCAGTTGTTTCACAATCAGTGTTCTCTTCTTATTGTTTCGTTATTTTAACATTCTTTTTTTATTCATGGCACTGCGTGTATTTATTGCAAACAGTGTATGCTATGCCAACAAGTTAATCAAATATTGAAATTACTGTAATTTCAAAAATTTTAGCTCATAAATCCTGATTTTTAAGTTTTTGCAAAAAAGGTAAGGCATAAAATACATCATATTTTTGATAATGAGGCAGAAAACAAGATTTAAAAATTTTGGAAATATCGGTATCGGCCTTAAAAAAGCCATATCGGTCGATCTCTGCTTTCAAGCAGCCTCTGGTCCACAGAGTTTTGATTCTAATTTCAAGACTTAATAATATATGAAATCAGTCTGTTCAAGCACTTTTAGACCATTTCCAGGCAAAAAACATAAGCAGTGCCTACAAACACAAAGGTTTTATGTTTGCTTGATAAAAATCAGGGAATATGATCTCAATCTTCTGGGTACAGGTACACTACTAACAACTGTGTCTCACAGATAGTGTTTCTGGGCTATTAAAAAGGTTGGAGGAGTAACAAGCATTTCCGTTACTGATCTGGTTGTATAGGTTATGCAGGACCTAAGCTTCTGAAAACAATTCTGTACATTTTCATTTCTGGTATGAGCTGAGTGTGCTGCAGTTGTGGAATGAGATTGTCGATAGTTTTAGCTGAAGTCCTAATGTTTAGTATGGTGGAAATTATAAAATTAATGATTATTAATGTTTGTTACTTATCTGGTTGTGTTTTGTTGCAGGCAGGTACTTTTGGTGATGTGGATAAGAGCATTGGCAACTTATTGTACCAAGTTTCAACACGAATAAAAGACAGATGTCACTTACCAATTTTGGTTGAATACATAGCAACAAAAAAAATTGGTTCAGAAGTGCAGCTAAGTTTTGCTTTGGACTATTTAAAAAACTTTCCTTCATTGCCAGTTGATGAAGCTACATTTTCAAAAGAATGTGGTGTGGGTGTTGTTGTATCACCTGAAGAGATAGAAGACATTGTAAGTAGTGTGTGGTGTTTTTGCGTTCTAGACATTCTTTAAAACTTGGTTGGTAACATCATCATAACATTTTAACACCTTCGAAGCCTGGTTAATTCAAGCCATTTGCATGTAAACAGCCTGTTTGCACATGGCTAGGTGTGTGCAAAACTCAGGCATCGTAAGCGCTAGAGAACTGTTAAAAAGCTCAAAAGACTCGGCAAGTCTTGTAGTTTGCAACGAAAACATTTTTTTTGGTTTTGGGTTTCAGATTTTTTGTGAGTGACATCATAAGCGGAGTACTCTTAGGACACTTTCGCCAACTTCATCTGGCGCTAGGCCCAAACTGCTATATTTGCTCTAGTTTTTTTTAAACTAGGCTAAAATCCAAGTCTTTTGATACTTTGGATGACCTGCTGGGATTTCAGGTTTAAAAGTTATGATCTAAAGTAAACAAAATATTTGATTAATCCCTTGATTAATTAATTTGTGTATTTTAGATCTTATCTTTTGAACCAGAAAAGCTAGAAAGCCGATCAAAGGCTCAACAGACCCGCAATGTAGCCTAAGTTCAAATGCTGAATCTTCTGAGGGTTTTAAACTCTAGAGCAATCGGCAGAGGAGCTATGCTGCTGAGTGGTAAGGCAACCAAAAATTGCTGGTTTTAGGCTGATTTCCAAGTACAAATATATCGTTTCTTGGCAGTCGTAATTATTTTACTTCACATAAGAAAATATGCTATTTTGTTCCATCTGGCTTGACTAAAAGTGAAAAGTTGAGTTTCACACTGTTTTGCTTCATTCCCACAAAAGCTGAACAGCACAGACTTGAATTTTTTAGGCTTTCTAAATTAGATTAGAATTAAAATCAGAGCAAACTCAGATGCAACAAATTAGAATTTTAAAATAAGCGGATTTGCGAAAACCATAAATTGAACTAAAATTCCAATTAGAGTTACATTTGCTCAAATCAAAGCAACGTTTATCCAAGTTCAATTCATGCCCAAACGTAGATTCATTCTCATAGTCATAAGCATGAAAATAGTAAAGATTCGTACGCCAAGATGGCGAGTTTCGCCCTGTACATTTTGCCTACATGGCTAATGTGGTGCTTAGGCCCAGAACCGTAACCAGAAAGTTTTCAATAGGGGCCTTTGCGTTTGTGCAGGGAGCCTTCACATTGTAAATTTTGCAAAAACTCTTATTTCTAGTGTTTCATCTTTCAATTTGGGGGGCTTGGAGTTTCATTTGGGAGGATAAGTCCACCAAAGCCCCAGGTGGCAACGGGACTGATTACACCACAGCAAACGTTGAAGTCGTGGCACAAATAGCGGAGTGAATCTGGTCAAGTTCAATCTGTATTGCTGTTATGCCGAGGGTCGTTGGTTCGACTGTCTCTTTGGTTGGCTCAAGCATTGTGACTGCAACACCAAAGACTTGTTCCGATGGATTCCGACAGAGCCGACGTCGCTATCACACCCAGGAGTTCTCGAGCAGCAGCCTTCAGATCAGGGAGATGATGTTTGTTTTTCCAAAACCTTACAATAGGGGTTTGCAACTCATGACCCGCGAGCCCCAAAATGGCGTGGGAGCTGAAGTTTTGTAGCCAACGAAAAGGGCCAGATTTTCAAGCATTTCTGTTTTTGAAAGGTATTGCCAGGGCTGGATTCAGGGTACCGTACAGCAGGCCTGAGGCTGAACAGATATTTTGTCAAATTTGATAAATTGTAGGAGATGATTCGGTAGTTACTTGTAATAAAAAACAATAATCAAAAAGAAAATTGAGGGCCGAATTTTTCCATGGCCTAAGACTAGCCTATATAACCTTAGTAGCCTAATGGTTAGTCTGCCATTGGGTTTATCTTCTGTGGATGGTCATCGTGTGTCTAACACGCACAGCTTGACACATGCAGATGTGGACCATGGACCAATCTGGTTATTTCCATTTGGCTCAGCAGTGCTGCATGGTTGCACACCCCTTCCCTAAAACATCGCAGCTGACTGACTGCCATAATGAAGATGACTATTGTGACTTCTGCATGTGAGTGGATAAGCAATGTGATGAAATCACTGAAAAGACCACAGAGTTTCTTCTGCAGCTGTGAATGAGAAAAGAAATTGACCACGTTTTTAGTTTTTACTGTTGCCGCTTTTCTGTGATGGGATGGCACCATAGAACTTGTGGCCATTTTGCTGCACTTTCATTGCACGAGGGTATTTTCTCATTTCATGTTAAATATTGTTAGACAAATTAGCATTTTTGGCAAAACCAGAAATTAGATTAGAACCAAAGTTACAACACTGAAGCGTTTAGCAAATTAGATTAGAATTGCAGTCATTTTGCTCTAATTTATCAAATCAAAAAACTAGAATTATTTAGTTTTCCAAGTCTGGAACAGCAGCTCTAGTCTGTTGTCTACACTCTACTACTCCGATGTACAGCACTGTGAATGTGAACTGTACATCGGCAATATCGTATAACTATGATGCAGCAATAACGTTCTTCTTAATTGCACCACAATAAACAACACATGACGCAACAACTCTCAATATTTCTTGTTCCGCTATGTGCACTCAATCTCCTGTACAACTAACTGGCCTACTTGAATGTGGCACGGTGATCTAAAAATTACGTTATGATGCATCAACATACTGAAGCAAAAATCATTTCCCCTAAAAAACAAGGAGCCCTCACAAAACCTCACTAGATGTTTTGTGGAACCCCGGTTGAAGAACACTGCTTCAGATCATAACTTTTGAACCTGGAACCCCAGCAGGTCATCCAAAGTATCAAAAGACTCAGATTGTAGTTTAGTTTCCAAAAAAACTTGCGCAAAGTACTCCCATCTGACGCAGGGGTTCTTAACCTTTCTCCTGTTAAGTATCCCCAAATCATAAAACAATCAAACCAAACCTCCAGGTTTGCTGGCAAAGCTGTGGATTTCACATTGTTGCATCACAACAATGCAAGATCAGGAAAAATCTACACGAGTTCTCAATCGGCACGCATTTTCCTCTAGTATAGGATGTTAAAAAATAGCACTACATGAAAACTCAATTGCCATCCAAGTACCCCTGGAAATCTTCCCGTGCACCCCTGGTTGAGAACCACTGATCTAACGCTTTGGGCCCAGGGCCAGGTTAAGTGGGCCAATGTGGCCTAAAAGTCCTCCACTTGTGACATCACTCACAAAAAATCTGCTACCTAATACCAAAAATATTTTTGTTCATTGAAAACTACAAAACTTGCTGAGTCTTTTGAGCCTCTGAACAGTTCTCTAGCGCTTACCATAACAGAAATATTCCCATGCAAAGCCACATGCGATCTGGCTGTTTTCACGCGAACCGCTTGAATTAACCTGGATGCAAAAGTGTTAAGTGTTCTCTTGTTGAATTTAGTTCAGATGTTTAACATTGTGACATTGTTTTGAGATCCTTTAACTTGCTACAGACAATTGATGATTGTCTAGAACAGGTGTCCGTAACTTTCTTAACAAAAGTACCATTCTGCTTCATTTTCTAGCTGATATGGTAGGTGAGGAACCGTAAGCTAAATTGTACTCATTTCTAATCGTCATCATAATGAAATGCCAATTTAAATTCCAAATTTTATCAAATCCAGAGAGCCAATTCAGGGGTGTTAAAGAACCACATGCACCTCTGGAGCTACAGGTTGCTGAACCCTGGTCTAGACTAACATTCTTTGCTGCTCAAAACAAAAAAACAGGCTGAAATGTCCTTGGATAATACAAATGCCAAACTGTGAGAAAGATTTTAGAAGTATTTGCATCTAATGTTTTTTAATTAGAGGATTAATTATTTAGTTGATTTTAGGACACACCTTTTTGAACCAGAAATGCTAGAAAGCCATTCAAAGGCTCGAAAGACTTGCATTCTAGCCTAGTTTCCAATGAAAACCCATGTAGAAAAATTCCATGTAGTTGTTGGGGCCCAGGACCAGGTAACCTCAGCCAAAATGACCTAAAACCTGCCCAAATTATGACGTCACCCACAAAAAAACAAAACCTAATTTTTTTTACCTGCAAACTAGAAGGCTCGCTGCTTCTTTCGAGTGTTTTAAGTTTGAACAGCTCTCTAGCACAATCACCTGGTGAGTTATGGAGTTGCTAAGTGATGCTAGAAACCAAGGTTCGTCCAAACTGTCCTGGCAGCGAAGATGTTAAGGATCCTCAATTTGTCTTCTGGCACACCATTGCTGAATGCGTAAATGTGGGATATTTATCATGCATAGGAAGAGAAAATCTCATGTTTCATATATTTATAAGCAGAGTTACCTTTTTGGTGATAATTACCCTGTGTGTAGTATTTCTGCAAAAATTGCAAGGCTTATACTTTTTTCAGGTTGAATGTATTATACAAAAGCACAAGGAAAAACTCCTTAAAGAGCGATACAGATTTAATGCTGGCAGACTCCTTGGTGAAATTCGTGCAAAAATAAAATTTGCTGATGGCAAAATCATTAAGAATGAACTAGATATGCAAATTTTGGATCTTCTTGGGCCAAAAACAGAAGCAGACCTGGCCCCCATGCACAAATCAAAGGTAATTTTTTGTTTCTAGGTTGTATTACCATTGTTTCATAAGGATACCACACAACATATACTAGTTAGTTCTGTACAAAGGGTGTCAACAGGGTGCATTTAGGAATTTCATCGCTTTGTTATTTGCAAATATTATTTAATGATAGCACTATGGTTGAACTATATCTTGCATATGTTAGTTTTATGAATCTATCAAATTCATCGGTGGCTTTGTTGTAAAATGGATTTTCAAGTTGCCCATCTGCACTAACAGTTGCTGTAAATTATCTAAGTGTCCCTTTATTATTTTTAACATTACCTCCACAATGGCTGTAATTACTCTCACGGGGACTGTATGTTTAGTCTGAGTATTCATCGTATGAACATTAACATGTTTTCATAATGTGTGGTTGCAAATGTAATTTACCTTGATATGCAGTTTTGAGTATAAACCAAGTAAGTTTGACAATTAAAAGCTTTCTCAAAACTCAACAAAAATGTGTGTGTTTGATAATAAACCGTATACCAGTATTTGCAAAGTGTTCTTGTGAACTTTTATCATTTACTCAAAATTGAACAGGAGTGTTGACTTAAGTGTATCTTATACTGTATTTAGTGGTGAAAAACCTTGCCTTTGTAGGTAATCTACTCACTGCCAAGGCAACCCACCACTAACCTTATTGTATTAGTGTCAAGCCATGGAACGTTTAATTTTGCTTTGCATATTTCAAGAAAGAACCTAAGAAAAAAAATGAAGCTGCTTCGTTTCCATCCAAAAAACAAAGTCCCGTTGACCAAGAAATCGAGGAGCCAAGTTCATTGGATCAACTGAAAGGAGCTGCCCTGAAATTTCATAAACCTGGTGAAAATTATAAAACTGATGGTTATGTTATCACACCAAACACCTTCAAATTGCTGGAAGAACATTTGATCATTACTGGTGGACAGGTCTGTTCTCAACTTTCAAGATGCTAATAGCTTTTGTCAAGTAGCAGCTTTGCATTACATTGAATAAGCTTCCTGTCAACAGCATCACAGTTCATGCATCAGCACTTGTTTATAATGTGAATCGCATGGTTTAATTTCTTGAGTAGTCCTGGAGGTTTGAGTTCCAGAGCTATATATCAATCTTATTCATGATATGATAAAGCGGATGGAGAGTATTTTGTAGCAGAAGCTACAAGGCTTACATTTCTTGGCTGACCTGGCACATCAGCCATTCCAGGATTAGATTTTTGGCTGATGTACATTTCTCAGATGACTGATGGTGAGGTGTTGAAAGTTGGCTAGTTCGTTTTTATTAAATCTGTTGGTTTATTTGAATCCTCTCTTGGAAATTTTTTTGCGCAAACACATTGTTATATTTTATTTCTTACATATTTTATTTTCTTACAAAATATGGTGCAAAAATCTGTGTTTTCGTTTTTTAATTTCAACAGTTTTTCCTACAGATAGCAAAAACCTAACTTCTTGTATAAATCATACTTCCTGTGAAATATAGAAACTTGTAATTATTTTAGGTAAATGTAGGCATTTGAGATGCTATTTGCAGCATATTATGTTGTGAGTTAAAACTTCACTTTTTTATCTCTCCAAGTGATGAAGGATAAATACTGATTCTGAAACTAAATCAGATTGTAATCTTACTAAATTCAACCTGTGGTTGTGCTTACACCAGCCTTATCCTTCTGTACTATGCACTACACATGAGTTTAGTAGATTGGTGGAATGCAATTTAATTTATGCAGCTCTACAGTTCACCTCACCATTAGACTTCACTTAACATATCAAGTGTTTCAAAAAATTGTCATCATTTGAGATGTGTGAATCTGAGTAACTACAGTATCTGGGTTTATGAAATTAAACAGGCGTAAAGTATAGGAGAAAATGATTTATTCATAAATGATTTTATATACAAAAGTTTTTAAGATTTTATAAGAAATATTTTAAAGAGTTACACAAGTGCTTCTCAAACTTCCTTGCATGTCTTGTTATCCAATGTTGGTGGTTGCCTGCATCCTTTGACTCTGCTCAACTTTTCTGTTTGAACTTACTGTGCCATTCCGATCAGCACTGCAGTTGATGCTTCGGCACGGAATTCTCTTACATGAATGTTGTGCAGTAGTGGTGCATCTAACCTGGCAAGCTTGGGTCAGTCATACAAGACCAACTTTTGATAATACTTTTCAGAATAAAACCAGGCTTTCTATAGGTTATGCTTTCTAAGACCCAATCAAACTTAGCTGTTAGAGTGGCGTAGCACTACCTAGATCAGCTATGTACAACCTGTGGCCCATGGATGCGGCACAGTCAAAGGTTCTGTGTGGCACAGTTTAGGTTTTCACTGTACTAGAAGTACAAAATGACAACCTTTCCTTTATTTTGATAATCTTAAATGTGACTGCTTTGATGATACAGTGGTCCGCAGTGCCACTTCATCACATCTGTGCTTCGTACTGGGAGATTTCCACACGTCCATTGACACCTTGGTGCAAAACTTATTTCTAGTTTTCTGAGTTCTCTACTTGTCCCACTGGCACTAAACTTGCCTATGACATCACACTTATGGCATAACCCTTACGAAGTGGTTAAAGATGCCACACATTCGTTACCATTGCAGTTGAGATTCGAGCGCCTAACTAAATTTTGTTAAGGTCAAATTAAGTCATTATGTGTGCAGCCCTCATTGAGATAGTGACATTATTTTTGACTCAATAAGGAATTTCGTTTCGGCAAAGCTGAACTATATGTTTAAACAGTGGCACGGGCAGTGGTGTAATTGACTGTGGGAAGAGGTGCGAACTCACAGGCGTAGCCAAGCCAAAATTTCTAGCATTATCTTGTCATTTTGTGTTTTGAAAGGTGGTGTCCCAACCAAAATCCTGTTGCTCGCTTAAAATAAAAAGATTTGGCCTCCCCCAAAATCGTAAGCTGGCTGCACTACTGTATAAACTGCCCCTTGACAAGCTAAGCTTAACTGTAAAAACTGGGCCCCTACATATCTTATATTATTTTGGTATATTCTGGTTTTTGGTAGGTTGTTTTTTGCAAGTATTTTGGAGCGTTTTCTTGTGATTTTGGGTTTAGATAGCCATCCACATCTGGATTCACCATCATTTCTCAACTTTTTTGTGCGTGTTGGCCATTGGGTCCCTTATGGTAGCCAGTGGGCCCCTTTCAGCTAAGTTTTTTCCCTGGTTCAGACCTTTAGTTATGCCACTGGGCAGTGTTCTTTCTGTATTTTAAAAGGGTGTCGTGGTGGAGCTTTAGGGTGTCAACACCATTTTCCCTTTTACAGTATGTCTGATGCTTTTAACTCACTTTCCCAAAAACGCAATATTCCGTTCAGATATGCTCAATTATTTGAATACGACATTCACCTTAGTTAAACAAACTACAGTGTTTCATAAATAGAATGGTTCAATGTAGACCTACATACTCATTCATTTGCTCATTTTCATGTCCGTTTTTCCTTTGAGGTGGATCGCGGAGGCAGCAGCCCTAGGAGGACATGAAATGCCTCACGATCAACAAAAATTTCAGATAGTTCTTCTGGCACACCAAGATGGGACCAAGCAAGGTTGGAGATGTAGTCACGTCACCTGGTCCTTGGACAAGGTTTGGTCCACTTTCCCGTGGGTGTAGACTGTAGCCTGAATGACTTAGTTCGCCATTCTTTCCTGGGACATTCTGGATACATGGCCAAACTAACATAGTTGGGATCCCTCGATTCAGAGAAGTGGCTTGACGTCCTGGGCTTTACAGATTTCAGACCTGTGCTTTTTGTTACGAAGTGTCACTCCTAAATCCCATCTCTGCTGTTTGTTCTTTTTGACATTATTCTTTCAGTCATCACTAAGATTCATGACCACAGGTGAGGATCAGAACAAAAACCGATCTAAAAACTGAAAGCTTGCATTCTTTGAAAGCTCCCATTTCGTCACCACGGAGCAGTAAAGCTCACGAAGAACTGCGCTTGCTTTCTCAATCCCTTTGTTCCGACTTTCGTCATTCGTGAATACCACCCCAAAGTACTTGAACGTCTGCACCTGCTGCAGTGTATATCCGCTCACTTGCAGAATACACTGCCTTGGGCATCGTAAGAGACATAATACCTCAATATTTTCAGAGCTGATTTGCGTTCCTGCTTGGTCGCACGCAGCATAAAACCGATGAAATGCGTGCTGAAGACCCTGTTGAGAAGATCTGCAAATGCAGTACCAATTCCTCAAGCAAAAATCAAATGGTTTATCCTGCACTTCCCAACAGTGACGCCTTTGTCGACGCGTCTGTGACTGTCAATCCAATTCATATAGACCAGAGCTCCCTAAATTTTTTGGGAGAGGACCACATAGTCTATTGCACAACAATTTGAAGGCCAGACATCTTGCGCAATGTGATTTTTTCGGGAGATGTTACATTTTAACAAAACAACACATTTTTCATGAATATATTTTTTCATTATTGGCAAAATGTGTTTTGCAGCCGGGTGAAATGGCTTTGCAGGTCGGATTTGTCCTGCGGACTGTAGTTTGGAGAACCCTGATACAGACTATGAAGAGGAGGAGTGGTGACAGCACACACCATTGCCGGAGTCCAACACCAACGCTAAACGATTGTGATTTAACTCCCAACACGGACACAAACTTCTGAGCAGGAATATAATGACTTGATGTCCAGTAACAGGCAGCCAGCAGCACCGTACTCCCGCAGCACTCTCCAAAGCTTTTCACAAAGACCCGGTCGTATACTTTCTTGAGGTTGACAAAACATGTGTATTGTTGCAACCTCTCGGTGGGCGATGCGCTGAATACACGGTTCACCACAAACGGAATGTGCGCCAAGAACAACCAGATATATGTAGCACAAACAAGCAACATGAGAGTGATCTCGTCAGGTGAACTCTATTGTTGCTTGCTGCCACAGTGTGAAGCTTTGTGCACATGTCGCTCAGGCTTTCCGATCGCAACAGCAAGTCTTTGGCATACTACCAGGATTTCTCGAAACTTTTCTGGAGAGTGGAAATTTGTTCTGTATTGCTATGGCTGGGACGAAAACTGTGTTGGGATGGGTATCATCAGCTTTGGTTCAATTTTTTTGGTGACATCTTGGCATGCACTCTTCCTGGAGGCTAAGCAAAGAGATGCTGTGGTAGTTGGTTCATTCACTCCTCTCATTTTGTGTATGGGGACAATCAATTTGCCAATCCTTCGGTGACCTTCCAAAACGCCATGGCACTTGACACACACGAGTCAGCCAAACCATTTGGCGTTCCACGTTCCCCTAATTCACTATCAAACTTTTTGCAATTAGCTTTAAGCTTGGATTTAGCAGCGGCATCAGAAAGTTTATTGATGCACAGTTCTACAGAAACTTTTATCTGTGCTAAGTTGAAACATCCTGCATGAAAAATCTTGCTTAGTTCTGCCAGGTGAGGTGGCAATGTTGACAAAGGGAAAGCAGCATATTGAAATTTTTTGTTTTTATAAGTCGCAGTAAAACAACGCACATCGCATCATTTTTCTGCAAAATCTCACTCCAAGCTCTCACTGTTGCCTCACTCGACAACCACCTTGTTTTGCATGTGCGCTGCAACCGCTGACCTTTTGTCTTCATTGTTGTCTGATGCATAGCCAGGCAAGCTGATCGCAACGGTGAAACATTAAAACACTTCCATAATTGCATTAACGTGCTTTCGCGGTTCCATACACCATACTGTACAAATCTGCTGCAGGATAGTAACAGGCCGAAACAAGGCGATGCGCATGACAATGCACAGATACCAAACTTACAATTTTCGCTTCCAACTTTTGTGCCAGAAAATTGTCGGCCTGTAACATTGCAGCTGTGTGTTGCAATAGCCAAGTTCAGGAAAACATGTTTATCTCAAATCGTTTTGCTTCAATACAAGGCAAAACCATACCTACGTTTTCAGAATTTAGGATGTCATTGCAAAATTTTATGGTGTAGTTTTGACACCCAAAAACGGCTGAAAAAACACTGCCACTGGGCACAGGTCATCATTCAAACTCACAAGCAGGGTTGCCAGGTTGTCATGAAAAACAGAGCTACAATAACCATAAAAGCCAGAAAGTACCAAAAAATACAAAAAAAAGATAAATACACAAAGACACTTCTACAAAGTATACATATACAGAATAAAGCAGAGGCGACTCCAGGTCAACCGCATCACTTGGGCTCATCATGCGATTTACAAGTATACTACCGTAGTTTTCAGACCATAAGGCACACTTAAAATCCTTTAATTTTCTCAAATCGAAAGTACGCCTTATAATGCGGTGCGCCTAATATATGAATCTGGTTGTGCTTTTTCACCTAGGACCAGTTTTATGTGTTAAACGATGATAATCATTCAATTGCTAGTTGGGTCATTCCATGTCAAATCACCCAAAAAAAGACAATTCTAAACCCTACCCTTTCAGAATTTAATGAAATCTGGCATACATCTTAGTTTCAGCCCCAAACCTCAAATCTAAAAATTTTTGTTGATCGGATGATCAGTTTTCAAGATATGGGGTTTATTTTTTTGAAAATTTAGAGAAAATAAAGGGGGGCGCTCAACTTCAAAACCCCGTATTTTTTGAAGTAGTGGTCCAATCTGGAAAAGTGAGGTATCTTTGAAAAGGGGAAAAAACAGGAATTCAAACCTGACATCATTTGTGTGATTTGGGTAAATTTTTGGGTGATGACCTTTTGACCTTGAAATTGACTCCGTGGATCAAATTAAAAAATGCTAATGACCATTCGATATCACAGCCCTATTTGGTTACCTACAATATATCAAAATATGGCATACGTAAAATTTTTTGTTTTCGAGTAATAACAAATTGAAATTGGAATATGTAGACAGTATTGGTCAAGATCAAATGAATCAAATGCAGAGCAAGTCTTCTAAATGCCATCATTACACCATGTGCAACTTCAATGCCAGGGTTAGGGTTACATTTTGTGTTTTGGACATTGCAGAAGGTCAAATTAACGTGGCAAAAGTATATTTCCGTGGTGAAATGACAATGTTGAAAGGTTACGTACCCAACTGAATGTATGATACCTACACTATATTCTGATATGAGATGTGTTTGTCAAGGTACGTAAGGTTGTTAACATGTCAGTATCAGTGAGTAAGTTAAGTTTTTACATTGATGTCAACCCCTGTAACCAGAAAAAAACCTACCTCTAAGCATAATATTTCATTGGTTAATGAGAGGAAGATATCAAAATGTTGGCATTGCAAAGTAAAATTTAAGTACACCATGTTCAAAATGATTTGTTTCCATCATGAGCAAAAATTGCTTAAGAAGTTTTTGTTGCAACAAATACATTGTAGTGATCCATTTAACATTAATCCGAACAAGCAAAGGACAAAATAATTTCAGGACTTTTGTAGCTACGAAAAGCTGAAAAATCCACCTCCAAATGTAATTCCTAGTGAAAAAACACTGCAGCACATGTGCGATTAGACTGAATAAGGAAATGAAGAGTATGCCAAGTTCTGCACAAACTAGGTCTACTGAACCACATGCCGGTGTACTAAAGCATGAAAAGGAAGAACCGATGGATATAAGTTCACCACAACAGGATATCAATGATGTTGACAGTGATGTCACTGTTGGTTCTCCTGAGAAGAACACTTTGCTTGTAGACGTAAATGTTGCATTAATTTATCAGTATTGAGTGAAACAGCAGTCAAGCATGGGCACTTGGCTTTATCAACAAAGAAGTCAGGAAATGAAGCTTTAAAAAAGCAGAACAGAAGTTAAAATATTGTACTGAGAAGACTTACGAAGTTCAAGTGAAGTCATCTGACTCAACATTAAATGATAGCAACAAATATTTGTTTGTTTTGAGCCATGTTGGAAGAACTGCAAGCAATATACAAAAGATCCACTTCCTGTAGAGAACATCTTCAAATTTTAACCCAATCCCCCTTCGCTGCCATAGAAAGGACAATGAAAGAATTTCTCGAACTACCTTGTGAAAAAGAGCCGAGCATTGAAGAACCAAAAGGATATTCTAGGAGAGTAGTCTAAGATTTTTTCACCATCCTTGCCACACATACTCCTTTTTCCTTTTTTCCAAAGAAATATTCGACTGTTTTCATCTTTTTCATAGAATTCCACAAGTTCTTGCTTCAGCTCAGGTGACATTGCTTTGCCCTTGTTCTTGGTGCCCTCTTCTAAAAATGTCCTTTTCCTTATGCTCTGCTCTTCTTCACTAAGTGGTTCAAGGCACCAAATTCTATTTATTTTTCTTTCTGTGGTGAAGGGGAAGTGGGCTAAAATTAGAACACGTTGTATATGAAAAGTGGATCTTTTACTTATTTCTTCCAGTTCTTGCAACAAGGCATGAAACAAACATAATATTTTTGTTGTTCTCATCTGATTCTGAGTCAGATGACTGCAATTCAACTTCGTAGATCTTCTCAAAAGAGAATTTTAGTTTCTGTGCCGGTTTTAGAAGCTTCCATTTCCCATCGACTTCCTCCATTTAATTCTACAAGCGAAATGTCCTCTTAAGAACCAACAGTGACACTGTCAACATCAATGATATCCTGTTGTGGTGAACTTATATCCATTGATTCTTCCTTTTCATGCTTTAGTACACCGGCATGTGGTTCAGTACACCTAGTTGGTGCAGAACTTGGCATACTCTTCATTTCCTTATTCAGTCTAATCGCACATGTGCTGCAGTGTTTTTTCACTAGGAATTACATTTGGAGGTGGATTTTTCAGTTTCTCATAGCTACAAAAGTCCTGAAACTATTTTGTCCTTTGTTTGTTTGGATAAATATTAAATGGATCACTACAATTTCTTCATTGCAATGAAAATTTCTCAAGCAATTTTTGCTCATGATGGAAACAGATTGTTTTGATATGGTGTACTTAATTTTACTTTCCAATGCCGACATTTTGATATCTTCCTGTCTTACCAGTGAAATATTATGCTTCGTGGCATGTTTTTTTCTGGTTACAAGGGTTGACATCAATGCAAAAACGTAACTTACCGATACTGACATGTTAACAACCTTACGTACCTTGAAAAACACATTTCATATCAGAATATAATGTAGGTATCATTCATTCAGTTGGGTATATAACCTTTCAACATTGTCATTTCACCATGGAAATATACTGTTGCCATGTTAATTTGACCTTCTGCAATGTCCATAACACAAACTGTAACCCTAACCCTGGCATTGAAGTTGCACATGGTGTGATGATGGCATTTAGAAGACTTGCTCTGCATTTGATTCATTTGATATTGACCAATACTGTCTACATATGCCAATTTCAATTTGTTATTACTCGAAAACAAAAAATTTGACGTATGCCATATTTTGATATATTGTAGGTAACCAAATAGGGCTGTGATATCGAATGGTCATTAGCATTTTTTAATTTGATCCACGGAGTCAATTTCAAGGTCAAAATATAGGTCAAAAGGTCATCACCCAAAAATTTACCCAAATCACAAAAATGATGTCAGGTTTAAATTCCTGTTTTTTTTCCCCTTTTCAAAGATACCTCACTTTTCCAGATTGGACCACTACTTCAAAAAATACGGGGTTTTGAAGTTGAGCGCCCCCCTTTATTTTCTCTAAATTTTCAAAAAAATAAACCCCCATATCTTGAAAACTGATCATCCGATCAACAAAAAATATATTTGAGGTTTGGGGCTGAAACCAAGATGTATGTCAGATTTCATTAAATTCTGAAAGGGTAGGGTTTAGAATTGTCTTTTTTTGGGTGATTTGACATGGAATGACCCAGATACTATTTTTTGTAAACACACCATCGTGTTCTTACATAAACCAACAGCAGTTGCAATGACTAGCTGGCAGATACCTTAATATTGAAGCACAGATCGTATTACTACGCAAGGCTCCTGCACACAGAGCTATATTTATTACTACGCGAGGCTACTGACTAAATTCGCGCACACCGAATCAAGCACACGCACGTAGCATTTTTAACCTCCGTTGTATGTAATTACGCGCCTCATAATCCGGTGCGCCTTATGTATGAAAAAAGAACATCTAGCATTCAAAAATCGAAAGTGCGCCTTATGGCCCGAAAAATACGGTAACTGACACTGGATGTAACCGTCCGAGGCTTGAGTCATTGAAATTTCCATTTGCTCTCATTCTGGCTGACACTATCGTTGTTCTGTGACACCATTTATGTAACAATGAATGAGAAGTTATCATGAGGGCTCATCGATTATTGCGTAACGTATGTCACAGAGCAATGATAACGCAAATTAGTCCTCTGCGTACTAGGCTCATTCATGTTATCCCGAGTTACTGGACAGTTTATCGTTCGTTTGAAATTATTGTTGAATGCGGACTGTCCATTGGGTTGTAATTCAAACTCAATGTTATATGCAAATCCAATGCTTCAATAAAACATTCGATCTGATAAGAATTATATATTTTCAAATTAGTTAATTGCAGATGGCAGCTCGTGCTCTAATGGATGAGCCCGAGTCACTAGACAGAATAATTTATTCACGGCTCTGGCGCAGAAAATATGAAGAAAAGAACGGTGGCGATCTTCACTCAGTGACGTCATAGTAGCTGCTTCAAATATCAACAAAATCGGGCGAAGAACAACGAAAGAGGAGAACAAGGCACGAAACTGTTTCGGAAATATATATATATCAAGAAAAAAACAAAGTAACAAAAACGAAGGCCGTGACACCATTAACCGCGAAACATCATTGTGACGTGGCTGCTACGTATAAAAGAGGACCTCCAGCCAGCCGTGGACAAGTGATTATGTACTCACAGCCTTGAATCAAGAAGTAGTTCTTTGGCTGACTCGTGTGTGTCAAGTGGTCTGGTGTTCTGGAAGGATACCGAATGATTTGGCAAACTGGGGTGATCGTCCCCATACACAAAAAAGGAGACAGGAGTGAATGCACCAACTACCGGGGCATTTCTCTCCCCAGCTTCCCTGGAAAAGAATATGCCAAGTCTCTTGAAAAAAGATGCCACGAAAAATTTGAACCAAAGCTGGAAAATACCCAGTGCGTTTTTCGTCCCGGCCGTAACAATACAGAAAAAAATTTCCACTCTCCAACAAATTTTGAGAAATCTTGGGAGCATGCTAAAGACGTCACCACATGTTTTTCCGACCTCGACAAATCATACGACCGGTTTCCTCGTGAAAAGCTTTGGAAGTGTTGTGGGAGTACAGTGCTGGCGGCCGCCTGTTACTGGCCGTCAAGTCACTGTATTCCTGCTCAGTAGTTTGTGTCCATGTCGGCGGAGTTAAATCACAACTGTTTATCGTTAGCGTTGGACTCCGACAAGGATCTGTGCTGTCACTACTCCTCTTCACAGTCCACATGAATTGGATCCAGCTACGTCCAACCGAAATGCATTGCTGGGCCAAAAGTTCAGTCACTCTCTTGAGGAAGGCCGCTCGTTGAATGACGTGGGTTGTTCTCAGCTAACGGAACTTTAACTCTGGCCTGCGAAAGCTTTTCTTGCGGCCCGCGAGAACCTTCTCAATTGTAGAAAATGTTACAAAAGCTCGACCTCGAATAAGTAATTGTTGTTCCAGAATTTCTTCCACACTACAACGAAATCTCCACATCGAAATGAAATAGACGTTTGCGGCCCGCGACAAATTTGTGTTGATAATAATTTAGCCCTTCGAGCTGTCTGAGTTGTGCAGGCTTGCTTCAGCTCCATCCATGGAAAGCGTTCGAATCCTGCCAGCTGTGATAGCGACTCTTCGCCACCTAATCACTGCATAACTGTGATGTCATAGGTGAGTTTAAAGTGCCAGTTAAACAATAAAATAGAACTCAGTTTTGGTGCAAATGGAACAAAAAGGTAAAACACATTAAATATACAGTAGATAAAATGAACAAACTGTTTCTAGTAACTTTGAGCTTTGGTTTGCGATGAGTTGATGAGTAACCAACAGCTACAGAAAATTTGTAGGAGGAACGTTTGTCGCATAAAAATTTTTCAGGCAAATCTGGGGAAATTCGGGCAAAATATCCTTCGCACACCCAAGATATTCTGATCTATGCCTATGACATGGAAATGTTCCTGCACGCAATCCAGACATGATAGAGCGGCACTGAGGACCACTGCATAAAAATGTTAAATTTAAGACTATCAAAATAAATACAGGTTGTCAGTATTGCACATACACAACAATGAAACCTACAGCTGGCTGCATGCGGACCGCGGGTTGGACATAGCTGGGGTAGACAGTCATGGCCGAGTCGACGAGGGTGTCACAGTGGGAGCTGCAGGATCAAACGTTTACTTTTTGGAGACAACTTAGTGCCGCTTCCATGCGCTGGACAGGGTCTTCGACATCCACGATCGTTTTTTTTTTTTGCTGCATGCGACCGAGCCGGAATGAAAATCAGCACCAAAAATACCGAGGTATTATGTCTCTCTACAAACCTAAGGCAGTGTACGCTGCAAGTAAGCGGCAATACACTGCAGCAGGTGGAGATAGTGTTAAGTATTGGGGTGGTATTCACGAGTGACGGAGGACCAAAGAGGGAGTTTGATACACGGATTGGTAAAGCAAACGCAGTTTTATCGCTCTGTAGTCACAAAACGGGTGCTTTCAAACACCGCAAAGTTGTCAGTTTTTAAACCGGTTTTGTTCGGATCCTCACCTACGGCCATGAATGTTGGGTAATGATTGAAAGAATATTGTCTCAAGTGCAAGCGGCAGAGATGGGATTTTGCGAAGAGTCTACGCCGTAGACTCTACGGCGTGGCACTTCGCGACAAAGTGCGCTGCTGTGAAATTTGCCGAGCCCTAAATGTCGAACCGTTTTTCCTCCGAATCGAGAGATCCCAGCTACATTGATTCGGCCATATGTCCATATAGAGCGGCACTGAAGACCCACGAAAGACTGCCGAGGCAAGCCCTGCTGGCTCCACCCGCGGGAAAGCGGCCCACAGGTCAACCAAGGACCACGTGGAGTGACTTCATCTCCGACCATGCTTGGACCCATCTTGGTGTGGAAGCAGCAGAATTATCTGAAACTGCTGTTGACCGTGAGGTATTCCGAGTCCACCTAGGGCTGCTGCCCCAGTGACCCTCCCCAGAGGAAAAACGGACATGAAAATAAATAAAGGAATATCCAAAAAATTGCCAGAATCATCTTTAAATGTACCAAACGGACATGAAAATTAATTTGGTCAAAAAAGCCACCTTCAAGAATGAAAAGAAATCGAAGGGAGTTAACATCAAGACGAAAATTAAAAATTTGGCCTCAAAAGAGGTAAAGTGGCAACACTACTCCCAAGTAAGGATGACCAGGCTATCTGGGCAAACTGCTGTTTTCATTTTGCACTTGTCAGTCACAGTCGATTTATTATGTCACAATGGCTTTTTACCCGGGCAATAAAACCTGTGATGGCAAACATGGTAATGTAAAAGGATGTGGCTTATGGAACAATAAGCAAACGTCAGCCATGCAGCAACTAGAATTTTGTTTATCCAAATGCACATACACTTATAAAATGATGCTGAACTACTTCTGTATAGCGCTTACTATCAGGATTGGGAGTTTGCATGCGGGTTCAGTGCTGGGGATACGTAGAGTTAAGTGAAATCAATATCCTATTAAATATTTGCTGGTTAATTCAACTGTGTCACCTTTGCGGAGACTAACTACTTGAATACAGATACGTGCAAGTCCGAATCATCGCGAAGTTTGAAGCAGAGTCAAGTCGGATGATTCCTCGATAGCTTGGTTTGCTGCAAGTTTCAGCCGACTTGGCTCTTGTGCTTTCATTTGTAGCAGAGAGTACTTGGCTCACTGTTCCCAATAATAAATCAGTGCTGGTACATAATGTACATTTTCTCTGTTATTCGAATAAGTCCAATAAACTGTTTTGGTGCTGATTCCATATCCACAACACTAGGCCTGTTTGACTGCCCCCCACAATTGTTGTGTAATCCTTCCGTAAAACGACGTCTGTCAGGTGCAAGCGGTCGTTGTTTATACTTGCTGCATTGTTATGCTCTCCGTGTCTGAGATTTCACAGTCTCATTGGTATGAAATGCTGCAGTTAGACCCATACTTAGAAAATCTGTTAACTCCAGGTTCGCACTCGATTCCCCCCCGAACCGAATGGTATCCTGCACATTGGACATGCCAAAGCTATCAACTTCAACTTTGGATATGCCAAGGCAAATGGTGGTGTTTGTTTTTTGAGATATGACGACACGAATCCCGAGAAAGAGGAAGAAAAATTTTTTACTGGAATTCTAGACATGGTTACATGGCTTGGTAAGATAACAAAGCAATTATCACTGTGGACTTCACATAAATATGTTACTTCGCACAAACATGGAAGGAAAATTTCATGTTGGAAAGAAACAGGTGTCAGGTGTTGATGACCTGGCATGATGGTATTAATGGAGAGATAAATCTGTTTAAACTGTATTGATGCGATAACAGTCATGTATTGTTAATTTTCAAATATTAATGCTTATAGTATTGGTTGTATTGGTTTGTATCGTACTCTTATTGAAACAATCAGACAAACCTTTAATGTTGGCTGTTAAGACTTTTTTTGCGTTGATATCAATCAGTACAAAATCGTACATGGAAAACAGCTTGAAGTGAAAAACGATCTAATAACTCATCCAACCATAAGCCACCTACGGCTGTGCGCCCCTGAGAAGAAAAACTTTACGGCCCACAGCAAGAGAGTCTCAAGACTTATCATCTTTTCATTTTATTGCCCCGAGGTTGACGATGCTGCAAGCTTCATCATAGTTTATCCCTCATTTTATCTTCTGTTGTTTAAATATGTTTAAACCGCAATCGTATGGAAACACTTAACGAAGACTCTAAAATGTGAAAACAAGAAGAAAACCTGCAGCAATGTGTTTGGTATACATGGTGGGAAAAGGACAAAGGTGGCTAAAATTATAGCACTTGAACAAGCTGAAGGTTTTAGGTAAACCTAATCATGAGCAATCCCTGGACAAAAACATGTGTGAAATGTTTTATGATGGTCCACCAACATGTTTAAAATGCCTAGATGGGACCTGTAACTGGAAGTTCAGGTTTATCATTCGCTGTAAGTGAATGTTTATGTAGCGTACATGCTTATGCCATATGTTTATAGTGACAAGTGAATTTTTGACATTTTCAAAATAGTATCTCTATTGAAATTCTCATTTGGAAGAATGTCAAATTAACGATCTTTAAGAAAAATTGGAAGCACATGCCAAACCAGAATTTTTTATTACTCATGTTATCATGAAAATCATCCACAGTTGCGGGGTCGGAGATAAAATGTCCAACTCCGACACCTAGCTTCAAAAATGTCTGACTCCTGAAATGCGCAGAGCATTTCACAATCGGGAATTACTTCAAAAATGCAGCTGCGCACAAGTAACAATAGAGTGAACCTGGCCGAGCGGGAAATCTCTATTGTTGCTTGCCCGTTGCACTGGTAGGCTTGGCGTTCTTTACGTTGCGTGTTCGAACCTCCCATAAAAAGCAGCAACTAAACTTAACATAACGTGAATGAAGTTTGGATGTCAACAATGGCAAAGAAGCAAGCTAACATTGTTTTAGGAATAAGCATTTTGTTGTTGCCGCTTGATACATGAGTTAAGACTTTGAATTAATCTGTTGATGTAAATAATATTTTGTGATCATAAAAATTCATTCTCTGTTTATAGTGAGTAGTTGTTATTATGTGAATTAAACAATAAGAACGTTAGCAAATGAACTTCATTCAAGAAATCTTTAAAAAAGGTATATTGCGAGAGCAAGTAGGTAGCTGAAGAACTATTATATATTTGATAGTTCTTAAATATTCTGAACATAAAACATGACATAAAACTTAATTTCTCAATATTTAGCTTGTAATATTAATAGTACCTACTGCTTACTACTCGCATTGTTTCACTGACTAAAGCAACAAATTCATTCGCATTAGGAGTGCGATGTAAAAAATTATCCAATTGGACTTTCGGAGTCGGATACAAAAATCCGACTTCGAATCCTGGTGTTCTTAGGAATCCGACTCCACCCAAAAAACTCCGACTCCGCAACCCTGGATCATACTATAAAAAAGCCGTATATATTTAAAAACACGGCAGTTACGGTAAACGTCAGCGCAAGCGCAAGTTTCAAAACTTCACCTTGAAGGGAAGGGTAGAAGAATCAACTATTTGACTGTTTTTATAGGATAACTGCAACACAACACAACACAAACTTTCAAAAACTTATCGGTATCTGGTGGTTAGCATAAAACCTTCGCCTGCAAATTCTTGTATCAATGACGTTTGTCTTGTTGGTACAAGAACCAGGATCTCTCTGACGAACTTACTGTAGAGCACCCATTAATCATTTCAGAGCTTACCGAACTTTGCGGAAATGATAGCAGCTTATACTGGTATACATTTTGGTGAAATATAGACAACTTCAACCAGTGGCATAACTAGAGGTTTGAGCCATGGGGCGCAAACTGTGCTGAAGGGGCCCATTGGCCACCGTTTGGGAATGCAATAATTAGTTCCCAAAAACATACATACATGTATATGGGCGTGGGAAAGGGGGCAGGGGGGCCAAGGCCCTCCTTGGGTTTTGAAAATTTTAACAAAAAAAAGGTATCCTCTTAGTTTCGAGTGGGAAAACTCAAATCTCACCATTTTTGGCCCCCCACTAGGAAAATTTTGGAAAAATCCCGTAGTGGTGTCCCCCTGGAAAAAATCTTTCCGATGCTTTAGTCTTCGCATGTTCGCGCCACATATATGTGGGTGTAAGTCTTCACCACAAAGAAAATGACCCATGTTACGGCAACAGTCCCAGAAATGCGCTTCGTTGGCAGCAATGTTTTATTTCACATCGTATAAAAGTACGTGACTTACGCAATGAGGAGTCTTAGTCTCGCTGCATTACCTGCCACAGATGTCTTCAACAGTCACATGCGGCTAAACCCCTACTACAGCAACTTGAAGTGAATCTTTGTTGCCATGTTACTGCTACGCAATGAAGGCCAACTTTAGAACTATCCGAACCCAAGTTTCGCAACCTGCCTCTGCAGGAAATGTAGCGGACATGTATGAACTGCAAGCTCAAAATTGCATGACACCACAACAGTGAACCCGGCTCTTGTGTAGTGAGTGTCATACCGGAAAATAAGCCGTCATTGCAAGAATTAAGTCAATTAAGCTGCTGACTTCAGGTTTTCTAGAAATTTTTGGTTCTTAGTCCAATTTTGAGCCTGCAGACGCTCATGAACACAGGGGAATGCCAAACACTGGATCATCGCACCAGCTATACCTACTCCCACTTATCGTCAAAGGGAAATCGGGTAGTGGGAATAAATGAAGAATTTTAACATCAGGCTCTGATTTAAGTAAATGGGCTAAAAATGTCGGATGGGGGATGCTCAGTGGTGTACAAAAGCGCGTGAATTGTTTTGATCAAGGTATCAAATGTTTTTGCGATATATTTTTAGCCTGAGGCGGACAACCGTTTGTATTGATTTAATTTAAAGCACGATTTGACGGTTGGCGAATGGCGTTAATCATAAAATCAATTTAATTTCGTATTTTGCGTATCCTCGACACGGCGGGGTTGAAGGAGTTACCATAAGAATTAATGCGTCTGAACACTGACTACTTCAAGATATTAATTGAAATTGCAACTGCGTTGAACATACTGGTCATAAATGTGAACTTTTCAGTTACTGCTACATGCGTTTTTATTTGAGTTGACCTATAAACTGAACATCTCCGTGGACATTAAATTGTCGAAATTCAGATCACAAAGTTGCTGACGTACAACATCTCCGCAGCGTTTATGGCGTTAGACATTTCCTACGTTAATACATGTGGCCTTGTAAATTACATCCTTTTTTGACGAAATATTCAATAAATTTGCAGCAGCAAAGGCCAGAAAACTTTGTCCTTCAAGTAGGACAATTTCTAGTAAAGCATTACAAACTGACCTATTTCATCTAAATTGTTGCAAGTAAAGGTGATGGAAGCAGCAAAAAATTCCGTCGACCTTCTGGACTTTGCAGCAGAACTTTAAAAGTGCTGTTGTGCTTTCTCTTTCCGTTTTTGAGCACCAGATTTCATATTTACTCCTACTTCGTATATTTATGTTGCACATATTTGTATTTCGTTGTCAAAACTGCAATCTGTGCTGCATAATCAACATTACAAACATCACTAAGTAAAGAAATGGAATACACACCAAAATTTTTGATTGGTAACGTTAGTGCGAAACTGCCATGTAGAGCGTTCGCAATACTCAGAAAAAGTTGAGAAATGATAATGAATCCGGATGTGGATGTTTATCAGATGACTCCTGACAATAATTGCAAATTGCTTAATCCGGAGTCGGATAATTGATCTTTCCCGGAGTCGGATGTTGGCCTCACGACTCCACAGACAAAAGGAAAAACATCCCTTTTTTCAGAGATGCTAAATGCTGTGCAACCGGGCTGTTTGTTTAATCTTGGCTCGTCTGTCACTTTTTAACAAAGCAATAAGGACGATTTGTTCATGTTGGTCTCCCCAAATAAAGCAGTTCGCCCGAGTGTTAACGTGAATGTATCGGAGCAGGGTCGAAAAGAATCATAAGCAATAACGACCGGCCTCTGTAATGGGATCAGTAGATTCGTTTCATAAAATATTTCCCAGTAGTAATTTTCATAACGTTGAAAAATTACGAGAAAGCAGTTGACTTTGTCACACTGCTCCGAGCACTGCCAGGCCGCGCTGTTTAGAGACAGAAGCTTCAGGTAGAAAACTTCTGTGAGTATCTTCTGATTTGCTTGGTGGTCACCGAACACTCTAAGACTGTAAGATCCCATTTAAGGTTTCTTAACACCATCAGAAATTCGAGTTTGATTTCCGATTCTACATTGTTTTTTTCCATGGCTCTCCGCCTTTTGTTAATTATTTTCGAAACACCGGTTAGACGACCTGAAAAGTTTATATTTTAATTGTTGGTCTCAACGATTGAAGTGTCGTGGCATAGGTTTGCTTTCGCTCAATGTTTGGTACAGGCGTGGCTTACGATAATTGTCTTTCCATGCAGGGTATTCCCCTTACCAGGTAACCCACGCATCCGATTACTTCCAAGAGCTTTATGACTTGGCCGTGGTTTTAATCAAGAAAAATCTTGCGTATGTTTGCCATCAAAACTATGAGGAAATAAAAGGAGTGAATCCACCTCCTTCGCCATGGAGAAGTCGTCCAATCATAGAGTCTTTGACTTTATTTGAGGTTTGTAGTGTTTGCCAAAGCTGGTGAACAGCTTCTCGTTTGTTTGAAACGTTTGTGTCCGCATGTTATGGTAATTGTAATGGGAAGTAAACCAAACTTGACCTGGTAAATGCCTGAAAACCCGGAATTTTTTTCTTTTATAATTTTAATTTTAGTGATTTAATGTTTGGGCTGCATCCCTAGGAGTCTGGCAAATGTCAGTAACTGTATGTTTGTCAAAGTCTGCCTTAATCCGATTAAAGTTGAGGAATTTCCTGATAAATCCATTCGAGCATGTCTTTGTGCTTAACCACGACGTCTCCCTAGGCAACAGCAGCCATCTGTTTGGATGACCATCTAAAACTCTAATCGACATGGAAAACATTTCCGTTAACGGAAACTATTTAAAAATGCGAATCATATGCTAAAACAGAATCCCATGAGATTAGTTGTAAGTCTCCAAAACGTTTTTCGGATGGTGTTCCACAGCAGCGTCATCGCACGGGGAGGATGGCAGGTGCCTTCACGTGGATTACTTGGAAATACCAAACTTGTCGACATGAGGGCAGCCACTGTTACCCGCGTTGGATGTGTTCGGCGTGGGGTGGGTCATTATATGCCCTTCTCATGGTGCGGCAGCAGAAATGCCGAAGATGACCCACGACCCATCATACTCCAGGTGAATACCAAGGGCGTCGTAAGGGGGGTAGGGGACCTTTTTGAAAATTTAAGCTAAGAAAGGTTGTTTTGTTAGCTTCGAGCGGAAAAAACAAATCTCACCACTTTTTCCCCCCTAGAAAAATTTTGGAAGTATTTAGTGCTCCACCGCAGGAAAAATTCTTCATACGTCCATGGAGGGGGTCACTGCAAGCAAGATCGGCATTACCGATCAGCTAGCCTACAAGAACAAGGCTTTCATCATCGTCCTGCAGTAGACCCACTGCACAACTGCAGACAAGCTAATGATTCCCAACTCTTCACTAGCTGGGTCAATCCTGAGCAGGAATCACGGCCTTGCCACGTTTGTCCATGAGCGGTTGGAATGGTCACTGGTCGATCAGTCTCCAGAACAATCAGAGGCTGAGTGGCTGTGCGTAGACGTCGCAGGATACAAGATCATTTACGTCTACAAATCTCCACGCTCGCGATTCACACCAACGGCCATCCCGACGTTCCCACACCCCAGTCTGTATGTTGGCGACTTCAATTGCCAACATGTCAACTGGGGTTACAACAAAACATCTTCTGACGCTGAGAGCCTGGACTCCTGGGCAACAGCAACAACTTGGACTTTTGTTTAACCCAAAGGAAACAGTCAGCTTCTCTCACCGATAGAACGTCGGCACCAACCCAGACCTGCCCTTCGCGAGCCTCGGCCAAGACAGCCGACTGCTGGACAGACGTGTTCCAGGAAAGTTTTTGATGGCGTTATGAGGGAGGACCAATGTTGTGGTCGTTCACGCGATCACAACATCAGCCTTTCCTCATAACGCCACCAAGATTCAAGGTCCCTGCCCACAGCGATCCGGTGAAGCGTTGGAACTTTCGCAAGTCCGTTTGGAAGCGCTTTTGCCTTCTCACATGTGAATCCGTCGAGAGATTGCCACCTCCGGACACACCAGATATTGAGGGGGCATGCCAGGATTTCTGCGAGAGCTTGCTGTCTGTGACTAAACAATGTATCCCACGTGGCCGTTGAAAGAACAATGTGCCATGTTGGGACAAAGAGTGCAAGACCTCTATCACTCCTTCACCCGAGCCCCAGTGGTCACTGACTCTGACAGTGAAGAACGGGGCACACAAGACCGGCGGCCGCAAATCCACCAAGTTCGTCAACAAGCAGCTGTCTGACCTATGTATGATTCCAACACCTGATGGTCACAGTAGCCTATCTCAGAATCCTTTTGACACAGCACATCGAGGATAGCTTTTCAGCTAAAAAGAAGGCCAGAGCTGTGTTCGTCGACCTCACAGCAGCCTATGATACTGTATGGCACCGCGGCCTCATCGCAAGCTGCTGCGATTGTTGCCTGATAGACACATGATCATGGAGATGGTTGGCAATCGCAATTTCACCACCGGAAACGGCAAACGGAGCAGGATACGACGCCTCAGGAACGGCGTCCCACAGGGATCTGTCCTAGCGCCTCTTCTCTTCAGCATCTTCATCAGTGATGGGGAACCCACTTTCTATCACGAGTCGCATGAAATGTGGCATATCGCAGGCAGGCCGCAAAAATAATTCAATTCTATGATAAAATTGCAACTTTATCTTCCTGAAGAAAATAAGGATGGAAAACTATGAGGAGCACGAAAGACGTGTCATATCTAACTGTCCAAATATACGCTCTTGATGCAGTTTTGGCGCGATATTGTTGTATATTCGGTTATACATTTTCTGATGCGGGTCATGTTGATGATCGCGCGGGCCGCAAGTTCCCCAGCCCTGATCTACATGTATGACCTTCCAACCACCATCTCCAGAAAGTATGCATATGCTGACGACCTAGCAATCATGCAAGCGGTGGAAGGGACGCTGAGCAAGGACATGGCAACGCTAGGTGAATACCTCCTGACTTGGAAGCTAATGCTCAGCACTACACAAACGGTGTCGGCAGTCTTCAATCTCAGCAACCAGGAAGCTAAACGTGAGCTGAAAGTCAGCTTAAACAACGAAACCCTGCCTTTCTGCTCCGAGCCCAAATACCTTGGAGTAACTTTGGACAGGTCGTTCACGTATCGCCGACACCTTGAGTCACTTCGCAAGAAGCTGACATAACGCGTTGCACTCCTGAGGCGGCTTGCTGGCTCTGGCTGGGGTGCTGGAGCAACAACGTTGCGAACAGTCACTCTAGCCCTGGTCCATTCGACTGCAGAGTACTGCGCTCCTGTATGGTGCCGCAGTGCTCATACCCGCCTCATCGACCCCACCATCAACGACGCCTTGCGAATTGTGACTGGATGCCTGCGTCCTAAACCAGCGGACAACCTTCCAATCCTCGCAGGCATCCAACCTGCTGAGCTTCGTCCTAAATTTATTAGCTCCGGCTCCAAGCGATTTAGTCGATTAAAAACTGAAGACCGTCGCATTATTTGTACAACTCGCTTGCTCAACAAACTAGGGCTGTGGAATCGGAAACCGAATTTGAGGCTCCGGCTCCACCATTTAAAATGTTTTGGCTCTGGCCATCCAAAATTGCTTGGGCTCCGGCTCAACAACCCTGGTTCCATGGAGCCTAGACACCTGCTCCACTCGCGCTCATCTGTCCATCGAGTACAGACGCACAGCGCCTCAAATCGACACACCCATTTATGCCCGCCTCACAACAACTCATCAGTTCATCTGACAACAGCAACATACGTCCGGCGCAGTGGCCGGATCACTGATGGAATGCGGAGTTGTTAGAAAACAGCACGAGATTCCGTACTTTCATCCACAACGCCGACACCCATCCTCCTTTAATGAGCAAGCCAAGAACAGCCTGGGTCCGGCTTAACCGCCTCCGCACTGGTGTCGGACGTTTCCACTCCTGCTTGTACAACTGGGGTATGGCCTCCTCTGCAGCCTGTGAGTGTGGCGCAGAAGAACAAACCGTCGACCATGTTGTCCTCCAATGTCCAATCTATCGACCTCCTCATGAACTGCACGGCTTAACGGTTCTGGACGATGAGACAATTGAATATCTGCTCAACATCTGCCCGGCGGTCTAGTGCGGCCTAGCAGTGGGTTGTAACAACTATCTCAAACGACGAAGTAGTGAGATCACCTTGTTTGAAATAGCGTTGCTGTGCGCTGCCGTCCTCCATATTTAATTTATTTGTTTGTGAGCAGACACGAAGTCCATAGTATGAACACACACACTCTGCAGAACGCAGGTTGATAAAAACAGACAATACAGAACGTAGTACAAGACATTGAAGCCGGCGAAATC
>Ga0210059_1001233_pt1 | contig 37837 bp, 25 predicted proteins | sample Ectturendosymbi2_FD_188042 | JGI IMG/M metagenome (GOLD analysis project Ga0210059, IMG submission 188042) | Ecteinascidia turbinata endosymbiont from Florida, USA - Sample 2 (SPAdes) (version 2) | ecosystem: Host-associated > Tunicates > Ascidians > Unclassified | place: Key West, Florida... | reverse complement strand
TTGTAGCCTAGTTTCCAGTAAAAACTTCAGCGAAATACTACCACCTAACGGTTGGCGCCCAGGGCCAGGCAAAGTGGGCCAAGGTGGCCTAAAAGTCCTCCACTTATGACGTCACTCACAGAAAACCTGCACCCCCCAGGCAAAACATTTTTTTTCGAGTGCTATCTACTAGACTGGCCGATCCGTTTGAGCCGTTGAACAGCTCTATAGCGCAATCGGCGGAGGAGCTAGGGCGTTGGTAAGGCAACTGAAAATTGCTGTTTTTTAAGCCGAAATCAAAGTACGAATATCACGTAGGCCGGCTCTATACGTGTTAACATAAAATTTACCCCCTATTTTTTGTTTACTCACTAGCGCTGTAGAAAAATGTACAACAGCATCATTACATTTATCACCAGGATAGGTAAAATTTATTCCCAGGGGGTAAATTTACCCCCGGTTGAGACCCTGTGTTAAATGAAAGAAACTGAGTGAAGATTGGACAAATAGACAGCTTGTAGGATTTTTCTGTTTGTTTTTTATATGGTTTTGCTATTTATAGCAAATGTAATAAATATATAATCATTAAAGGACTGTATTTTTGTTTGCTTTATTGCATTTCAGTATACTTTAAATATTAAGATTATTCACATGAGAAACCTTAGCATCTTAATACCTTCGGTACCAGTGTACGATATATTCATAATTCCAAATCCCATGTTGAGCCTGTATTTTCATGCCACTTTGTACCTCCATAACTCGCCAGGCAATTGAGTTAGAAAGCTGTCCAAACCCTCAAAAGATGTGGCAAGTCTTCTAATTCGCATTAAAATTTGGGAAGTTTTATATTTTGTTTTTTTTTGTGGGTGACGACATAAGTGGGGTAGCCTTAGGTATTTTGGCCAAGGTCATCAGGCCCGGGGGCCCAACCACAAGAGCCAATATTTTGAATCGTGTTTTTATTGGAAGCTAGGCTACAGTCTGAGTCTTCAGAGCCCTTGATTGGCTTTCTAGTGTTTCTGGTTCAAAAGTTATGGCCCAAAAAAAACAAAATTTGGGTAAAATATCTCTTTACCCACACTTCTTTTATTTATCCAAATTTTGTTTTTTGGGGCATAACTTTTGAACCAGAAACACTACAAAGCCAATCAAGGGCTCTAAAGACCAGGATTATAGCCTAATATCCAATAAAAACTTGAGTCACAAAATTGGCTCTTGCAGTGGGGCTCAGGGCCTGATGACCCCAGCCAAAACTGCCTAAACCTACCACACTTATGATGTCACCCACAAAAAATCACAAATCCAAAATTGTCCAAATTTTTTAGATGCAAACTTGAAGACTTGCTTCATCTTTTTAAGGTTTGAACTGCTCACTATCTCAAGTGTCTGGCCAGTTATGGAGTTGCAAATTGGTGTGTAAACAGTGGCTCATGCAGGATTTGAAGGTAAAATCCACCCAGTGCTGAAGGTGTTAAAAATCCTAAATTCCTCACGTATGGTATATAATGGTTATTTGTTTCTTTCTACCTTCAAATTATAAATGCAACGTTAAGATTAGCTGGTTTTCCATTGCTTTACTGTATTTGCTGCTTATGTATTTAAATTATTTGAACCAATCAAAACCACATGTTTTTGATTAGAAATGGTTTTGTTTCACTACTTCGCTTCATAGCTTGATATTACAATGTGGGTGCCATTTTTGTCAGCAGTGACTAGCCTCACACTACAAACTCTGAAGTTAAGGCAGAAAAGTATGATCCAAATCCATTGGTATATTTTGAATGCTACGGGAATTGCTGTGAAAGCTGAAAGTAGTACTCTTAACACTTCATAAGTGTTCTATTTTTCAGGACATCTAGAGAATTGTATTGTACAGAGGCATGTGATCTACTAATGCACATGTTATGGATCAGAAGTTCAATCAAACCCTTGAAATAAAGGTGGTTAACTTTTGTAGTAATACGTACAGACTGTTTGTTTTGTGGTTGTCAATGTGAAATAATAGGTTATTTTGAAAATTTTCCTCCAGCTTTTGACACTATTTACTGTCACAAATGTCATTATGTTAAATTGAACGTAGTTGTCATCAGTTGTTGCACAAGCTGCTTGTGCCATCGAATATGCTTCAAATTTCATGAATTTTTGTGGTTGTTGTCTTTGGTGTGAACTCGGATGGGATGTGAAACTTTTGCAAATGCATTAGTATATGTAAATTTTGTTCCAGATATTTTCTCCTAGTCTTTACTTTGTTTTAAAACCTAATACTGTATGATAATGTGTATGAAAAATATTGAATGGGAATATCATCTAAAAGATATTGGTTTTGTACCATGTGTGATGCCTCAGGCAACAAGTACACATCAATAAAGGCTTTATTCCTTTAGCAACACTAGTTAGATTCTAAACAGAAAATATACAGTTAGGCACTGTTATAAAACATGCAAAGTTACATACAGTACCATGGTAGATCTTGTGTTTGCAGTGTTGGAAGCTTAATCAAACATTTTTCTACATACATTCAAGTGTTGGTATCATTAACAAGTACTTATTATAGGTATGTTAGTTTGAATAGTGCCATTAAAAAAGCCGAATTAAGTGGTCAAAAAAGCTTTGTCTGTATTGGATTGTTTCCTACTCTTAAAGTTGCAGGATCAAGCTGCGTTCCTCCCTCATGCAAAAGGTCCAGTCTGTGAAGCCGCCTAACTGGTTCAGGCGATTCTGTAGATCACTTATCAAAGCAGTTTGCAGCTTGGTGAAGTTACATCTCACATGTAAAATTAGTTAATGCATTTGTTGAACCTTATCTCATGTCTGTAGACGACATCAATTACTGATGAGTATGATGTTGACTGGAACCAAAAGTTGGGAACTGGTATATCAGGTCCTGTCAGAGCAGCCAAGAAACGAAACACAGGAGAAAAGTTTGCGATAAAAGTTGTTGTTGATCGGCCTAAAGCACAGCAAGAAGTGAGTTGCTTGTGTATGTACTTTACAAGGAAATGTAGCTCATTTATGGACATGTCGATGGCAGCCTGTGGAATATGTGGCTACTGTACAGCTGCAGTGGAAACTGGCAAATGTAACGTTGTATCAAAAGATAGTTCTTATTAACCGTAATGGAAGTACAATAGATAAATTAAAAATCAATTGAAAGAAAGTCATACAATGATTTGCACCCCTATGACACTGTCGCCGCAATTGGTCTATGGCATCATGGGTTTTTCTTTCACTGAGACATTTTGATCATTGTCCGATATAGCTTGAAAATGTCCGTCATTTTTTCATTTTCGGATATTTTTATGACTGAAAAAGAGCATTGTGTATACATCTTGAGCCACGTGGCTACTTCTGTTGGCCAACCACAAGCTTTGTCTTCAACCATCCACAATGGCCGTACGTGGGGCAGGAAAGATTGCAAGTGCAGTTTTAAAGTCTTCAGTTTGGCCTGACCGGGAATCGAACCCATTCTGCCAACCTGGGAGGTGCCCGTTGCAACACTTATCCGGCAGGTCGGAAGTGACCTGAGTAAGAACGGACCGATTGCCAACAAAACTACTCAGCATCAGTCCGGGTCCCATGATTGGGTAACATTCTTAATTGCTGTTGTCCTCGTGCAATAAAATTTTCATTTCCAACATAAAAAGCTTTGCGGAAGTATTGTATCAAAGAACCTAAGCATCACATGAACTGCTAAAGCGGGCGTATTATTACCAGTCTGGTTTATATGCGGGAAATATCAGACAAGTGCAGTTCTGTGCGGATTGCATGTGTCAGTTCCTGTGCCAGCGTTATTGTGCAGGCTCACAATTATTCATCTATTTCTTCTCTACTCCTTCAGGTACAAATGCACTGGAAATGCAGTGGTCACCGGCATGTAGTTACTCTCTATGAAGTATTCCGCAATGAACTGCAATTTCCAGGTGAATCTGAATCTCAGTCCCGGCTTCTGCTCGTGCTTGAGATGATGGAAGGGGGGGAGCTTTTCTTCCGCATCAGCAAACAGCACGGCTTCACCGAGCGCCAGGCGGCCAGCAGCACAATGCAGGTGAGCATCTTTTGCTGCAAAGCTTTCAGAGAAGCAGTGATGCTGTCACACGCATGAACAAGCTACAGCTGCAACGTGTGATTCATAATGTGGTTGTTACGACACAGTACGACATTCAGGACCGCAACCAGCTGTCATTTTCCGCATGAGCATTTAAAAACTGAACGTGTTTTTCAAAATTTCGGGGGGGGGGCACTTGTCCGCTTGCCCCCCCTGGTTGCGGCCCTGATCATTTTGTTGTTGTGACACGTCGTTAGTACATTCCTTAGGCTTATTCTACGTATCACTTGCTTTTCTCTTCAGAAGCGAAATAATTGCTTTTGCAGATATCTTTAGCCGTGCAGCACCTGCATGAGATGAACATAGCCCATCGTGATTTGAAACCGGAAAACCTGTTGTACAAAAGCGCGTCACAAGATTCTCACATAAAGTTGTGTGACTTCGGCTTCGCAAAGCTTGACAACGGTGATTTGATGACACCACAGTTCACACCTTTTTATGTATCACCTCAGGTGGCAAGCTTCATATTCTTCTGGTTTGTTGTGACAAATATCAGCACTTGCTTGGTATGGAGTTTTTTAGATTGCACAATGTTTCTGATCATAGGCGTAGCCAGGGGCGCCAAGGGGCCATGCCCCCAAATTTTTAGCATATCTAGTCATTTTGTGCTTTGAGAGGCGGTATCCCAAACAAAATAGTGTTATTCGTCTAAAATCAAACATTTTGGCCTCCCTCGAAAATTTTGGGCTGGCCACACGACTGTTTCTGAGTTTTGTGGATGCATGTCTTACATGTGCTTTCTTAATTAAAAATTAGATCGCCGTGCAATCGTCCATACCGTGATAAACCGCAGACATAATATAGTAGATTGGTAAAGTAATTTGCTTGTTGATTGGATGGCGGTCAAGACCAAAGATGCTTGTATATTTGTGTACATGCTTCTCAAACGTTCTTGTTAAATTGACCAAAGTTAATGTTTGGAAGTACATAAGTTTTCATTGTACAGTGCAGTTTTAGAAATTTGCGCCATCGTTACGCAAAGTACAAAACGTAGATAACTTAGAGTTGCCCCCGGATGAGGTCGCATTGCTCCCCCCCACCCCCTTGAGTCACTTCCTTCCTTCACCAGGTTCTAGAGGCTCAACGGAGACATCGCAAAGAGCGCGCGAGCATCAGCGCCAGCTCGCCGTACACTTACGACAAAGTAAGTTGATTGGGTCGCGGAGTCAGTTGAGCAGAGTTTGTCGATTAGTAACGAAACATGATTTGTCGGTTTTCGTGATTGATTGATTATTAAATAAGTATATGGTTAATTGGACTCTTTGCTGTAGAAGACACGAAAAGAGCTGAAACACCCAACGTTCATGACAAAGACATTGAGAGGATAACGAAGTGGCTTGAATGCCGATCGCTGAAATGTTTGTTTGTTTCAAACGCGTTCCTGAGTTTGTTGCCATGGTTTCTCATTCGCTGAACACCTCTGTGCTGTATTCATCCGCACAACTGGAAATTTCATTTGCATTATCTTGGGCATTTTTCTATGTGTATTGGTCACATAAAAAAAAGCAGCTGACCACAGTTACACCGCGCTTCTGTGGTTCTCTGTGGTTTCCCAGGGGGGTGATTCACTTCATTTGACCATTGGCCAATTTGTAACTAGTTGGTGCCAATCCGTATTCGTTGACCAGTTCGTATGCGCAGAGTTGTGACATGTGGTCTCTCGGCGTGATCATATACATTCTCCTGTGCGGATATCCCCCGTTCTATTCCGAACACCCCTCGTCTCGCCGCGCCATAGACAGGAGTATGAGGAGGAAGATAATGAACGGGGTCTATAACTTTCCCGAGAGGGAGTGGGCGAGGGTGTCGGAGCGTGCAAAGGACGTCGTGACCAGGTGGGTGGATGGTCGTTATCAGCGGCCAGCTGCGGTTTGTGCAAGTGCGACACTGTGCGCATGCGCAGATGTCACCCTTGAGGTTTGCTTTGAACAATGCACAGACTTTTGTGCGTCGACCCCCACGAGCGAATGACCATTGAAGAGTTGGTTCGTCATCCGTGGCTTACAGAGGAGGTGCCCGATACCCTGCTGCAGTCACCAGTGTATATGGCCAACAAAGTATGTGTGATCGCTTGTGTGCTTTGTGCAGTGGTACCCGGTGTGTTGTCTCCTTACCGCAAAGCCTTTGCGATTATCAGCTTGATTTTGTAATTCTGCTTTACCTTATGGCGTGTATCGTTCGTTACCTGATGTTCCCAGTCACGACATATTGATATTTGTGTTAACAACATCAGGATCATTGGGGCTTGAATGGGCCAAACTAGCGTGACTCTGAATATCGATTCTATGTCGGATAGTACAAGAATCACCACTTTATCATGCAACTATACTTGTTAAAGTAGAATTACCTAAGAGCTCGTGTTTTTTTCGAAAAATTTTGTTAAAAAAGTTGAATCGTTTTATCCAAACTTCCTGCTAAGCTGTGATTGTCGTTTGGTTATACACGAAAAGAAAGCGAATTTAGGCCCAAGAAATGCAAGTGATCTTAGCCTCGTATCTAATTTTGTTCCGGGGCAGTCTGCTCTCAAACGTTGGTGGGAAGTTCCGGCTTGTGACAGTGATTCCCGTCATTCAGACCAACATTCAAGAAGTAGCGGCCCTGCACGAGTCCCACCTGAGGAAGATGAGGATTGTGGAAAGACCCGTCAACCTGAAACCATTTGAATCGGTGATCAACCCAATGCTGGTGCGCCGGAACCAGTGGGACAGGTCGACCCATTTTTCTGCAATCTATGTTTGCATTTAGCTTCTTTAATATCCTGGAATGCATGAAATGTTCGCAGGTGCTTTAGTTGATTCTAAATCACGGAAAGTCACGTGGCAACAGTTTTGGACTCATTTGCCTTTTTTTCAATCTCGGCGAAGTCGTTTTCGCAGTTTCCATAGAAACAACCATTTTACAAAGGAGGTCAATGTAACAACATTACTTGATCACCAGAGAGCACCCGACACTTCCCGCATTTCGTTTTGAAGGAGATGTTTTTGTCTGGGCGCATCTTACGCCATGTTCAATTGTAACTTTTTTCGAGCGCTCTATCGCTTTTTCCTTTGTGACGAAACAAACTGTTAGCGAGGCAGTGTGATTGGCACAAGTTGTGATGCGCAAGAGCTGCTGCTAAGAATCCTTATTGGTAAAGTTTGTGAAGCTACAAACGAAGCTTTTGCAGATTGCGGTCAAGTTTTGAAGGGAATAGCTGCGCAGTAAAGTAGATATTTCTTTTAACAAAACAAGTATTTTTAAACATTTTAAATGTACTTGTTATCAAATGTACCCAACCCACCACCTACAAAAACGGTTGCAGTCACGACATGGTCCTGGCCTGTGAAGACGTTTTCCGGTTTAAGTGGAATTATGTTCTTCCGCATTGTGTAGATGCGCCTATCGTGCAAGTAACTCTGAAAATTGAATTTCATCGGCAATAGCGATTCATCCAACACTTCAGCGTATACCAGTTCTGGAACGTGTCTTCTCTTTATGTTTCATGTCTTCCTTATGAGCCGCCGTAGTCTGTACAGTGTGTTGGATGTTTTCGCAGCACATTTAACAATGACTTGGGAAAGAAAAATAAACTCATTGAGAAAATATCGTTTTTGCAAAGTATGGCCGGATTTCTGCGGCTTTGCAAAAGGAATAGATTTTTGTCTGCGTTTCAGTGTGTAGCAATCTTCGGCTGACAACTCAAAAACTTCCAATGGATCACATCTCGCTCAAACGCTCAATGTTTAGTTGAGATAGGGGTGCTGTGACATTTAAGTTTTGTTACCTTGGTTTCTGAATTTCGACAGCTCGCACGTTTGAAAACGAGTGTTTTCGGCTTCGAAACAATATTTTCCGATTATTTTGCCCAAATCCCATCCACACTGCTGATTTATGCAATTGGCTTAAACATGACAGACAAGTATCAACTATAAACTCGTGTTTTATCCTCTCCTCCCCCACCCCTTTGAAGCTTATGCCCCCTCAACATATTTGCGCCTACATGTGGCAGGCAAGGAGACCACCCACCGATCCCTCACAGCCCCCCCGAGCCTCGACCAATCAAAACACTGCGTGACGTCCTGGCGACCTGCGTCTCTGCGAAGAACAATGACCCGCCCGAGTTGGGTGCCATGGTAACGACGGCTTTGGACGAAAATCCGGAAAATGAAAGATTGAAACAGGTGCAGTTTGTGGATGCTCGTTTGGAGGTGCACTGTATCGCTAACAAGAAGCGTATACTTTCCATGGTTTAGTCAAGGATTGCAGACAGAATAAACGGGCGATTATTTGTTTAAGATAAAAACGTTATTTCCTCCCCTCGTTAACAAAATGTTTTGTTTCCACCAAAGTATAAAAATGACACGACTATTGTGTTTCGCCGACTACCTGACCTTTGCAACTTTAGGTCTTAGGTCTGTACCTGTTTTGTGCAGTGGGTGCGTGACTCACTGCGGTTACAAAGATAGATGTGCAGTTACTGATCTTTAAATCCTCATTGCGTATCATCCTGTACGTGCACAAAGCACAGCTTGCACCATTACAAAAGATTCTATCTGTAAACTATTGTATTCCTGTGACGCAATCCCATCCCCTGACTTCATGAGGCGGCACTGCCCACTCATCCCAGGTAATATTTCCTCCCACCTTCAAAAACGCCTTCCGTATAAACGTTATTTTTAGTGATTTTAACTAAAACGTAGCTGTTGAACTTGTTTAGATGCTGGAGAGTCATGGCTGGAACGGCACAGAGTTTGGCAAAACTGTGGAGCTCATGACCTTGGCTCATGATATCAAAGACATCTTGGAAAGCATGATCGATTCATGACCAGCCCCCCCCTCGGGGTGGTGCATCACGGTGGGGGCTGTGTGGTTGTCGACCTGCACAGCCACCTGGTCCACGGTGAAGTTTACCCGACCGTCATGATGGAAATTACATTGCCTGTTGTGCAGGTTATGGTTGAGAGGCGATTGGTTTTAGCTGATACCCTGCCTGCTCGAGACACGTGATTTGAATCCGCTTAATCTATGATTTGTAAACCCCATTGGAGGTTTTGATTTCTGATGATAAACCGTCATATTTGTTCTATGCTATGCTATGCTTGAATTGCGTTACCATAACAACGGTGCTGTACTGCGCATGACCAGTGACGTGGTTGCTCTCTGACGTATTGAAGAATGTTTAATCCTCAAAACCTCCATTCGCTCCTCAGCGAGCGACAACTGCGCAAACTTTTCACCAAGCTCTAATCTTTGCGATGAAGCTCAGACGCGCCCGAACTTGGGTCAAGATGAGGCGAGCGGCATGATTATTGTTTCCTCCCCAACACAAATCCAGAGCGAGTCATCGCAAACAACGCTTCGCTTCTTCAACGGTAGTTTTGTTCAATTTAAAACTGACTCAGAGATATCAATGGTGATTCCCCGCGTAGCAGAAGATAAAATGACATTTCACTTTCAAGTATTTGATCATTAAAAACGATGTTTCGTCCTGACATGTGATGGTTTCTACCAGTTCTGTAGACTTAATTGCGTAAATATCAATGATTGTGCAATCCACTTTGTGCTTAGCAGTGTTGTACAATTGATCATAACTTCGTTACTGGCCGGAAATTTAATGAACTTTTGATTGACGTTACGAGGTTTATGTCGCGTTTCTTGAAACGTTCTTTCACATCGATTGGCGTCTTCGCTGAAACAACCCCAGTTCCATGAAATATTTCGCTCATGGGTGCGAGTACACATTTCACACAACGTCAATGCGCCCCAACATGCGATGAATATGTTTCAAAACTACTGCTGCTTTTTCGTTTCTGAACAGGATTGTTTTGTTGCTTTGAATGTTGTACGCTTTTTTTACGTTTATAATTTGCATTTTGCGGCAAAACATCAGTATGCGGTCTGATGACGAATTCTGAGATAAGGTTGTACCCACCACGAGTACCTGGTGTGTTGTGGTCACAGTGGCCAGGTCAGGCGGGAACGTGAAGCCGCTTTGTGTAAGAAATCAGATTTTGTACTTCACGAATCTACTGGTCAAAAACAGACGCCATGATACCAATGCGATGCAGAAAGTACTTCGGCCGTCCCTCCTGACATGCATTTTCGTGATATTTAATTCAAGATCAATAGAATTTTACTTTCATCGCGTTAACTATTATAGTGTCTGTCATTCAGAACGCTTTAAGTCTGAAAGCTTGTATTCAAAATTGCGTAGGAGCCCTGAAGATTGCTTGTGTGGTGGAAAAGCCACATTGGTAACATTGATCAGTACTTTGCAGCTGAACAACGGTTTTGCCAAAACGTACGGGTGGCATTGTTGACGTTTTTGGCAGAGATTCTAAGGACGAAATAATAACCCATGGAAGCGTCAGGGTCCAGAGAAGTGGCCAGAAACATGGGGGTCTGCCATAGAATTTTTCCAGGGGTGAAACGTCGACATTTTGCTTATCCTCTTCGACAGTTTTGTTTTAGGGATCCGATTCGGGTCCCAAGAATTGAAAATCGGGTCAGTAGAATCAGCGAAAATTATTATCGGGTACCTAACAATTTCCGTACTCTTCAGTTAGCTGACATGCAATACAAATGGACGTTCACAAAAGCTTTACCACTGAGGACCATCCAGGAGTTGGCAGCAGGTTAAGCCTTTGTTTTGTTGCGACGGGTAATTCTGCGCCGTGCACGGCTTGGCTCGGCAACTTCTGGACGCAATAAAACAAAGGATAGCGGCTGGCAATTCCTGGCCCGTCCCCAGTGCAGACGGACCTTTAGTGCCCCATTTTACGGCAGCAGTTAAAAATGCGTTCGTTGGCAGCAATAGGCAGGCAGGTAAATTACGTTACTTTTATTTAGAACACCAGCCTCTCGTCAAAAACTATTCGATTGTCGCCATGTTAAAAGTACAGTATGTTAATGCTTTGTTGCCATGAAATGTGATTTTGATGAGGTGCCATATTTTTGTGGACACCAGAACCCTTAGATCTTGGGGTGGCATCGCATGGGGAAATAAAGTTCTTCAAGACACAATGTGCAAAACGAATCTAGAGGGATTTCTGTCGGGCACTCCCGTACCACATACGGTAGGCAACGGTAACTACTTTTTTTCCTTTTAAGGTGACATGGTCACAAGATGTTTGTTAGAGCAAGATGTAATTTGAAAGCAGGCACGTGTGATCTACAGCCCGCGGCATTTCCACCGCGAAACCTGCTCACGCACAGTCGGAGGTCATCGATGAATCCGGTGTGGTGGAGCTTTCAAATAATGGTGATGGCGTTTTGAAGAATATTTCACAGAAATCAAGTGTAGGTAGTACAGTCCTGCGCGGGTTGAAATTTTTTGTCCGCTCCCGCCCCGCAGGAATTTGAGAAATCTTGCCCGCACTGCACTTTTTCGGTCTTAAACCAGCAGCTGTCCGAAAACTACTAAGAACTCACAACTAGGGCAAGTTTTTGTTGTGATAAAATCGTGAGAAGTATGCATTACTTTCAACAAGATTTACAGTAAAAAGTTGTATTTGTGCACAAGCACTTTAAACGAAAGTGATTTACTCAAGCAATTTATTTACATATAATGCTTAAATATTTCCAAACAATATGTAGGGAGAAATGGCGATCTTTTACCAACAGTTTGCGTAGCATGCTAAAACTTGTGCATGAAGTTGCTTGGCAAGCTCCACAGTGCATGAAGTTTCTCAGCAATTAAACAATTTGGCGTGCAGTTGTGGACTGATGTTTGACTGGGTCATTTCTACAATTGCTTTTATATCAAAGAGAACATAACTATACTGAAATAATACTAAAGCATGTTTTTTAAATCAAACTTCTACACTTTGCAAAATACGTGATAGAAGTTGCAGGAAAAATTGCATGTGAAAAAAGGAAAAAGTTGCAATGTAAAATTCCTGGAACCAGCTTAAAACACAGTGCTATATAAATTCTGAGTACATATTTAGGAAGCTGTAAAAAAAAAAAAGTTGCAAAAACTTGACCAACTTTATAACGCCTGAAGACAAGTCTAACAAGCAGCAAAATCAAACTATTCATTCTTTCATTGGCAACCAAAACTTTTCCACAGATCTGTTCTTTCGCAGTCAACAAATTTGAGGTGATGAAAAACACGTTTCAGTCCAGTTGTGACTTGTGATTAGCTGCGCGTTAAGCGCTGTCTTAACCATGTAGAAGGACTGCTAGACTGAATTATTCCTCACCACGCACGACGGTAGCATTTGAGAATGGTCCAGTGAACAAGCCAAAAACCGGTAATTTCACCGAAAAACAAGCCCAACATGCGTTGGCAGGAAAATTCAACAAAACGAAAAATCAGCAAGAAAATTAAATAAATAAGCAGGGAGGCAAATCCGAAAAATAAGCCCAAAATGAGCAAATTTTTATAAAAACACGCCAAACATGCCTTTAGTAGTAAATTGAAACAGGAAAAGTGCCATAAAATATGAAAAAAAGCAATCCGCGAAAGAGAAATCTGTGAAAAACAAGCAAATTTCAATTAAAATAAGCCCAAAAACAAGCAACCCGCAAGTCTTTAAAAAAACCGCAATTCCACAAAAAAAACAAGACCAAATTCGCGGGAAAACAGCAAGGTTGGCAACAATGAAATGGTCAATTGCCCACAAGGCAAGAGCATGAGCCAATGTTTCGCAACAATGGGTTGTCACACCATAATGTTATATCCGCTGCGGGCCTACTGTCCTATACGCAATGCTGGCAAACAACTTCAGTACATCCACGTGTTTTGCGATTTCTGAGCTGATTAAGTTCACGTGCTTTGGCTCAACACTCAGTTGCCCGCACAGAGAAATTCTCAACCCGCGCGGGTTAACCCGCCCCGCGCAGGACTCTAGTAGGTAGTGCCGTGTAATGCGAAGGCCCCCGGAGTAGTTGGAACCAGTCCCGTCGCCACGGGGGGCTTTGGTGGGCTTAGCCCCCCAAACAAAGCTCCAACCCTCCAAATTCAAACGTGAAACACTATAAATCAGTGGAGTTTTGGTTAATCTAATAATGTCAAGACCCCCTGAAAACTTTCTGGCGACGGTTCTGGTTGGAACCCCATTGATGACCTCATTATAGCACTTGAACGTCACTGATTGTTGTCTGCAGGTCTGTAAATGGAGCTGCTTTTGCAAATGAAGAGCTACAGGTTCCACGTACAATCGTGCATGATCAAACGTGGCGTCACCATTTCTAAAGTTAAAATACTCAGTCCAAGTGCGACAGCGAAAGAGTTTTTGAGTCAACCAACTCGTATTGTTTGCCAAAACTCTGAAAATCTTGCTTGGTGACGCATGAGCGTGTGTTTGAAATCTGTATCTGAACTTGCAAACATTGCAGTAGTACCGGTACTTTATGATTTCGATACTGTGCATTTCTATAAAGTAAATCATAAGCTATTATTTTAAATGAATTGTGATTGCACCCACATATAATCTGTTTACATGATCTCATATATAATTGAATGTTGTAGCTTGCAAACGTTTCAATACTGCTCCTGATGGTTGGATTACCATCAGATACACTTGACACAGAGTACACCTGCTTTTCGCTTTTATTAAGCAAATCGGCAACAGCCATAGCCTCGCACACACCAGTACACTTGTTCTCGTTTTTAAGCAGTTTCGTTGATTTGCGCTGAGATGCTTGTTTCACTTACACTTCAAAAGCTTGATTAATCTGAAAATTTTCAGTGCAACTGTTTGGGATTGGGAGGAGGAGCAATTTCCTCCTGGCTGCGCGACTGTTTGCAATGATCAGAAAATGAAATCTGAAATGTTCAGAAAATGAAATCTGAAATGTTCAGAAAATGAAATCTGAAATGTTCAGAAAATGAAATCTAAAATGTTCAGAAAATGAAATCTGAAATGTTCAGAAAATGAAATCTGAAATGTTCAGAAAATGAAATCTGAAATGTTCAGAAAATGAAATCTGAAATGTTCAGAAAATGAAATCTGAAATGTTCAGAAAATGAAATCTGAAATGTTCAGAAAATGAAATCTGAAATGTTCAGAAAATGAAATCTGAAATGTTCAGAAAATGAAATCTGAAATGTTCAGAAAATGAAATCTGAAATGTTCAGCAAATGAAATCTGAAATGTTCAGAAATGAAATCTGAAAGTTTGCTACATTCTCCAGAATTGATGTTGATTCCATAGGCGGCCTTGGCCCCTTTCGTATTGTGAAATTTTGCTATGAAGTTTTTAGTACAAAAATGTTTTTTCTCTTAGTTACCCAGTTATTGCAATGAACCTCACCACTGTTGCACCCCTGGAAAAGCCCACCCGACCCCCATGGTTGCTTTGCACTGGCCACTGTGAGTTGCACCTTATCCTTTCAGCGACGGGTCACTGCGTTATTTCTGCCTAACTGAATTGTCACAAAGACCCTGAACAATCCACGTTATGACCAAACAATATCATTGAAATGTCATAAATAGACCGGCGAGCAGTGGCAAGTGTCTTAGTGCACGAAGTGTAACCACTATGTGCAGCAAGGGCGTACCGAGATTAGATGGCGCTCCTGTGTTCTAACATGAACAGTTTTTTCGGCGATTTGTTTTACTTAACATTTTAAGTTTACATTACTCAAAATTGCAAAATTTCCGTGGCGCTTAATTGGGGATTGGGGGCTCTAGCCACGGCTCCGAGTGCATGACGCAGCACAATGTTTTTTCCCTTGGGAAAAAAAATGTTTTTTACCCTTGGGAAACCAAGACACCGGGCCACGGCCCTGAAGACATACGTCCGCCATGGAAGTTGCAATGAGCTACACGTGTGATTATTGGTTGCGCGCCTTGGTAACCCCAAGATTTAGTGAACATAGCCCATGCTACCATGGCGATAATGTCATGTACAAGCAGGCCCTCGTTGGCCAGGTTTGAAAAGTTAGGCTTGGGTTGCCTCCCCCTAAAATACCCTCCTAACAGTTTTCACACCAACACTGGTTGACAGCTATGAATCACTTTGGAACTAACCCCTGTACAGTCCCGTCGCCACGGCGGGGGTTTAGCTCCCCCAAATTGAATAATGAAGCACTATAGAAGAACGTCAAACCCCCTCATTGAAAACTTTCTGGCGACGGTCCTGCCCTCGTAACTAGGCCTACTTTCAAAACCGGCGCCGTTGTTTTCCAACATTTTTCCCGAAGACAATGACGAACTACCTCATCTGGACACAGATGACTTGTGACAGCGACAGTTTACTGATTAGGACAGTTTCGTCGGGAAGTTTAAATGATAACCCTGCGTTGGCCGCTTTCTCCATTCCACCTTCTGCTTTGTGACCTACAAACGTTCATTACCTCATACAACACACGGTACATGTTCGCAATCCAGCAACGTCATGAAAAATTTATTTCTTTACTATTCGTGCGTTTGTTCATTCGCCGGATCTTCGTCCGAAGCTGTGACGTCAGTTTTTGAAGTTTCGCGCGTGATGCGTCTCTCACCGGCGCCAGCATTTCCTGCGAGTTTGTTTTGTAGCTCAGGATTCCGACCTCTTTCACTTGCGCCGTGACGTCATCGACGTCGGCGGTGACGTCATCCAAGTATTTCATCACCCGCGACACTTCGGCCTGTGATAACACAATGGTTTTGCGAAGCTCATCAGACTGACAACGTCATCAACACATCATCACTGCGCACTGACATCGTCATAGGTACGTCATATCTAGGGCAATGCGATATATTAAAAATCTTCATTCTGTTGAAATGAAATAAAAATCAAACGGATGAAAGCTCTGATGAAATTAGAGGTGACAAACCGTAGAAAATATCTGCGATGGAATCTCAGCAGCGAGTGGGTGTTTCTTGTTGGATGCGATACGTCATTTGCCTCCTTTACTCACGTGACCTCTTTGCTGGGAGGCGTCAGCGTCAATGTTGGGGGTAGATGCGGTTTCGGTGGATCCCCTACCGGTCACTCGTGGACCCCGTGTTGGAAAGCACTGGCCTAGAGTTTGCCTCCCCCCACAATGAGACTATCTCACCGACTCTAGATAGCGTCATCAACATAATTATTCAAGCGTAGCGACTGCGTCAAACACGCGTCAAATCTGGTGGCGTAACTAGAGGTTTGAGCTAGGGGGAAAACTTAGCTGAAAGGATCCCACTAACCATAAAAACCTGAGATATGATGTTGAACCCGGACGTGTAAGGTTAGAGTGAAACCTTAAATCACTGAAAAACAATCGGAAAAGGGCAAGAAGAAGGCAACAACCTACTGAAAACCAAAAAAATACTAAAACTGGAATATAAGCCAAGTGGGGGTCCAGTTTTTACATTTAGGTTGCCAGGAGGGGCGACTCGCTCCTATACCCCAGCAGTTACGCCACTGATCATGAGGATCGACCACGTCACCGACACGTCATATCCGGTGCACTAAACTCATGCATACATCATAGCAGTTCAAGCACAATGTCAACAATGCGTCATACCTGAGCATCAACAGCATTGTTCAAAGCTGCGCTGGCAGCCGGGCCACTAAGACAGTGAAAGATTGTCTTCATCTTCGCCTGCGTCCTGCATTTGTTTATGCAGAAGCTCAAGACTTCAGCAGGATTCAAAAGCTTCCTGCAGTAAACACAATAAAATTACTAAATATACTGGCGTTTTTTTAAGCACCGTGCACACGCAACGCTGCACATAAACTCACTTGTCTTCACAACCAAAATCGTCACTTCCACCATCATCAATCATTTGCATCGTCATTTCCTGTAGATTTAGTACGTCATCAGCAGAACATACACCAGTAATTTCCATCCTGAATTTGTCCTGATCTGTTACAGTCTTCAGAATAGCTGGTTCCACGAAATACTTCCTGCGTTCATTCACCACGATCGCCAATGAGTGGTTATCGAAAAAAGTGAATGTTTTTATACCACGCCCGCATCACAGTGCACGACCACTCCGTGCACCTCAACTCAGTGCTCAGGTGTTTCCACTGAAGCAAACAAAACCAATACATGGAATGGAAGATACGTGGAAAAAACAGGGCTTAAAGGAGGAATGTGTCACCAAAAAAGGACGGTGGTTTGGTGAATACTTCAAAGATAAAAACAGTTTTATATCAAGTTACGTTGAAACCCGACGGTTATACTCAACGGACAAAAATAAATATAGAGCAAAATTAAGTGGTAGTAAATTTAACCTGAAATTACACCTACGTCTTTGCTTTGGTCGTAACGTTAAAATTTCCTCAACACGACCGCGACTCAGTGACACGAAAATTCCGTCAGTTTTTTTCGTCGGGAAATTCAATTTCACAACATTTCGAATTTTACACGAAACAGATTAAGTCATATTTGTTTCAGTTTGTTTACATGCCCGATCAACGTCAACTTCAGTAAAGCAATATTCCTTTATATGTTCAGGCGTTTCCAGCATAACAATCCTCTCAGTTTCCAGTCACTGAGACTACAGCTTTGGCAAATAATTAAGCATGATCGAACAAGATCCAAGCATTTGCTAAAACTATAGAGACATCTTGATTTTTGGCAGGCCTGTGACATGCTTCAGCAACTTATTTAAATGTTAATGAGCACTTACTCCACAGCCTGTGTAAACATCCGTAAGCATGTGTCTGCGCGCAGGACGGCCAACCAGGCCTCCACATCGACGTTCAGCGAAACGATGTCAGAATCTTTCAATTCTAAATGAACGTCTGAACTCAGGGGCACCGCTTTGTGCAAGATCCAATCACCAAGCGTCACGGTTGATTGGAGCTGAAACACCTGCACATCACGTGCTTGTTACATAGCAACCAATCAGAGGTCACAACAGGACAGTCTCTGGAACATGTTTCGTTGCGAGAAAGTCTACCACGAAAGTTTGATGCAAGGGGTTCACAGCACCAACCTATGGTCAACATACGTCACGGCCAAACACACGTGCATTGTTAGCTTTATACCCAACAATTTAACAAGTGACTGATAAATACAATCATTTCGCTTTCCTGTTGCCTGATATTTACGTATGTAGGGAAATTCCGTTGCGACCGGAAATCAAAATGTTCTTCCGGTTCCGGTCGGAAATGAGTTAACTACGGCAAAATATATTTACTACAGTACTTCTAAATCGATTAACTTTGTAAATGTCCTACAGTTTTTCTGGTTGGTGGTTCACTAACATATTGCTTCGCAGAATATTTTCACTGCAACATAACAAGATTAATTGAAACAGACACGAACAAACTGCGGACAACGAGCCACATATGGCCAATTAAGCGTTGTAATCCAGCTTGCTGAGTGGCACAGTTGGTTGAGCGCCACCAAAGATCCCGGTCAGGTCATGCCCAATAACTTGTTGCCTAGTACAAGGCGCACTGCATTACTTCGCTCCACGTTTCAACTTCCCTTTCCAGAAATGTCCGTTGTGGGAATCAACCTGCCAAGTGATTGAACGGCACCTTTCTGTACATTGGTTTGCAACTCTTTCAAAACCTGGCAAAGCAGCTTCTCCGCAGCAGTGAGTGGATACTTAATGAGTGGCACCGACATCTGAGCAACGGTTGTAAATGAAGATGTTGAAATAAATTTGATGTTAACGGTAAATTTGATGTTGTTGTGCTACTTTAACGCAGCATAACTTTATTCTCATGAACCTAAAAAGAGGAAGATTTTAAGAAAAGAAAACTTTCCGTGCAAAATTGCGGAATATGCGTGTGCGCTGGTACGCACATGGGGGGTTCCCCACTGGTGAGAAAGCGAAACAATTGAAAGCAGGAAGATTCGTTCACATGCATTGAATAAAGTCGGGCACTGAAAAATCTGTTATGCCTGTGGAGGGGGTCTGTCCACAATGATGACCTCACGCTACACACAGCATTCACTTTACGTTTGGTGGAGGAGGGGAGGCATACTACCCAGTGGTTGGGGTCTTTTTCATCTGCAATAAAACCTGGATTTCCATAAAATGTTGCTCCGAGGCAAAAATGAGTTCAGGGAAAGTCTTTAACATGAATATCGTAGACAGAGCTACAGGAGTGATAGCAGGGTCGATAAAGGGGTGTGAGCACTGCAGCACCAGAGAGGAGCGCTGTATTCTGCTGTTGAATGGACCAGGGCTAAGGTGGTTGTTCGCAACGTTTTTGCTCCAGCACCTCAGCCAGAGCCAGCAAGCCGCCTAAGGAGTGCGACGCGTGATGTTAACCTTTTGCGTTGGTATTTAGTAGGTTGTCGTCTTTTCGCGCTTTTTCGGAGTATTTGCCGTTGATTTGGGGTTTTAGTATGGCCATCTACACCCGAATTCACCATCGTTTTTCAACGTTTTTTTCTGAAGTGTTGACTGGGTCCCAGAGGTTAGTTGGCTTCTTTCAGCTAAGTCTCCCTTCTAGCTCAAACCCCTAGTTACGCCACTGGTTTGCTCACTGCACAAACATCTCAGTAAACAATCAATGTGTTTTTACTTTTTTCCGATGCTTGATCTTTACACATTAGTAATTTCGTTTATTGCATTCATTCATATCGTATGTTGTCTGAAAATATGCTTACATCAAACCATGTAAATGGGGTCTGTTTTTCTTCTGAAGATGTTTCAAGGCAAATGTAATCGCAATCGATTACAATGTTATTTTGTTTATTTGTAATCGATTACATTTGTGCTGTAATCGCTCCATGTTTGGTCATTTGTATGTTAACAAACTGGCCCCCGCTGCTTGACGACAAAATATCTAGCTCTGTGACATCACAGTCACACAGCGGTCAAAACTAACTTGGTCGTCATGGCTGAAGCTTCCCAGGTCAGCAAATACATTTGGCGGGAGTAAGAGGCAGGATTTGTCAAATAATACATATAGCGGTTCCGGATGACTGGATTTGCGTCGTCTGTAGTGAGGAATCAACGAACCATCAGCTGCTAATATGCAAAGCACTTTCGCCGAGACGTCAAATCCACCTGCACAATAACGTCAGCTTCAAATTTCGCAAAAAATATTTTTCTGTGAAACACCATGCAAAATTTTTCTTGATGTATTTGACAACTTTTACTCCCAGACGTTATGTCCTGAACAGCTAAACTTTCAATACAGCCAACTTACAAAGCCACACTCTAAAGGTGACTTTAGGGACAGTGCCACTGCAATGAAGAAATACGATATTCCCGGAAATGTAAATGCTTGTTTGAAAATTTTATTTTACATCAAAGCGAAAAGACACCAGGCTCCCGCATATTTCATCCCCACAGTTACGTCTAAACATCATTTTACCGAATATAACATGCTGTAGTTAATAGAAGAAACCCCACCTTCAGACATCGCAATTGGTGACAGGTCAACTGTGGCCGGATATCCCTTCGAACGCAGTGAATTGTTCATCTTCTCTCTGTTGATTGCTTCATGCCTTCCACGATGAGGCTTGCTCAGTGAACCGTTCATGCGGAACCTGAGAAAAAAAGAAAAGTTTGAATGACGTCATACTTTCTCCAAGGAAGCAACATTATCATGTTTCATCCTGGGAACATTCTACCTTTCAACTTCATCTTCATCAAAATATTTTCCATATTTTTCCAACTCAGTGATCAGAAAGGATTTCGGGAAGCCACGATGGAAAAGTAGCTCTCTGGCAAAATCCACTGCAATGGAAAGTTTCTCATCAAAAGCACATTACTTGAACCCGAAACATGGAGATTCGAGGATGACATCTAAAGATGAACGTGATAAGGATTTTTGAAAATCAATAAAATTTTGCAAATATAATCCACTGGTGGTTTGGACAATTCATTAAGAGTGACGACTTACACGTCAGTCGACAACACACGATTCTTGGTTCTGCCAGGGGCCAATGCACTGAATCAATGCTTCTTCATCCTAACAACATTTCTTCTTGGACTTAGTTTTTATGCAAATGCATGTCACACACGAGACTAATGAATTTGGTTCACATTATTTCTAATTTAACCATCACTCAACTCAGAATGCACCTTTCCTGAAACTTCAGAGTAACGAGAGTGAAAATGTTTGCTCCAACGCGGGTGTCACATGGGTAGGTATTGCTGCATGCCGCTGCCTTCTGCTTAGAATCTCACACAAAACCAAAAACACATTCACTTTCCAGACATAACACAGAGAGGACAACAATAACACAGAAACAGCAACACAAAAACAGAAAAAAACAACACACAACACAGAAGAAACAACACATAACACAGAGACAACAACACATAACACAGAATTCAACATGAAAGGCATGTATTGCAAACCTGGAAATTTAGTTTCTGTTTTGTCCGCGTGCAACACCCTCTTCTCGATCGCTCTCTTCCCGCTGTCGATCACGCCTCTATAAACTTCCTCAGCATCGTTCAACACTTTCATGACAAGCGCATGTTTTTCTTCCAACTCAGGAAAAGCGTTGGACTGAAAAAATGAATCAGTTCGTTCGCTGCAAACCGCGCTCAGGGACATGCCCAACTGTGGTTTATTCACAACCGCGTTACATTTGGTGATTTGACGCCAAACAATCACTTTTATTTACTCCAGCAAGTCTATCGAGGCCTCCCTGAAGCATCAAGGCACTCAGCAGTAATCCAAACATAAATTGGTTAAGTGACTTCAGCCACTGAAAACACAGCACCTTTCAGATGTACAGTACAACTGGTCTACATCGGAATATCATAATATGCTTCTGCAATGCATGAGCCAGCTTTGAATTGAATCAGATACAGCATGAACGCTGCAGTAGAGCGCGAACGGAGCGCTTAAAGACACGACAGCGATGCGGTAGTTCTTCCGATGAAAATGCACCAAGCTCATAGACCGGTAAGTTTCGAACAACGCACCATGAACCAGCAGCAGCATAAACAACATGTACTAACCAGTGACGAAACGACCAGCGGCACCAGCTGTGCGAGGAATAGCGGAGGAGCGTTGAGCTTCGTGATCCCGCAGTTCACGGCTCGGCGCAGGACCTGGATGCACAGGAATCATACGAAGAATTCAAACTCAGGGATCATCCGTTCAAATTATTTTGAGAAAGACTGGTTTAAAGCCAACGCCGAACGGCCATGCAGAAATGTGCATAAATCAAAAAAATAAAGATAGTTGTTTGTCTGAAATGATTGCGTTCAGCCCAATTTTTTTTTTAACATTTCTACAAATAGTATCGGTAATTTTAAGGTAAGTTCCCACGCAGGACATCAAATCGTTGAAGACGAACGTGAAACAAACTTCTGCATTGTTTTTCGTTTGTTTGAATAAAGCACACTGGCTTCACTATAAGGAAGCGAGCAATCCGGGCTGCATATTCATACAAATCCACGGTATTCGTCAACAATTTTTCGGAAAGTACTTTTTAGAATACCATTCAATCAAGACATAACAATTACTTCTCTAAAATATCAACCTTCAGTACTGTAAATGAGACACGTAAAAATGATAATTTAACTTTAAATGCAAGTTGCAAGCACTTTTCACTCTCCTTCACTTATTTAGAGTTTGTTTTGTGTGTTCCAACTTTATATGAAGCTTTCCATTTGATATCTGAAATTACAGGGTACCACAAGCAATACATCCTTACACTTTTAACATCAAAAAAACTTTATTTCAACCAAATACATATGTCTTTGATTCAGGCTCATTCCTTTAGTGGTTGTCAGCAAATATTCGCTTTGATTCCTTCACATTTACGAAAGGAATCACAAGACCTAGGTAGAATTTTACCCTGAAAAATTAACAAGCTACGACATCGAACACTAAAATATCAGCTAAGACTGATTGGAAACATGTCGCAGATACGGCGATTTCGTATGTTTTTGTTTGGTACGTCAAACACTGGAAAACGGACATGATTTTAACAGTTAGCTGTTCGTCCACTAATAGGGGTTCCCCACAACACAATAGCTCAATTCATAAATTGAAAGAATCTGAATCATTTTTCATAAATCATCTAAATGTGTTAATTAACCTCAAAAATCCGAAGCTGTAGTGTTTCCCACAAGTCTTTTCATTTCATTCTAACTCGATAGCATGCTGAATCCGAAACAGGTACATCATCATTGAAAACAACGCCCGAGTCGCATCAAAACAGTCGAAAATGAACTTTAATTGACCTAAAAAGAAGTTTTACTCTAATTGATACACTTTTCAGAAACAAAAACAGAATGCCTCAATTGAAGCCAAAACCTAACTTTTCCGCCATGTGAGGTCAACTTTTGCCGAGTTGTGTACAAACGGCATAAATGCAATAATTTCAGGCTCTGCCGCTTCGTTAGCAAAGCTTGTCTTAATACCAAACATTTCTTACTTGTCGCACAATTAAGTTTCTCTGTCGCGTCCCAGGATAAACTCCATCGGCGATGGCAGCAGCGAGCATGCGCACGTGGTCGCTGACAATGCGATACGCAGCATCCACACCATCGATATCAGCATCACCGAAACGACCTGTGTAAGGCCGGCACGAGCAAATCTGCAATAAATGGAGCGAGGGGATAAATTTTAAGCGGAGCCCGTTGGTCGCTGCAAATAATAAGTAATCGAAATAAAACTATTGCATTGCTGTGAAACGCTTGCGCGAGGTCTTGGGTGTGGAAAAGACACTGAGCACAGTGTAAAATTGTACCTCTGCAGGGATTATTATTGACATTTACAAAGTTAAAGAAAGTCCGCAACATTGTCATCAAAACCAATTAAAGCAGCGTTTCACATTTTATGTTTTTCGGGCAGACAGAGTGCATGAAATTTGTTGCGACCAGGGCTGTGGAGCCGGAGCCCAAGCAGTTCTGGATGACTGCGGGCCACAAACTTTTACATTGTGGAGCTGGAGCCGGAACCGGAAATTTGGGTTCCGGTTCCACAGCCATAGTCTGTGGGGCAAGCCAGTTGTACAAATAATACAACAGTTTTCAGTGGTCCAAATCATTATCGAGCCGGAGTCAAAAACTTCTAGATGTTGGAGCTGGAGCCACAAAATTCAGATGTCTGGAGCCGGAAATTTGATTTCCGGTGTCAAGCGAAATCACTGACTTCACGCCATCTGCGCATGCGCAGAGCGCTGGTATTCCAGGTCATGTATTTCGCAAGCAGTAGCAGTTCATCGAGAAATCAAATTTGCTGAGAACTGATGATTGGGGTTTAGAGCAGTGGTTCTTAACCTTTTTCTACCACGCCTCCCTTGACTAATTGTCCTTTGTTTCAAGCCCCCCTAACTTTGAATAAACTGCACAAACAAATGTATTTATTGGTAAATTTGTGGATCAAACTTTCCATCTTGTAGAGCGCGTAAGGACTCGCGTCTCCCTGGAAATTTATTGACGCCCCCTGGGAGACGCAGGGCAAGTCCCCACTGTTAAGAACCACTAGTTTAAGATTTAGGGCTTAAGGTTAGAACAAGACGAATAATCTGACGTGCAAGACTGAGTTAAATATTTTCCAGTGGTTAGTCATTCCCAAATTCTCACTCATGATGAACTATTTGACGTCTAACCAAAAGTTTTTATTTTCGCAACAGACAACAAAAATTTCAACACCAAAGTTTATTCCTTTACTCTCAGAAGTAAAATACCTGACATAGAAGAATATGTCATAAATTTCGCTTGACACCGGCTCCACAGCCCTGATTGCGACCAATGCTGCTATTCTCTTTACTTTTCATGCTATACTTAGCTTTCAAAATGATCGCTTGTCATTGCAGTTTGACTTCCTCACATCACATTGCAGTTGCCCTCACGTGCTTTTCAATTATTTTCAAAACTAGCATTACGACCTCAGGGTCTTCGACCTAATCTGTCGGTTGAAACGCCCCTTGGATGCCTACTAGTTTCGATTTACAGAAGCACTGCTGACTAAACCCAGTTTCAATAGTGTTGTCACCATATCACATACATTGCATCAAATCACTGTTTGATGATTTATACAAAAATATACGTGACATTTGACGTCATACTCGGAAAAAGCAGAACCTAGCGCTGCGAAATTTCACAATCAGTCGAATGAGGGCGGTGTTCGGTCATTTTTCATAACAAAAACGTGTTTTTGAGTGCACAAGATAAAATTACAGTAAGAAAAAAGTGACGGTTAAAGAGGGCATGTGTTGAACACAGCGATTTTCCAGGACAACTGGTTCCTGCCCTCCTAGTAAGTACCCCTGTAAGCCTATGGCTGAAATCAACAAACGGAAATGATCAATGTGGTGGTACTGGTGTTACACTTGAACGTCAAACAAGAACTGAAAAGAACGGGAATAAAAAATAAATGACAAACACACCACAATGAAGCTCGAATGTTTGCGGAAAGATTTGTGATTCAACAGTGGTTGCATTAAGCGATAACTTGGTTGCAGACATTCTGCCCTCTTTTTCATCTGACATTAGATAAGGAACGTTCTGTCAATCACATTTGACCACAAACTTTGATGTAATTTTGAAGTCATCATGCACCATGTTGTGGATGTACAGTGAACATGTTATAGCTAAACATGACACTTCTTGGGTTTAAGTTATTTGAATATTGACGCTATACATTTAGCATTTTTGCTAATTTGTCTTAATACATAAGAGTAAGCTTACATGTTTGCTTGATTCTTTGTATCCAGATATGTTACAAAGTATTCCTGCATTTTCAAAATCAATAAACACCAAAGCATACACTTATTCATCAACACACAGCTGCCACCACATGTTCCTCTGATATGCAGAAAGCAAATATCTCACTGAATTACATAAGGACAACAAATAACAAAAAATCAGAAACATACATCTGAAACAACTATTCAAAGGACTTCCCAAAGAGCAAAAAAAACTAAAATATTTACCTCTTCTAGTTTTGATATTATAGGTATGAACAAGTCTGTGTCATAGTTAGAGGATTTATTTTGCAGTATGGCTGTTATTCTTTCTAGCCCCATTCCAGTATCAACATGGTTAGTGTCCAAGTTTTCTAACTTCTGACTGTGCAGCCTAAAATGCAATGTGGAAGTATATAATATGCAAATATCAAAACATGTTACCCAGTGCAAAGTAATACCTGTTGTATTGCATAAAGACAAGATTCCAAACTTCAAGGATGCTAGAACCATCAACATTCACCATAGAAGTATCGAATTTAATACTTTCTGAAGTGTCAAAGTGGATTTCAGTACATGGACCACATGGACCCACATCACCCATTTCCCAGAAGTTATACTTTGAACCAAACGGCAGAATTCTTTCAGGAGGAATCCTAAGGAAAAGAGAACAAAATCAGAATTGCGAACAAGAACAAGAAACACATAATAAGCCAGCATATTTTTCTTGACTTCAGATGATAAGGACAACACAGCACGTTTTCTTTGACTTAACTTTAGATGCACCATCTTCAGTTGACAGATGGCCTGTTTTTTTTCACTGAGACATTTCAGTCATTTTTGCTGCGACATTTCATGCATTTGTCTCACATTTATATTAAAACTCACCATAACAGTGTCCATTAGCCTATATTTTCAGACATTGTGACTGAAATGGCTTAATTTTTTTCAGTCATTTCAAAAACATTTCAGTCAATGACTAAAAACTGGCTGAAAAAAAACAGCAGGTGGCCAACTAAAGAGCAATTTGTTAAACAAGTGCTTTTCTTGTTTAAATATTTTATACAATAATACTGCATTAAACTTTCTTTCTAAGCTATGCACCCCAACTGTGCCATGAGTTCCCAATCACAAAATGTTTCATTGATCAACCATAAAAACAGTTCTCTACATATCACTTCCACAGGAATCTAACCTTGGCAACTATACCTCAGAGCAGTCAATTACATATAACTTTTCAAACCAATGCACCAACTCTGTGGTAAGCATTCTAAATAGGATTGGAGCAAAGGCTAAATGCAAGCTTAACCAGAGCTAAAGTAAAAAAGCAAATAAATTATCACTGTTTGACTGAAAAATGAGAATAGCTAAAATTCAAAAACAAAAAAACACTGACATTATTTTGGTAAACTATGCACGGAGTTGCTGTAGATTTTTATGACAAATAAAACAGCCACAATAATCGAAAACATTGTTTTATTCGACGTTTCAGCTTATGCGTAAGGCATCATCAGGAATAAACGAAATGCGACAGTTAACTGACATTATGTTGTGCCAAAAATTCAGTGAATCACTCTGACAGAAGTGTTGCAGTTAATAACCTATTATTGAGATATTTCTGGTTAAAGCAATATACGATAAAATAAAAATATCAAAATTCTAAGTCACTGAATGCTATCAGCAAACAAGTATCCCAAGCATCTAATTACAAAACAAACAATCCTGAAGTCAGTGTCAAACCTTGAAGAACCAATTTCAGAATCTAAGACAATACCCTAAATCAAGAGTGGGGAACCTATTTACTATCACGGGCCGCATGAATTGTGCATTATCACTGGCAGACCACAAAATCAAATGAATTTATCCTAAAATTCTACTTTTATCCAACTATGTGGAAGAGTGACTTCTCTTGACTTACCATCTAAGTACCAGCTTATCATGGAACATTGTTTTGACACGACGTTGTACTCTAACTTCAGTAACGAAAATTCTAATGCTGGCCATATCAAATGTTCATGTGGGCCGCAAGTTCCCCGCTCCTGCCCTAAAGCAAAAATGCTCGGTGAGAGACCAGTCCACATCTGGTTGCAATTGAGTAATAATGCCACAATGTGGCATGTTTGCTGTTGTGCACATAACACCTCTTAGCCAAGCTTATCAGACAAGTGAATAAAACATCTGAAAAAAGCTAACTGCATATACCATTAATATGTCTGAAAAACATAGCAAAGTGATGGAGGAAACTTCAATTTACTTGATTTTATTAAACCTAGTGTCAACAGCTGCCAAACAGCTGAGTACTACAGTGCGAAGAACATCATGTTGTAATCACTCACTGCATCCTTGCAGAGCTGTTATATGTTCATATCCTACAGATGCTGATATTGAACTATTTTTTCACCAGGAATAGGTCTAAGATTCCATCTGCATTTGGAGTTGGCACTGGTTAAAAAGCTACATTGCATGTGAGTTCAAGTTCAATATATAAAATGGACACAAGGTGAATGCAGAATGCTAATTTGCAGAGCAAGTGAGCATCAAAAACAACTGGCACAGGTATCTAATGCCTGCAGGTCCAGCTACAAGGTTCTTAGCAGCTGGCCAATCATAATAGCATGGAAGACAACACTGTATCACCAGGAGTCACAAAATAACAGGGTTGGTCTGATTCTGCTAAAACTAGCTTTCATATACTAAAAAAAGTGACAAGTATTTACCATATTCCAAAAAACATGCTTGGTCTTTCATTTCTTGCTTACATAACAGATTTCATAGAAAACTGCATTAGAGTATGTCAGTTAAATCAATAGCTGCAATATTCACTGCAAAGTCCATTAAGTTATGCAGCATGGGCTCTGCTTTGCTAATATTTGTGGAAGATTTAGACCATTGTATAAAATCTTCAACCTTCTTCAATAAGTGTATTCATTCACCACCCCCAGTGATTTCTTAATTGGTAGTAGAAGTTTATGAAGTTCTCAAACACTCTTGAGACCTTGATAAATCAATAGAACTGCATAGTTTTGTACACTATAAAGATGTTTTTTTGATAGTTTTACATTATAGTGCACTTAGATATGTGTAAAATGCATATTTGTACACTTTCCTACACTAAACCAATTTAAGTCATACCCAAGTGATAACCAAATCTGCTTTGTTTCGGCATCTGCATCAAGTTTAAGTTCATCACTTCCATCAAAATAGGTTACACACAACTTTTCTTGAGGAAGCTGCAACTTTTGTGTCAAGAATGTCCATGCAAACTTGCATGCATCTTCCTGTAAACAATTTGCTTGTTAAAATATAGACATGTATTGAAGCCAAGGCAATACAAGGAGTTGAATTCTTCAAACTGTCAATGCAATTGGTGTCAACATTGCTTTGTGCTACGTAATACATTTTCTTATTTTTAATGAACATACAATTTTTATGTGCACATGCTTTCAACATACATCGATTCATATATTTCTTATACACTATTTACAGATTTCATTCAAACAAATTTTGCAAAGGAGTAGATGCAATAGATATGACATTCATTCACATACATGATCAGAGGACTAAACAATCACCGTTTTCATTGCTGGTATGTTAACGGAAATTTGTTCTTCACTTCAGATTTTGCATTTTCAGCATTTTGGGGTTTCAAACTTCTAAAGGTCTATGGGAAAATCTTACTAAAATGTCAACTGAAATTTATGTAAAACTGCCATGTATGTACTGTAACACAATCAAGATTCAAATATTCAATCCAGCATCCCATTTGCAAAGAAACAATAGGGGAGCTCAGACCTTGTCAAGCCCCCTCTTTCTGTGGCTATCATACTGCTTTAAAAAACACATGGAATTATAAACACATGATAATTTTGTAAACTGCAGTCACCAATGAAATGTGTGCAAGACAAAGACCCGAATGTTTATCATAAAGTAAAATCATGTAAAAAAAGAGTTGTTTTAGATGTTGACCAAAAATAACAGAACCTATACAAATTCCATTAGATCCTGAAATGTTCAGCAGATTTCAAGATTTTTGCTGACTTAAACTTTTGTAAATGATCATTGCCAAAGTTTCAGTTATCTTGGTGCTACGTGCAAAAGCCATGCTCTTTCCAAACTATGCTCCAAATGGGTATGACCATGTGTGAGTAGTTTTGTGACAAAATGACAACGCAGACTTCTTGGATGTTTGGTTCTTGGACAAAGCACTTTCTTCTGCCAGGACATGCAAACCTCAAAAAGAAGGTTTATTACAGTACAGTCGCACCAAACAATGTGTTACAGAGGCTGCTGAAAGCAAGTGCACAGCATCAGTTGCAATTTACGAAAATGGCATAATCGGCCCATATTGACTCAAACATAATCTTAAAACAGTGAATACAGAGTGCTACATGGCAATGACAACAATGTTATGGACATCATTAGGAAGATGTGGGACACTTTAGTGTACAAAAAATGATGAGTGAAGATGGAATTTTTTTTCTAAGATGAAACAGACCAGGGTGGCAGCCTCAAGAAGTTTTTATTGATCACTTCCAAGTAGTAATTGTCTACCAATAGCAGCAACAAGCATCTGGCACAACTGGTATCCACAATGTTTCAACGAATTCCCCATGCTTGTATAAGAGTAATGACATCAGGAGCTCTGTGGGGTGTTTTCTATGTGAAGGTGACTGAAGAGTTTTATTGCTAAATAGCTGGACTACTTCATCTTTGTAATATTCTGTAACAGTGCACATAAGTTTCCAGAGGTGACTATGGCCCACAACGATTTTGCTAATAAACAACACATCCCATGCAGAAATTTGATTTTTTAAAACAGTGTGGTCAAACTACCTTTGACCTATGTGCCAATTAACAAAAATGTGACAAATCACAAGCCACTTCCAATAAAATTATGCGCAAAATAATAGATTCACAACATTTGAAACTAAACAGGGCAGATAAGTGCGTTATTTAAATTAGTACACAATACCAAATAGCAATTTATTGCATATCTTTATCAGTGGGATGCCTGTCATCTAGGTTTCTCTTACACTATCAATCCTTTATCAATACCAGTGCTAGAGGTGGAAATCGGACATTATGGTCCACTGTTTCATCTTCCATTCTATTTCTGTTTTTAGATTGACTTGCTTCATTGTAGAAAATATACTCTCACACACATGTGTGTTTCCCAACATTGAGTGCATTTTTAATGCGGAATCTTTCAGTTTGGGTATTCTATCTTTGCTGAGTTCATTGTGCCAGATGCACTCTTCAAGACAACGAATGTTGGGGCACTGAAAAAACACAGAGGTCATCCAGACAAGTGCCCCAGTAGAGAGTTACCGGCAGTTCGTACCTCTTAATTTGATCGTAAAATAAATAAATAGAAAAATGTTACACGGAAAAGGTATTGTTCGTTGTTCTAATACAAATGCACTTTATCCAGTGCAAGCAATTCAGTCGGACAAATGTAACCTCACACACTTTTGAACAAATTTCAGATTTGAAGATTTTTCCTGAATACTTCCAAAGGCCACATGTAGCCCATGGGCCTGTAATTGAACCACACTGCTTTAAAAAACTTCTACAAAAATTGTTGATTAAGGCACAAGGATTTTAGAGTATATAACAACCTTGAAGTAATCTCCAAATGACCAAGAACCAAGCATTTCAAAAAACGTATGGTGAGTACGATCAAAGCCAACGTCATCCAAATCATTATGTTTTCCTCCAGCTCTGATGCATCTCTGGCTGTTGACTGCACGATTAACAGCATGATTTTTCCTAGTTCCAAGAAAAATGGGTTTGAACTGAAATATAGCAAATTGAACAATAATTGCCTTATCACTATTTCATGATAAATATGCATGTTGTTGCCTACCTGGTTCATACCAGCATTTACAAAAAGCAGAGATGGGTCTTCTGCAGAATACACTTTGGATGATGGAATATACTGGTGATTTTTTTCCAAAAAAAAAGATATAAACTCCTCTCGAATTTTTTTTGAAGAGTAACGTTTTGATAAGTCTGCTTTTTCAGATAAGCATCTCAGAAGAGCATGACCAGTGCAAAAGTGCTTCTGGTATCGACTAAGCAACAACTGTTTACACACCAAAAAGCACATTTTTCTAGTTCTTAAGTTGTCAATACATCTGTTTTAACCCATTTCTGTACAGATCTTCAATGATGTAGACTATTGCTCAAAACATAATGCTCGAAGACCAAACACACCAATTTTGCAGAAGATTAGAACTTCATATGAAAAATAATTCAATGATTATATAATACTTATAAATTTTAATGGGGATACATTAATGGTTTGTGCTACAGTAGATCTGGTCAAAAATATCACTAACAGAAATTTCTGCCGATGACAATGTGGTTTGATATACTTTACGTGAAACAGAAAAATCTTTGCAACCTTGCTTTACTTAGGCAGCTGAAAGTCGATCAAATCTAAAGTAAATAACGGTTGTTCTTTCTCAGGGACGGAGCTAGGGGGGTGCCAGGGGGGGACACTGCCCCCCAAAAATTTTCCGCGTGACGTCATGCCACTGGAGTAGGTCTCTTTCTGAAAGTCCTACACAGACCATTGACAGCTCCCCTTGTTGCAAAACTGGCCCCTCCAGTGCCCCCCCAAATGAAAATGTCTGGCTCCGCCCCTGTTCTTTCTTGTTCAGATCCAATAAATAGTTTCGAGGTTCATCGTCGTGGTCTACTCCTAGCAATTCATAGTTACAGGTTTCTGCATCACCTTGAACTACTGAGGCAAGCATAAGAGAAAGATGGCAATTCGGGGCAGTAAACTAACAGGAAAGCAAGCAGCAGCAATAGTGTTCAACCGGCGAGATCACTGCAGATACTAGGTTGCACTATCAGTCTATCATTATAGGGATAAGTGAATTACGGTCATTCGCTTGTGGTGGCTATGACAGTGACTTGTTGCTTATGGGCGCTATTTACCGGTGACCATTTATTTACATGTGGCGCCTTCTCCAGGCCGCCACACAGTGCACATGCTACAGGCCTACTGCGTGAACGGCAGAAAGTGAAAAGTCAATTTTTTTCGATTGAAGCTGATTTGCCTCCCTGGATATACCCACAAAAATGCTTTAGAAAATTGTTATCATCAATAGAGTAACTACAGTTAAAGTCCTTTACGCAATGTTGTCTCACCAGGACTCTTGGAAGAGACTTACAGGGTTGCCAGATGCTTTACAAAAAATGGCAAGTGTTTGTCCAATTTATGGCAACTTTTTGGCAAAAAAATTTAAAAATGGCAATAATAATGATGATTTATTGCAGACACATCGTCCATATCGTAGGCACAGTAAACAACGCATGAGCACAGAAAAATGGTTGGCCATAACTTGTTACAGAATAGGCAATATTATATTTTTGGCAATATAAATTTTTCGATATTTCACGTTTTATTTCAATTCATATTTTATCCATACGTTTCAATTTTGAAAGCTTGACAGGCAAGAAAAGATTTGTTTTGTTTTAATGGGAATTAAAATGAGGAGAAATGGTTCCTTTCGATTCATTGTAAACTGGATGTAATTTTTCAGTTTAATGCATAAACAAGGAGAACCATTAAAAAAACAAGGTGGACAGCCTGATTCTAAAGGGTATAGAGCAGTGGTTCTTAACCTGGGGTAAATTTCATCTTCGACGGGGCTAAATTTACCGAACCATAGATTGTAGCCAATGTAAATTTTCATAAATCATTCTAAACTGTAAGAGTTTGTTAATTTCGTATTTGCAATAAATGAGCACTATTGAGTGTATTGGGGTAAATCTGGCAATCTTGTTTGATAAAAGGGTAAGATATGTAAAAAAGTTTAAGAACCACTGTTAGAGCACTTCAATGTGAAATAGACACTACCAGTATCATGAACAAATTTGCTATGGCAAAACCTAGAAAATGCAATCTTAAGCAGTAGGCTCGCTGCTTTTGACAATCACCTTCGACACTTACACTGTGACTACACTGTCTAAATATAGCAATGATCAAATTTGTTTATGAGTCTAGAAGCATTAATTACTGTCTCTGTATGATGTAACTTGTTGCTGTACCTAACAAATACATATGTTTTTGAAAATTTCGGGGGGGGCAATTTCCGGATTGCCCCCCCCTCTGGTTGCGGGCTTGCTGTACAGTAATGTATTCCTTCTTGATAAAAAGATACATATTTGTACGTTTTGGTAAGAAAGATTTATAACCCATAATCATAAAGATTTATAACCCAAGACATTATGATAATGTCCATCAATTGCTATTTAAGTCCAAGTTTTTTGTAGTTACGAAATTCACTGTACGAAATTCAATGCAGGGGCAAATTTTCATTTTCGGGGCCCTAGGCTATTTTCAATTGGGGGCCCCTCTTGAAGGTTTTCCACGACTGATGTCGTACAAATCAGCAGCAGTGGCGTACGCAGAAAATTTTCATGGGGGTTTTCATTCAGTGGCATATGGTCGGTGGCCATTTGTATTTGGTGTACGCTGTTTGTGGCGTCACAATTTGACGTCATAGTCATGTTTCCAAACCAACGTTTTGGCGAAGTTTTTTGACATAATAAAATATGCATTTTCGTCTACATGAACTCCCCTTAATTTATGTATCATTGAACTGAATATAAACTATCAGCGTTCCAGGTGGAGGAAGATATACTCAACGCTACGACACAGCAGCTCATAACTGCAAAATTATCAGGCTGCGCGTTAAACCAGGGGACTAAAACACACACACCACTGCGTCAGAGCAGTTTGCAACTGAAAAATCAGGCTGCGCTAATGTCTTGTCGAATACGAGCAGTGGAGCACAGAAAGTGTGCGGCTGTACTGGCTGACGCACACCCGGGCTTGCAAAATCGAATCTTGCTAAACCACACAAGAATTGAGAATGCGCATAAAGTACGCAAGAAAACTGTCGATTTTTTGTTATGTGTAAAAGTCCAGCAAACTTTTATTTTTCCTTTTTCCCTGCTGAGACATTATCAAACGCTTGAATGCTTCTATTTTAACATACAGAAATTGGTGATGTAGCCAATGGGGCCAGCACTTGCGCTGCTCAGCCATAGCAGACAAAACAAAGACAATTGTTTCCGTTAAAGTGAACTATTGCGGAACACAATCTTAAACATGCGCAGTGGACGAAAGGTCTGCAGAGTGGTGAGATAGTTTCTGGAGGCAGACGATGACCCAGATTCCCACAAAAGCCTAATTATTACTTTTTGGCCCTTTTACAATGTTCCTTGAAATTTGCATGCAAATTCATTCCGTGGTATTTGCATTAGGTCGACAAATTAACAAGCAAAAGTATGCGAAAACAATTTCTCCTTTGCACAAGTACTGAAGTTTTCGCAAAATATCAAGCTCAAGGGGGGTTTTAACCCCAACCCCCCCTTGCGTACGCCCTTGAAGCAGTACACGTGCTTGCTACATTCACTGAACAAGTTGTTCCAATTTATGAACATATTACTTTATTCTGAATTCCCTCGATATCAGGAATCACAGCTGTGTAAACCGCCCTTCATACCCCCAAATTGGGGCCCACGCTGCCACAGGGACCCAAAATTCAGAGCTGAACTCCTCCAATCAAAACTTCAACTCCCCAAATTTAAATATGAAACTCTAGAAATCAGTGAAGTTTTTGTTAATCCGTTAGAGATGGCACGGGCCGCTAACAATCTAGTCTTTGGGCCGTCCGCTAGAGGTTTTGAAACAGTTCGCTAGCAATATTTTTAGCGATGACGTCATTCCGGGCCGCTGCAGTCTGTTCGCCGAAAATTTTGCTTTTTTCTAACAACGAATATTTTCTGCTGCTGTTCTCTCCATTTCACCGTTGTGCCAACGTTCCGTTTCACTTGTTTCCACGCAAACCAGTGAACCATGTTAGGAATCAATCAAAGCAACCAACACTTTCATTTATAGTCTGTCGCCGAGGTTTAGGTTTAGGACAAGTGTTCCCAAACTTTCTCCGTCCATGTACCCCTTCAGCATTTCGTTATATGAGCATGTAACCCTAAAATTTCTTATGGCAAAAAGGCTGAGGAAAATAACAAAAATATATTTACCAATAAGCATCCACTGGTTTTGAAAATAATATTCACTGATGTTGACCCATGTATAAATACGAGTATTTCGAAATGAATAATATGCAAACATAATTTTTCCCTTCAATTGCTAACCTCAAATGTTCCCTTTCAGATAGGAAAATCTGCCCCTAGGGGTACATGCACCCCAGGTTGCGAAGCCTTGGTTTAATATTAGGAGTTAGGCTTAGGTTTGGGTTTATGGCTGGGGTCACCAAACTTTTTGAAACTCAGAGCTGCTTCTTGGTGCAGATTCATGCGAAGGGCTAATAGTTTGATACACAGACTTCTGAAATAAAAATTTGCATTATTTGTCTTCATATGATGTTATCATTAATAATAAAAATTAAGAAACTTTCACACACCCCAAGTGTAATAACCAATGATATAGACCAGGGGAGGAGAACCTGCGGCCCGCGTGGATATTTGAAATGGCCCGCATCAGAATTTTTGTTGTACCCAAGTTAGAGTACAACATCGTGTCAAAACGAAGCTCTATGATAAGCAGGTACGCATTTGATAATAAATCAAGAGAAGTCACTCTTCCCCATAGTTAAAGGTAGAATTTTAGGATAAAATCAATTGTTATTTGCGGCCCCCAGCGATAATGCACAATCGTGCGGCACGTGATGGTAAATACGTTCCCCGGCCCGTGGTGGTAAATACATTCATGCGGCCCGTGATGGTATATACGTAAAAACGATATAGACTATGAAGATGAATGCACATACCCTTGCTGACAGAGCCGTATCAGCCGCACTCCATACCCCCAATTTGGGGGGCCCACGCTGTCACACGGGGCCCAAAATTCCAGTCTCGTCACCACTTAGCACCCCAGAAAAAGCTTCGATCTCCCAAATTCAAATACTTAATTTAATTTATTTGTTTATAGCAGACACGAAGTCCATAGTATGAACACACACGCTCTGCAGAAAGCAGGTTGATAAAAACAGACAATACAGAACGTAGTACAAGGCATTGAAGCCGGCGAAATCACAGGGTTACAAATATGAAGGACTAGAAAACAGTGACGTTAGGGCGCCCTCTGAAAGAAAAGTGCATTACAGTTACTTTGGGCCCCTTTGAAAGCAAGGTATTTACACATTACAACTGCTGTTGGGGACCCCTTTGAAAGCAAACTAGCCCACTTATACATTGCAGTTGCTGTTGGGCCCTTTTGAAAGCAAGGTAACCTACTTTACACATTACAGTTGCAAAGGGGGTCCCGAGGCAAGCGCCTCGCTTGCTTTCCCTGTATATAACCCTGACAACGATCTGATATATGAGAATATGAAACCGACTGAACACGTTCTGCTTCATCCGATATGTGTACTTTCTCACCTGATGTGCGCATGAAAACACTAGCCTAATGTAAAGTTATCTTTATATTATTGAACACATTGAAGTTGCTGATGGGTTTATCACTTCAAAAAACACAGATATCACGTGATTTTTCAAAATAACCTTGACACACAGGTCGGCTAAAAAAGCAGATCTGTGTGGAAAGAACCCTCAGTGGGAGCCCTAGTCACATGCGGCAAAACGCCTACTGCAACAACTTGAAGTGACCATTTGAAGATTTGTTGCCGTGTTATGGTTACGCAATAAAGACCAAGAGCACAACAATCCGCTAGCAAGTTTCGTAACCTGCCTTTGCTGGCAAAGGAACGAACTGCGCACTTGGCGCTAAGCATGGGGCCTCGCGGTCACGACTTTGCCCTGATGGGCCTCGCGTTCATTTATCCGGCCCTGCCTACATGCCTAGTTGTCCAGAAGTCAGATTTCCACTTGATCTACGTCCTACGTCCAGAAGTCAGATTTCCACTTGATCAACATATATTGTGTAGAGCCTACGTCCTGAAGTCAGATTTCCACTTGATCAACATATATTGTGTAGTGATTGTTGTAAAAAAATGTACTATGTCTAGCCTAGGAAGTCTTCTCTTATTTTGTACTGCATAGTAGCAAGACACCTTTGGTGCTTACGACCAAAGTTACATAGTTGCGCAGCCTGCTGTTCAGACAGCCAGATGGAGTTAATAATTGTGTAGTTAGAAGAGTCTATTTAGCAATAAGTGCTAAGTTGTCTCAAAACAGAGTAGTGCAGTTAGTGGATTGTGGATGTTAACCGTTGCGTCCATTTAGACCAGCTATGTCCGACCCGCGGCTCGCGGGCCGCATGCGGCCCAGTTTAGGGTT
>Ga0210059_1001232_pt1 | contig 37838 bp, 29 predicted proteins | sample Ectturendosymbi2_FD_188042 | JGI IMG/M metagenome (GOLD analysis project Ga0210059, IMG submission 188042) | Ecteinascidia turbinata endosymbiont from Florida, USA - Sample 2 (SPAdes) (version 2) | ecosystem: Host-associated > Tunicates > Ascidians > Unclassified | place: Key West, Florida... | reverse complement strand
AGAGAGGTTACGACTTTTTACTGCAATTCATAATAATAGGCCAATAGCGTATGGGGGGCCCCACGTGAAATTTCGGGGGGGGCCTCACTTACCCTTGCCACGGCACTGGTGTTCAGGTTCAGGTACCTGAAACTTTCGAAAGTATCGATTCCAGCAGATAAATTTTGCACAGGAGTAGAGGAAGCTCATGTAGAGAACACAGCAGAGATTCCACCACCCAATTGAATAAAACGTGGCATATCTCGGTAAAATCTATCCCCATTACGTAATTGACGCAGTTAGTTGCACCAATGTACGATTTTTCTGAAGTAATAAGTTTCTGACTGTTGAAGACATAAAGTTAGAAAGCTTGAAGTTTGCCATTTATTCACGATTGCTGGTATGTTTTCGGTAAAAAAAACATGACAAATACATGTTATCCGAAGATTCAAAAAATTGTGAACAAAAATTTCATTCTCCCTTCATTCATCTCTCTTCTTTCATTCACCCTTGCAAAAATTTCATTCACCCTGGGTTGAACCATTCACCCAGTCAAGAAGCACTGCCCTAGGTAATCGAGGGTAGTATCACATTCTTCCAAATCATGCGAAAGTTTATAAGCTCTTCCAATCGGTTGGTTCTATTTTTGCTCCATTAGAAAGGCGATTGATGTGGGCTCGCTCAATTATCCGCGGTTTCCCATAGTTGGCATGCAGTGGTGTAGCGAGGAGGGGGGACTGGGGTCCACGGGCCCCGGGAGGCACCTTGTAGAGGGCGGCACTTTGCTGATTAAAAAAAAGAAAGAGTTTAAATGTCCTAGTTTTTCGCTATTATGTTTAAATCACTTTTTTAAAGTTCTAACTCTTTTCAGTGCATCTATTTAGAAGCTCTAGACTGGCTGGCTAGCTTAAAAAACACAGCATGTGGCAGTGTAGAAAGCAAATTTATGAAATGTTTACTCAAAAGTCTGGGTCAAATCCAATGCGCTAAAGAGTCCCCCAGTCTTTGTCTTGAAATCAAGGCTTTTTTAACACACTTACTTGGGGGCATTGTGCCTCGGTCCCTACACCATCCTCTCCAGACAAAGATATTTCCGCCGCACCAGTCAGAAGTTCTTTGAACAAAGGAAAGGGATGACACTCGACCACAGACTAGCAAAATTTAGGGCTCCGATAATTCGTGCTTTATATTGCCCCTCTTCAAAATCTGATTAAAAAGGTTTTGCATGAAATCACGGTAAATAACCAAGGCTAGCTTAATCCCTTTTCTAATATTGTGGTTTTATCAGTAACGCCCCAACAGCACATCATAGCATCACTTGACACCGAGGCATTGGCGACGAACATTTCGCTGGGGCGGCGGTAGCTCAGTGGTGGAGTGCCGCCCGCTCAATTGGAAGGTATGGTGTTCGATCAGCGGCCACTGAGTGAATCGCCGTAGCGCTCCTTGGGCAATAACGTTAACCTTAACTGCTCCGGAAATAGGCGTATTTCAGGCGTTGGCCTACCCTTAATTGCCGTCAAGGCCTACCCTTAATAACAATCTGTTTTCACCTAGAATTAACTCATCTTCAGGAAAATGTTCCCTTGCATCTGTTGGTCGAAAAATGTGGTCTTAAAAACAAAACTGTATTTTAAGTCTTCTGCTGCCTTCACCTTCAAATGGCAACTTAAAAAACACCTTTTACATGAAAAAGATCAACTGGTAGTTCTAGCGAACTGCTTTATCGCATCGAGCTTGGTAATTGACGGCCCCGGTTAGTGCGCCGGACAGGAGTTCCAATTGTAATATGTGGGAGGCCGAGTGACTCATTCACTGCGCTGCTGCTTTGGTTTGGAGTTACGTGGCTTTTAGCTCTAGTGTGAGTAGCTTTATGGAATTGTTACTGTAGTCTGAGCGCTTTCTCTGATCTTGCTTTGGTCTTTTTCATCATTTCACTTGTAAGCTTTTGCTTACAAATTTGCCGGACTGAAGATGCGTCACTGACGCGAAATCGATTTCCTAGCAAAACAAATTGCGATTAGATTCGGTTGTGTCACCCTTGTGGTGTCTTGATGTTGAATTATTAAAAAAAATTTGCTCATCGATTCCTTGCTTACACAAATCGTGGAAAGTACATACTTGAATAGAAATATGTGCAAGTTTGAATCATCGCAAAAAGACGAAAGCAGATGGCAGTCGACTGATTCCTCGAAAGCATACAGAAACACTAGTGCTTTTAAGCGTATTTTAGTAACATTTCACTTTATTAAAAAAAATGCTGTTTTAATAGTTCCAGTAATTCGAACAATGCAAGTTGTTTTTATGTATGTTTACTTTTTTATTTATTATTCTTTCCTGTGCACAACCAGTTTTTAAGCATAAATTTACACTCCACAGTATTTTTTTCTTTCTACGTCATAGATAATTTTTAAATCTTTTCTATATTTCATATGTTGTTTAACGTTTCTTTTGACAGCGCCAAATTTCATCATCTAAGCTAAATCCACTCCTTTGTTTACGTAGGCATCCTCTCTTCATCCGTAAATTTTCTTCACGATGTTCTGTGTTTGTTTGTGTTTCTAAATGTGCTTATTTCATTTCCAACTGCTGTTTGTCAACACTTGTCAAAAAAGTAAAGCGGGTCTGGTTGACTAGATGACTGCCATGGTTCTTCACCAATCGTATGTGATACAGCGATACTGTTTATTTACATCGACCAGTTATTTTGTCATTATGTTTTCATTTAATCTAATTTTCACTGACAATTGGCTCTTCGTTGCATGATGGCTCTTTGTACTGTTTATGTTTATCAGCCGAGTCATATGAAACAGCAAATCAATCAAATATGTCGCACCAAACACGCTTAGAGGTACAGTGGTACGATTCTTTTCACTTCAGTGAGAAGTTTGAGACAACAGCTCGCAAATTCTGCTTCGTTTTACGAACAGAATTATACTTTAGGAATCATGTGAACTACGACTTCATGCATATGAGTCTAAAGGTAAGCTCTGCTTGAGATTGCGCATATGCGTTGCATAAAATATCTTCATCATCAAACGCTTCGTCTTTTCATGAGCGAAAAAATACAGTAGTCTTGAGTTGCAAATATGAAAAGAAAGGGCGTTTCTGCGATGTTGTCCGTTGGTGTCAAACCAAAGTATTCGACTATGAGAAAGTTCGAACTTAGACGATCAGCGATAAAATATCATGAAAACTGAGTTTGCTAAAACACTGTCGGCGCTCCAAGCACTTCCTGTTCCCACGCCGCTGTAACCCATACCAGCAAAGTCACCACAGTGCCCAGTGGTTTGGGTATCTCCTGTTGATCCGATGGAAGAATGACTTGTGTCACCAAACGTTGTTTTTGGACGGACTCCAGGAGAAAGAGCATAAGCTTTTCTATATCTGTCAATCACTCTGAACTGCATATAGAGTACAAATACAAAGATGAAATTTATGATAAGGTGTTATTTCATGGGCTTCTTAGTTAGTTTAGCAACTTTATTTCATACTTTGGTACACGAAAAGTAGAATTACTCAATAGCCTGAAAAACATTTCGGTTACCGAAACGTCCACAAAATTGTCGTTCACATCTGTTGCTTTGGCCGTTATTTTCATTGTCAGTTTATTTAATACATTTGGAGTAAAACTGGTTTCGACAACCAAATCAGTTGCAGTTCGAAGTTGTTTTTTTTTAAGATTGATTTTTCAATTGGAAAACTACGCACAGTTTTTTTTTATACTGAGCAATTTCAACCAATCAAAATAAGCCGAAGACACTTATTTTGGAAAAATCTGAAGTAGCAACAGTTCAATGAACAACGAACATTAGCTGACAACTTCACAATCAATCATTTTTTTGTGTATGAATATGGGATGAATTTTAAACTTTTAATGACAAAATATATCGCCACCTAACCACCACCTGCACTTTGTATAGAAACGATAGACTATTTCGTTTGGTTTTGCGAAGCTAAAACGAAAGATGCAGCCTGCTCGCGTTGCATTACATTGGAAATGGCATGAGCTGACGCTTACATTCGCTTACTCTGCGCAATGAGCACATTCGTAATAAAATTTGCAATGGCGGCAAATCAAAGACTGCATCGCGCGTGAAAATGTAAATTAGAAAGACGGTGAATATCATTTTCAAGTCTTTGATGTGATCCGGCCTGGATTCCAATTATGACCATCATCTTGAGAGGATCATGCTCAAACAACGGTCTCTGCTCATCGGCCAAGTGCGATGTTTATATATGATAAATATTACACTCCAATTTGCTGCTGTTGCGCTACTGTTTAATTTAATCTTTCTGTGTCAAAATAAAATTATCAGTTTTTGTGGAGCTCTCAAGTGGTTGCATAAATAGCTAAAAATGTTCTTTTATTGAGTAAACAAACCAATCGCTGACAATGCTCAAAACTTCTTGTCGCGTTCACAGTTTGTTGTGTAAATGAAAAGCTACCGCGGCCCACTTAACGGATATAATCTGCAATATCATTAGTGGAAAAAGTTTTTGGTTGTGCGTAATTGATTCTGTTTTCCAGGGTGATGAGGGTGATAATTTTCGAACAACTCCTCTGTTTTAAAGTTGGTGCATCGGAGGGATTTTTTGCTTAATTGAGGATTGTAGTTGCTGTAGAAATGAAAAAACAAATTATTTATTTTGTGTGCTTTCTCGTAAAAGATTTGCAAAGGCATCTTCTAGCATTTTGCGGCACTTTGAAGTAAAAAATAAACTTAAGTTCATTAAAACACTCAGGTATTTGCTGTTTCAACCGTTTGATCTCTGAAAAACATCTCCTTGAGGATTTGGAGCCTTTTATTTCACGTAAAACGTAGGGTTTGACGTGGGATATTTGATAAAACTGAACAATTTATAGTTTTCTAAAGTCTTTTTACAATAAAATACCTGAATAAATCCTGGTTCCAAATGAGGTCGAGTGTTTGGTGGGAAATGTTTCATAACTTCGTCTGCGTTTCCTTTGTCAAACACAACAGGTTCGTTTGGTCCGTGGCTAGGAAAGGAGTAAGCCCCTGATCGAATGGGAAAGTGATTTTTATACAGGTAGTGCATGTTTCCACCGTATCGATCAAGAAAATGATTACTGGTGCGATATTTCAGATAAGCGGATTCGCTGAAATTTTTGAGTGGGGTCGAGTTCGGAACCTGCCAAATCATAACATCACGTGCAGTTATTTCAAAATATCCAGGGTTTTTGTAATCGTCGCTTGTAGCCGCAGTCACGTGACCGAAAGTGTTCCGGTTCATCCAGTTTCCATCACCTTCTGGTCTGGTTGGGGTCCTGCCTTGCTCGCTGGACCACTTATCACCCACAGTACATCTTCCAGAAGATTCGAGATTGTTTTCGTGGACAGTGGATACGAGAGTCCAACCTCCTCCATTTATGTCCATATCACAGTACACAGGATACTGAATGTCATTGGAGTCTATGATGTGATAAACTCCACTTCCATTGTTCCGTTGCATTTCAACGATATTTTTGCAGCTTGTTGGCAAAACATTAAGATTCTCTGCAACTTACAAAAAATGTTTATCCCTTAACTTCGAATAGAAAGCACCAGAAATTCAGTGAAGCAACAATTTGTAAAAGTACAAACCCTGATTTAGGGAAAAAATCATCACGATCTCTGTACTAACATTAATAAGGACATAGACCTTATCTCTGAATGCCTTGCAAAACAGTGAGTACAGTGGAAGAAACACGTCCTGATAATGTATCCGAAATGAAATCAAGACGAAAACAGTCAAGACTGTTTTTTGATCCGAAAAATAAAATTTTCCATGAATTTAAGAAATGATGAATCCTAATGTAGAAGTAAATTAATGAAGTATGAAATAACAAGCTTAATAAACGTTATAGGGACGTCCCTCGTCTGACGTATTTCAGCATTGACGAAAAAAGCTTAAAAAAGTTTCATTTATTATCAAATACATTATCTACTTTACCTGAAGAATACAGCAATTGATTTTGGTAAAGTTTACTTTTCAAAAACGTTCAAGTTGGAATCGCTTAAAAAAGAACACATCCATTTTTTCTGCGCACGTATTGTCACAAAGCAAACTTTTATCAATTTTTAAAATGCTCGTGGGTTATCTTACTTTTTTGCCTGTTGACCAAGCTTTGATAATAATTGTTACTCAAGTTCTTCGAAGTCTTTACCAATAAATTTCTCTGAAGATCCAAGGCTTCTCTCAATTTTGTCGTTGCGTGCTGCAAGCATTACACTTTGTAATTAAATAGCGCATTTGGAAAACGCTGATTTCATGCACGTAAGTTTTGAAAACTAAAAATCGTACAAATATTGAAAAACACACTCCTGGTTGCCAGTAAGTATAGTTTCTTTGGTTAGAAAATTTAATTGGAGAATAAAATCCACAAATAGTTTTTAAGTCGGTAGAAATTATAACACTCTTGCTTAAAAAAATGTGGTTCGAATGTATCCCAAAACCAGTTTGCTATTTCCATGATTACCGCCCTGATTAATTGACTGCAAAGAAGACATCATTTGTTTCAATAAAGACTGATACCAATTAGGAGATTTGGAATACCGTTCCGTTTTTTGAAATAAGAAGAAAGATCGTTTGAAAAGGTGACACTGAGAGCTTTGAAAAATATTCGTCGTTTTCTGCCCACATGGTTCACAAGCACCCTCACGAAACAAGTAATTCGTTTTCGATGTGCATAGGTTTTGGGTTGCTTGTGAGGAAAGTCGTCGTTGCAAGAAGGGGTGGTTTCCCCAAACGCTACTAACAACCAGGCAGCTTAATCGGTGTATTAGCGCTTTTCTGACTCGACACTAAAAGTGCCTGACATTTGATGTTGCCAAGCCGAAGCAAAGCGTTGGCTCTCACTCTTTTTAAAGTTCGTTTTCACAGATTTCCTGGTGCACAGATCGTTATTTACAAAAGGCTTCTGATTGGCAGCAGCAGAAAACACTTCGACCATGGCACGGCAACAGAACAGCAAAACGTTCACCGCACGCCAGGCAGAACGAACAACTCTCAGTAACGTTGTCCCCACACAAAAGCATAAACGTTCGGCTGATATGCAGTCAGCGCACCTGATCTGTACGCGAAAACACACGCGGCATTTCTCCACAGGCGCAAATGGTAGGTTGACACAAGCCAGGCCGTATGTATAGAAAATAACCGAGTTAGAAAACGCCAGAAAACGGTTTCGCCCTTCTGGACAAACTTTCTCCCCCCTGAAAAAATGTCTTGGACATATTGTATGTATAACCACTGTTTTCGTTATTACATGCTATGTGACGCATTGTTACGTGCTATCAACGTAAAATTTGGCCCTCCCTCAGAAAACTGTTCGTCCTCGTTGGTGTTCCAAGCTGGTTACAGGTCTGCTGGTGACTGTTGCCTTGTGACCTCTGTCAGTTATGCCACTCATTTCAGTCTTTTCACAATCAAATTTTTCAGCTTTAACATCAAACTTTAATAGGCGAAATTAATGTCAAAAGTTTTATTCTAGAATTATACATACATAACTACAAGAAAATATATTTGAGATTAAACAGAAATCAAAATGAACAACGGTGAATTAGCAAATGGTATCACGTTCCACCTGAAATAACGCGAAAAGAATGTCCAGCAAAACTAGGTGTTACGCAGGCTCATATGTGGCGGAACCTGGAGGGCCGTGTGGGTCTAGGCTTCCCCACTTTTTTTTCTTGGAGGGCCTGGTTCTCCCACTTTTAAATTTCGAATTTTGCCTAAATAAATTTAAATAACACAATTCGTATTGGGTCCATTGTTAAAGTAAATTGTTTTTATGTAAGACTAAGAACAACTAGTAGTTACAATTGTGTATGATATATAGGGTATTGTGTAGATAGGGGTTGTTGAGGGTTTATCAAATTTTGAATAAAATTGCTTAAACCTGCTGACCAAAGTTAATGACGTCATAGTTCAGTGCTTGTGGAGTCACAGTTGCCAATTCAAATCACAAAAATGGTCTCAATTTTTTGACGTGCTCTTGTTCCGCACACTTAGAAAATATTTCCGCCACTCATGCGTGGGCTACCCGTAAAGCAACTATTTCGCACTTGGATGATAACATTGCTGCATTGTGGATACAAATATCTTTTGAATTTGTTGGTCACCCTTGTCGTGACATACAAGAAAAAAGGCTAAATGTATAAGCTATCTTTAATTTATAGTCAAGTCATTACGTTATGAGTTATAGGACAATATACAACAAGGTCAATACTTCTCTAAAGTTTTGATGGAAAGCCTGTTTACTAATGGTTGAAGACAGTCTTTTGCAAAACTACCCATCTTAAAACTAAGTCTCCACAATAGCGCTGCTGTTTGTTTTCGGCTAAAACTTGGCAGAGGTTTGCCTGAAAATGTAACTTTCTAACATTATAAGATTGCATCTTTAAATTTTACGCTGTCTGTTTCTGAATACGTGACAACCAACGTTACAGTAAAGCCAGTTAGCCAACGTTTTTGCACGAAACAAATCATGACTGTACTGTGGTCTCTTACGTTGGCAGCCGTTAAACTTCACTGTTTCAAGACAGTGACATTTCTTGCCGTAAACCACACTAGATAAATGCCAGACAGACGCAGTTAACAATCTTTTGCGATCTCTAGAATCTTGGCAAAATGCTAAAGATCATTTTTGAAGTAAAATTTATAAACATATCAGGGTCAGTGACACCACACCGAACTCTGTTTCAACATCAAGATAGCTTTGTGTAACATCTAACATGAAAAACTCTTCACACAAAACGTGAAAATCGTCACTGTTAGTTTTGAAACCTCTCCAAATACAAAACCTACGAGAAAAAGTGGGGGGGACATGGCATATTATGTCCCCCCCGTCTGAAAAAGTGGGGGAACACGTCCCCCGTGCCCCCACCAAATTGCGCCCATGTGTGTAGGTAAGAAAGCGCAGAGCTGTTTCAGGTGGTAGCCATCCACTAGTTGTGGGAAACCTGAAAAAATGCGTTCGCTGACGTTGAGATCGTCAAAGCAAAAGATGTGCTTGCGACGCTGTCGAACGAGTGAGTCAATCGAATGATATTTGAAATGGTCGCATGGGCTCAGACTTTGTTGCAGCGAAAATTGTGCTAAAATGGAGATTCTACTTTAATGTTGAAACGCTGAAATCGATGCAGTGGGGTGTCCTCTGGAAGAAATCAGACCAAGAAAGACGACAAGCTCAGCGCACAGGTGGACGAGCACTCGCCCGCGAGTAGTCTTGTGGTAAGGGAAGAGAGGTCGAAAACCAAACTTCGAGCTACTGCATGCAGCAGAGAGTGAACGGTCTTTCCGTCAGGCCAACTGGTGAAGAGATGCCACTTAGAAGTAAAGCAGACGCGCGCTGTCGAGAAAAATTAGGAGTGAAAGATTCAGCGACAACACGTAGACTGTTCGGATTGTTGTATGCTAAACGACACGCTCAACAGTGTAGGAGCATCTGCGCCGTTGACTGCGAAAAGGATACGATCCAAAACGTCATTGAAAAAGCTCATCAGGGGTGCCATGCAGAGCAGTTGGCTGCGAAAAGGCGCGATGAAAGTGAGATTGTGGCTGGAATGCAGAAAAAACGAGGTCCAATGCAGTAGGCCAAGTGTTACTTCTTGAAGAAACATCAGAGACTGAAGACAAAAAAGTGAGAAAGGAAAGAGCTAGAAAAAAGCAAAAGAGAGCACGAAGCGGATTGCGGGATGGAGCTGTAAATGCTCGCGGAAGAAAAAGCATGGATGCGGTGAAGTTTTGCTGGAGAAAAACAGAAATGCGGAATGATGTGTGGCTGCTTGGCGGAGCTGGATGTGGGCTAAGAATGTATGGTTTACCGAACAAAGCAAAGATGATGCAAAGACAGCAGTGAAACAAAAACATACTATGTACAAAACAAGGCAGCCAGAACTGTAAAATATCATGGGTGCGAGTACGACGTGGTTGGGACGGCGATGACGTCAACGGAGGTGGGTAACAAATTGTATGACTCAGAGGTGAAAAACAGGGGGAAAAATATGACATTTGATCCGTAGAAAGCCTGGTGTTGATGTTGGAGCTTGCAGAGCGAGAAAAATCATGGCAAGACTGGTAAAAGCCCCACAACATACAAGCGGACTCTAAGCGGTCAATACTGACTGTGTACGCTTTGCCTTTCCAATCAATGGTGTAAATTTTGTGGCCACTTCCAGGGGCGTAACAAGGTTAGATGGCGCCCGCAGCAAGAAGAAAGTTTGGCGCCCCCATGTTGGAACCAGAGGTCTTTCGGAAGGAAATGTACTGCATTTAAAAGAAAGTACTTGTGACACTGTTGGGACTTTCCAGCACCCCCGCAGTCATTCCGCGACCCCATGATGATTCGACGCGCGGGGTATAGTGCCCCCCTTGGCCCCCCTCATTCCCCCTGGACACGTCGCAAGACTTTCTAAGGAACAGGTCAAGGGGCGTCCAAGAAACGCTTTTTGTGTTCGTCAGACATCGTCACGTGAGCAGACGTTTGGTGACCTGGACTTTTTGGTGAGCGGGGAAACATGTGGTCACTTACTGATAAGATGCCACTCGTTGTTGATGTCGTTGCAGTGCGGCTTGGAGATCAGTCCGCCATTCGGTGGCCGTCGGGTAAAACTGGTTTGGTAGCCGCAAATTCATGCCATACAACGTCATAGCAGATGACGCGTCGAGTTCTTCGCGGTGCAAAGTGCGCAAATTTTTATTTCTCAGCAACGAAAAGCAAACTATTTGAATGCATTCGAGAAAGAGTCAGGGTATTTCTATTCGCTAACGTTGATTCATTAAACAAAGAAAGCGATTGGACAAAGCCAATATGCATGCACATGAGAATTTCAGTGCAAAACAAAAAATTTATTTGGAAAATACCTGAAAACGTAATCAGCATAGAATAAAAATGTAAAAAGATGAAAAAAGTGAATGACACCTGTTAAAGACCATGTGATAAAAACATTCAAAAAATAAAAATTTCTTCATTTGTTGCAGTCCTAGTGAAGAAACCAAAAACTGTTAAAATTTACACTAGACAACAAATTTTGTTTATCTGATTTTTTTAGTGTTTTTAGATGTTTTTTGGGTCGCTGAAACCTAATTCGGCGTTAGTTTTTGTCTAATGTCCACGATTTTGAAGATATTTGCAAAAATATTTTTTCGCCGAATTTTACCTTGCTGATTGTGAATGCTTGATTAATTAATTACACCGGTATGCAGGATGTTTGGGGACTTGAAGGTTTTAACGGATTTGGGGGTTTTGGGGGGCACTGAGTCGAAAAATCGCATCCGTTTTTGTCTAACTGGTCAGGATTAGCCGTTAGACACCATACGTTTTGCAGCTTTTCGCAAAATATTGAAAAACCTCACCAAAAGTTTCAAAAGTTATCTCCCACCATTTTTAACTTGAAAACAGATTTTGTAATCATTAGTTGTGCTTTTCAGTGCTGAAATGCTTTATCAGCTGTTGTTGAACCGCGTGGACCCACAGGGAGTGAGTTAGTGGTAGTCTTTTATAAGCGGTAACTACAATAAAATCCTTTGTCAGAATGGTCTGTGCCTGGTACCATAGTTGATGAGCATGACGGGATGATTTGCAGCAATTTAGGATTGGTAAGTGAAATATTATAAACTTTCCTTTGATTAATCCAAATGAGGTGTTACTGCCTCCTTTCCATAAAAAAGTATGAAAACAGTTTGCAAAAGCTTTAAATAGGTAAAAGTGACTGCTTTGCATATTTGTGTGAAAAGTTCCCTGCGCTGAACACTGAAAAGTTGAGGGCTGGAATTTTTTATGGTTCTCAGATATGACGTTCAAATGCAGGACAAATATTTTCCACTTACCTTGACAACTCTGGTAAAAATGCTTGGCGGTCGCTAGTAGATGTTGAAAACTTCCTTGAATATTTTAAAGCTCCTAACTATTACGGCCTTTCAAAATGGCTGTCAAATTCTTATGAAAAACTAGGATGCAATATGAGTGTGAAGGTTCATTTTTTTCATAGTCATGTAAACTATTTTCTTGAAAACTTAGAAGCAATGATTGAAGAGCAAGGAGAGTCCTTTCACCAAGATATTAAAACAATAGAAAAGATACCAGGGATGCTGGAATACCAACATGTTGGCAGATTATTGCTGGTGCTTAGAAAGAGGTTGCTGGCTGTAGCTACTCCCGAAAAACACAGAAAGGACGATTTCTGGATTAGCAAACGTGCAATCTTTTCTGCCATGAAAAAAAGTATGCTATCATGTTTGGGCTATTCTTTGCACTTTAACGTTGTTTTTTCAACACAATCCTTGCTTTGCAAGGTCATAATATCTGTGTAGTTTCTCATCTGTGTCTTGAAAGTCACAGTTGCAAGTATACAGTATACACTAACTGACGTTTTGGGTTTGTTTAACCTTTGTATGTTTTCTCTACTGCACACTGCTCTTCATAAGCTAGTTTACAAATCATGGTTATTACAAGAAGTCACTAGTGCTTAAACAACGTGTAGGCCAGTTTAACAAATCGCGAAATGTGCAACCCTCTTATGCAACAGTATGCTTAAAATACTACAACTGCATAAATTTAAAATATTAAATATCTCAAAAACTTCACCACATAGGGAGAATCCGACAAGAGAATCTGACATCACCTGTGAAAAATGATTATTTTATTCACCTGTGAAAAATGTAACGAAAATGATTGTTTTATTCAGTAATTATTACGTTCGAGTCGTGTTTTCTTGCATGTTTATGTATCATCGTAAGTCGTACATAACTGCTATTTGTACACAAATGTCATTTCATAAAATTAAAAATTGTGGTCAAACCGTTGACATTACAAAAATGTTAGCATCATGTTTTAAATCAGCGCCCCAAAAAACATCTAAAACACTTAACAATTCAGGTAAACAAAGATTTGTTAAAAATTTGTTGTCTAGTGAATTATTCAATCATCAAAATTTTCACTGAGACACCTTTTTGAATAAAATATGCTTTGCTTGCAAGCAAATAGGCTTTCATTGCTCTGAAAATGGCAGTTTTGATGCATTGTTCTTACTTCCTTCCTTAAGCGAATTAATGTCCGACTGAAAGTATTTTTTTATAAAAACTGCTGAAATGTTTTTTTTATCGGGAATCTTTCGAAAATCGAAGCTTCTACAAAATAATTGTGATCTCGATGAGAAAGTATAGGTTTTTAAGATCACTCCACTCTGATCAAAGTTTTTTTGACGCTACGTGTATGAACTAGTTTATGATAATTGTGAAAATTTAGATGTGATCTCGTTTAACGTGAAATGTAAAAGAGAAATTGTGTACCACAGTGAATATTACGTACGCTACGTAAAGCAGGCCTAACGAAAGTTTACAGGCAAGAACTCAGATTTGATAGTAAGTGCTAAAGGAAGCAAAAATACAGAAAATGTTTTTGTTGCTTTATACTTCGCATATATATATTGGAGAACGTCAGCAGATAAACCACTAACTGCTTATAAACATCAGTTAAAAACATCAATTGTTCCACTTACCATGCTATGTGCCGCTAGTACCACAGCTCCTATAGCTAAGATCGAAAGTAGTAGAAATCCAAAAAACATTTTTTGCTTCCAAAAAGATGGTTCATGCTTCTTTGATAAATCTGAAAACTCAGCAAGATAAGTACTTCCAATTTTGTTTATGAAAATTAAGCAAAACGTTTATGAGAAAAGCAAAGAAAATTCATGTTAACGTAGAGACGTGTTGAAAGCACTTTGTCTAAATCTAAATTCTAATTACAATATAATACACTGTTCGTTAAGGCTGCATCAAATACACGAAGCTAGCTATATTTTTAGTTGCCTTTAATGAAAAAAGTGATTAGTTCGAAAGCAAAACAGATTTTCGCTAAATCTACACAAACACAAGGATTCTTTCCCGCAATCCAGAAACTTGTTTTTTAACCTTTTTTATTTTTCAGTTGAACACTTATTATCACCTTGCTGAACTTCCAGTTTTAAGCTTGGTTCCGGATCGATATTTTGTTTCATTCTTGGATGGTACTGCGATTGGTAGCTGTTACGACCTGCAACAAATTGTGACTTAATGTTGAAGAATAATATAAAAAATTAGAGGTATAATTAGACCAACGCTAAATGTTTTTGTTTTCTGGAACATGGCTGAAGCACCTTTTTGTTCGATCGTTGCAATTTTTTGTCGTGGATTTAAAAAAATGAAATTCTCAGCATGATTTGAATATGGTTTGGAATACGTCATTTTATTTTAAATTAGGCAAAAATTCGAGAAAGTAGATTCATTATTTTGTAATATTCTTCTGTATGGGATAGCCGTCGTTCTACGACGCAAAAATCTAAGGCTTGCACAATCATTTTCTCACTACGTTATTTTTGAGATCTTTTGAACTTAGCATAATGTACGTGCCAAAATCTTTTCGCTAATTCAGATATGATCATTTTGTAGCTCTCTGCCTTATTACAATCATTCAATTTAATCGACCATTGCTGATAATGCCTATAAAACCATTACGATCAGTGACCACTTGGTGTTAGACTGAGTTGAAATCCACAGCAATAACGTTTCGGCAAATCATTCTTTGGGATGTGAAATGTGACTGCAAATCTTCGACCACAAGCCACACCATACAACAATTTTTTTCTTTGTCCTTGACAAATAATCATTATATCCTGTTTGCTTATGCCGTGAAACCATGAAAAATCTTTATGATGCCACGTAAACTTTGGGTTTGTGTTCCTGAGACTCATTTGAATTTTTTCCTACCTCTCATTCTTTATCACCATTGTTAGTAGTCAGCTATGTCTGGCCGACTGGCCGTGGTTGCAAGTACTCAGCAGATTGCCTCTGCTGTGTGTGTGGCAAACTCTTTGCCAAAAAAGCACTGCCTGGAGAGCTGTATCCGTGCAAAAGAAGCCTATCACGCATGCATACTTTGGCATGCCAGTCGGTGACCAAGATAAACCTTGGGCACCACACGATGTATGTCAATATTGCCGTGGTACTCTAGAAGGTTGGTTCAGAGGAGAGAAAAGGGCAATGCGTTTTCCTATCCCCCATGTCTGGCGTGAGTCCCCCCACCATAGACTGTTACTTCTGTATGGTAGATCCATGCACACTTCGGAAAGGAAAAAATACGCTTTCCATCAAGTATCCTGACATTCCATCATCTACTGCACCTGTACCCCATACCACGACTGACATGCCAGTGCCGCCACCACACTTAAGAGATGAATCTTTTATAACAGACGCAAGCTCAACAGATTCTGAAACGGAGCAATCTTCTGCTGCGTGTGTTCCATTGCCAGTTGCGGGTGAAAGGTGCCTCTACTACCCCAACCAAGAAGATATTGATGATATTGTCAATGACAAAGTCGAATTCTCAGCTTCCAATTTCCAGGCTTAAGAAATGGGCATACTGGATGACAGCTTTCGAATTACTTCACACAAAAAGCGACATCGCGGCTTATCCGTGTTATACATGTTTAAAGATGAGTTATGTTACTGCCATGATCCACGTTTCTTGTAAACTCTCTGAGGGGAGGCTCTTCATTGACAGCTCATCTACTAGCCTCAAAGCTGTTTTTCTAAACAATACAAACAAGTGTCTCTCCATTCCCATGGCTAATTCAGTTCACATGAAGGAAGAGAATAAGAACATCAAAATCCTCTTAAGTGCATTTAAGTACGACCACTACAAATGGGAGGTCATTAGTGATTTTGGGATGGTGGCTTTCTTGGTGGGGTTTCAGGGAAGTTTTACCAAGCTCCAATGCAATCTTTCTATCTCGTGGAAAGCAGAAAAACAGCTCATCTCTGCAAGAAGAGGAACTGGCCTCCACGAACCAGCTATGACATTGGAACTTACAACGTGAAGCGACAACCACTAGTAGATGCAGCGAAAATACTGATGCAACCTCTGAACATTACTGTAAATTAGGTCTAATCAAGCACATTGTTAAACAAGTTGACACAGAGGGTAAGACATTCAAGTAGATTCGAGAGCTGTATCCAATATTGTGAGGCAAAAATCAAAGCTGGAGTGTTTGTAGGACCTGAAGTGAAACAATTGATTAATTCCATAGATTTTCATAAGATGCTGTCTGAGGTTGTGCGCACAGCTTGGGCGTGTTGTTTGTCTCTGTAGTCAATGGGTTCAGAGAACTTGTTAGTGGACTTGAACTACAGAGACAAAAGGCAGAGAACGTCAGAGAACTTGTTTGTGGACTTGTTAATGCATATCAGATGGGCTACGGGATTTCGCTGAAAGTACACGTTCTACATGCTCACTTTGATAAAGGAAAAATAACATGGGAGACTACTCAGAAGAACGAGGTGAAAGATTTCACCACGATGTCAGGTCTTTCGAGGACACACTATAAAGGACAGTACAATGAAAGTACGATGGTGTACTATACACGGAATCTTTCACGTGAAAGTGAGCTGATTTACGTCATCAATCTCGAAAAAATGTTTCTTTGTATGTAATTACCCTAACCTATGAATTTTGAGTGCTGCGAAGTAACGATACATATTCTGAAAGAATTTCACCAAAGGCCATTATTATATTGAGTCATGACTTGTTCAATAACAGTAGCCTTCAGGCTACTGTATCATGTTTGCCAAGTAAGATCGCTTTCCATACTCGTTTTTTTCTTGTTAATGTAATTTTTCAGAAACAAAGTCGAAAAACCACATTTATCATTATTGTTTTATCATGACAATGCAGAAAAAAACAAGTAAAATTAAATTTTACATCTCTCTTCCTATTTAAAAAAATACAGTGGGAGTAAAGGCTTAAAAAAAGCAAAAAATCTGATTAATTGATCTCATGAAGTCAGAACCGAAGTTGGAACTTTTTCAATGTTCATTTTTGTCGATTTAGGTGATAATACATCAGAAAACAATAGTTTGAACCCAGTGACAAATTTTATGTCACACGAGGTTATTAAATTGTTTTTTATTGCCCTAAGCGATTTGTTCCTGCTTTTGGTGAGAGTTATTTTGTTTGTGTTGGGTTGATGACAAAAAACTGATTCAAAACGTTGCACACAAGCTTAGAACGTATAAGGAATCTATGTTGATACAAATGGTTTTATTTTTTGACACTCTAGGTCACATTCACCTGTTGGTTGAATCTGTTGGAGAAGTCGTGCAAACAATAATTTGAATTAAATTATCAATGCAATTAATCTATATTACTGGTCACGTTTGACTGCATTTGAAGAATATTTTTTGTTTTCTGCATTGATGTTTATTTTTTGACTTCGCGATAAATGATGTTAACCTCAATCTAGTTTCTTGTAACTCAAAAGATAAGGAATTGAACAGTAGTTTCTTGTGAAATCAAGCATTACATTTTATGCATTTTTACGCAGAAACAACTAATTTCGCTCTTCGACAAAAGAACGAACCAAACTATGTGTTACATTTTACTTTACAAACTTCTATGTTCTGTATTTTCAAATTGCGTTAGTAGTCATGTGGAAGTTCTGGGTAGTTGTGGAAATTCTTATAGTTTTGCGGAAATGGAATTCTTTCCAATAACAAGTGTTTCTTCAGTAAACTAACAGGGCGGATCACTTTTTTGTTTGTCTGTGATGCTCAATTTATATTTTGCTTAGCTTTCGAAATCAACTAACCATGTCTGGGAGACGGTGGTGCTGGAAAAGGATTTTCGTAGAAATCCGGATCATCCATATAGGTTTCTGAACTCTTCACTGAAACAAACTTTAACAACTTAGCAAACCACTTTGTTGAAGTTGTGAAGTGAAGCAAACCTACGACAGAAAAATACAACTGTTACAAGCAAAATCATAGATTTTTACATGGCGGAATCAACGATGAACCACTTTCAATGAAATGCACAGAAATGTTTTATCTGTATCACGAAACTGAATTTAGTATTTGAATGATTTGATTATGTTTGTCGATTTTTTCAGGTTATTTTCAGTAGGTTTCACTACTTTTCACAAAATTCGTTTGGGACAAAATTCTTGCCAGTTTGGCCTATGGTTTCAAAAGTGTTAGTTTTCACTCATTGACATGAGCAGGGATTAAACGGTCTCTATTAGAAAAGCTTATCAATCATTTAATTTGCAGGTCAAATGTAATAAATGTGTCTTGTGTCATCAAGCTTATCACGTAACAATTAAAACCTCCAGGCTTGCTAAATTGCTCCAAGCCTTTGAGGAATTAATCGACTGGGTTCTGCTCATAGGCGTAGCCAGGGGAGCCATGTCCTCAGGGTCATAACGAGGGGGCAGGAGGGAACAATTCCCCAGGCGCCGAATCACCATGGAGGCGCCAAATCCTTGCGGGGGCGCCTAAAAGTTTCAACATTGTCACAAGCAATTTCTTCAATACAGTAGTACATTTGCATCCGAAAGACCTTGAGGTCAAGTTCGAACATGGGATCGACAAACTTGGTTATTGTGCTGGGCGCCATCTAATCTCGTCACACCCTTGCATGGCCTCCCTGAAAATTTCTGGCATATCTTTTCATTTTGTGCTTCGAGAGGTATTTATCAAAACAAACACTGTTCCTCGCTTCAAAGTCAAAGTATTTGGCACCTCCAAAAATGTGGGCTGGCTACGTTACTGGCTCTGTTTTTTTCACTTGGCAATGATTCAAACTTGCACGTATCTGCATTCGAGAAACTAGTCTTCACAAAAGCGACACAAGTGAATCTACTGTATCTGCAATTCGTTTTTATAAGAAATCGATTTCATGTAAGTGTCAGACTACACACATTCAACCCTGAAAACTGCAAGCAATGCTTACGGGTGAAAAATTGAAAGGCTGAAACAAGAGCAGAGAATGCAAACAAATTCAAGAGCAAAAATGAAATCGAAAAATCGAAACATACGCTGTATATTGACTACATTATTAAATCCTTTAATTAGAAATATTGGACGAATCCGACAGTCTCTCTCCAAAAAAGCCTGTGAGAAGTTTGTTGTTACATTGGTAACATCCCGCCTTGACTATTACAACTCTTTACTAAACGGTTTGTCACAAACGCACATGTTGCGACTACAACGCGTTCAAAATACTGCCGCACGTTTGATCTGTCATATTAAGAAATTTGAGCACATTTCGACGTCTCTCCAGTCTCTTCATTGGCTTCCCGCTGCGTTCAGGCCGCGTTTCAAACTTCTATGCATTGTATTTCGAGCTTTTCGTGGCGTTGGCCCCCTTTATCTTCAAGAGTTGATCTGTCCTTACCGCCCCACACTGTCATTGCGTTCTGAAAGCAAAAACCTTCTCTATGTTCCAGCCTGCCGCACAGCCACTTACGGCAACGGGTTGTTCACCGTAGAAACCGCAATCCTCTGGAATGACCTGCCGCAAGAAATGCGAGATGTTGAGAACTTCTCCTCGTTTAAAAGACTGCTCAAAACTCACTTTTTTAATACTGCCTTTCCTCAAAATTGTCGTTCAGAATGTTCTTGGTGTATTTTAACGTATTTTAGTATTTGCTTTGCGTGTCATTTTCGCAATATCATTGTTCAGCGCCTTAGAGCGACATGTCGGATTTCGGCGCTTTATAAATGCATGAATTATTATTATTATTTACACATATAAAGGTCATGGACCCCCAACAATCCTTCAGTGGACCCCTGGGGGTCAATGGACACCCGGTAGGGAGCCACTGGCAGTAGCGTACACAGGCTAATTTGGTGGGGGGATGCGATATCGATTTGCAATGAACCCAATACTTCACAGGACCATATTGCGTAAATCAATCACTTTCGCATACGTAAATTTACGAGGAAACAAGTCTAAGCTTGGTTTAGTTTTTAGAAGCTTGAGTGACAAAACTGGTCAAACTTTAACACTGCACCGCAACGGAACCAACAGGCAATGTTGCACATAACAACGATCTGATGACGTAGTCACTGGCGTCGGCGCAGGTACATCAGGACTCGAGATAAACACTTTGCGAGACGACATAATAATTATTCTCATTGTAGGTTAGGCTTGTTACAGCAAAATTACTGTTGGCAGTAGCCAGCATTGTGTTGTTTGACTTGTATGTTGCAGCAAGTAGGGTACTCACTCCGATGAGGTTGAGATCACTGCTCTTCAAATGGGGAAACCTTACAGTTTTTAATTGTCGTTTGGAATAGTCCGCAACGCTCATAGTAATTTGTGTATAATATTTGTTTTTGCAGGTAATTTTGATGAAATAAGAACAAGAAGCGGGTTGATTCTGTTTATTTTACATCAGAAATTAAGAGAACGGAAATCAACAAACAATTCGTAATGAGAGAAAGCACGAAATTAACAAAAAGCGAAAGCGAGAAAGCATAATCATTCGTGAGTGTCCGCAGAAATTTTTCCAGGGGGGGAACGTCGACATTTTGTTTATCATTTTCAAATTGCTGATGATCAGTGTTCCATCTAAGATAATTTTGCACTTAGAAAATATTTGTTTTATTGAGCATGATTATTTTAGGAATGAGTGAGTGGAGTTTTCAATGAATTACAAATTTTGTGAATTATATAATGAATATATAATCTTATCAAAATACGAACAAAATAACATTTCGTTCAAATAGCTAATTGTTTGCGTGCTCTTCCATTGCTTTGGAGTTTGGAATATTGCAAGTCCGCTAGAATGAGATTTCACTCCGCAACAGTTCTGGTTGTCCTGAGTATTTGCGCACTCAGAGGAAACATTGCTGACGATGCAATGCAAGTGCACGTTCACAAATCGCTTTATCCTTTCTACACTATAAAGGAAATGCTCCATGTTACGGTAACCATCACAAAAAACGCTTCGTTGGCAGCAATAGCCAGATATATTAGTATTACGACAACTTACACAGTAGGCTATCTGCAGATTTTCAACGCAGGGCATTTCTTTTCAAGTAAACATTGCCATGATTTGTAAAGAAAGAAGCATTGTATTGCCATGGTTTTCAATGAAAACACCAATTATGACTTCATTTCACTTAGCAAGCAGGGCCGCACCCAGCTGATATATTCAACTGAGCTAACAACTGAACATGTTTTTGAAAATTTCCGGGGAGGATTCCCCGGTTGCTCTCCCCCCTAATTGCGGTATCAGCTAGCAAGACTTGTTAGCATCACTTAGAAACAAGAGCTGCAAAGTCTAGGATCGCGTCCAAAGCAATCAATGAAACCTTGCTACACAAACCGGACAATTAAGTAGACCTGTATGTAGACACGACTACGGACAAACTTACTAAAATTAGAGCACCACGCAGTTTTTGCAAAATTGACCAGATGAATTATGAAAACTCGCCACAGCAAATATAGCTTTGTAGGCCTACTCAGTATTCACGCAGATATCAGAAATAAACCTTAACGATTAAGATGTATTTCCACAAGCGTGCATAGACGTATTCTAACAAGTCACGTAATTTTATACTGCATGAAAATAAGCCTGCATAAGTGTAGTATGACACTCAGGCACATTGGTCACACTCCCACTAATAATGGATTTTTCAAACTTGTGGAAGCATTGCTACAGACTCACTCATGCTTCTTTTCACAAAGTACAAATGTACATGGCTTAACGCTATCAGCATGTCACTGTCTCTCTGCATTACCTACTAAGATGTGTGCGTTCAACAGCCTCATGCAAAAAAACGCCTGCTACCGTTATTTAATGTGAACCTTTGCAGGTTTGTCGCCACGGTATTGTTACGCAATAAGGACCAACAGAAGAACAATCCGCTCGCGACTTTCGCAACCGCCTCTGCAGGCAAAGGAAGGGACATGAGTGAACTGCAAGCTCATCACTGCATGGCACTATAACTGTGAACCTGACTCTTGTGCAGTGTAAACTTCATACCGACAAAAAAATTGTCATTGCAAGAATCAAATCAAATAATCGGAATTTAAGAAGCCGACTTCAGGTTTTTTGAGAAACATTTGTTTTTTAATCCCAATTTCCAGGGGGAAAATGGGAATTTGCCCCCCTGCGAACACCGATGCAATCACTGACTATTTTATATCAGGTTCCACAAACAAGGTCAGCTCATCTAATGAACCCGAAGAAACATTTTTGACTAACTGTTAGCATAAGTTAATTTTTAGCATCTTTAGCGATTAAGCAATGTACAGTACAAAAATGTTTTTGGCGATGATTTTCAATGAAATCAAGTGTCATGTCAACACCTCTTTAGGTCTGGTGGGGGGATGCAGGGGATGCATCCCCCCTGTGTCCGCGCCTGACCATTGGTTTAATACATCATCTTTCCAGGTAGTTTGGAAAGTATTATACGCTTCAAGAAATAATACTGCACCGCGAATTTCGCATTTTTTTCAAGCAACTTCAGTTGAACGGCAAAAAACTCCAGTGCGATTTGACACAAGCATTTGGCTGTAATTTCTTTATTTTTCTTTAAGTAATTAGTATGCACACAGGTGACGTATTCCAATCTATTTTTAATAGGAAATGGATTTGACGCAACCCTTGCACACAGATATGTGCAAGTCCGAATCACTGAAAAGTCAAGAAAGCAGAGTTCAGTCTACTGATTCTTCCAAAGCTTGTAGCAAACCTAAACCTTTCAATCGTTGTTCCTTATTTTTGGTATTTTTTCTCAAAAATAAGCACATGGCATTAAAATAAATTCTTCAAAGGTTTGTTCTCTGCTCATTTCTGAACTGCACTTATAAAAGCAATTTAACCCCTTGCTCGTGCTTCCTGCTACTTGTTAAGTGTGGTTGAAGCTGTGCAAAAATTACCAGAAGCCGAGTGAGACAGCTCAGTTTTGATGGATGTTTTTTTAACTACCCTCTCTGAGGCAAACCAAACCATCCTACATTGGTATACTCTATCTATAGCAATGTCTGTATGCGTGGTATTCAGAAGAAAGAAACTACGTCATTGCGCTTGACGGCATCATGTTTTGACATCAAGGAGCTATAGGTGTACAACGTTGGCAACAAAGTTATTGCTGACCCACCTTTGGGAGTTGTTATTTTTGGTGAAAGAAAGAGCAGAAACAGATATATCTACTTTAGCTTATGACTTTTTGAACGGCATGCTCACGGACATGGCGCTATCATGCGAAGTCGATCATGAATATAGAGAGATCGGAAAGGGACTTTTTTGCAATGTAGGAGATGAATAAATGTTTAGTTGACACTGGAGCATTCTTTATGAAAACAACTGCAGGTATTACAAATCCGGTAGAAATATATCGGCATATGTGCACGCACACGTATTTAACCCAATTAGATTTGATGCTGAAGAACAACGAAGGTGAGTTGTCAAAACATGCGCGCAGTAGGAGCACACGTAAAATATTTTGATAGTAGTTTCGCAGATCAGTTCATCACTTCCTCATTGTTTAACACCTACGCGCTTCAGGTGATGCGCATTCTGATAACTTGATTCAATTTCCTGTAGTGCCAACGATATATGGCTGCTTTGTTGAAATAATGCAATCTTGCGAGTTATGTTTTAGTTTCCTGGTAGTCCTTCCCCTTTGTTTGTCACTGTGATGTGAGGTTCCCCGGGATCGACAATACGGCAATGTCAAGGAAGCTTATCTTCATTTCCTTGAGTGATATTATCAACATCAAATATCGTCTGTTTTACCTTCACCACTGTAACGTCTCTGCACCAGTAGCTACGTATTCTCTCCAATTCGGGGCGGGTAGGATCGATTTTCATCTTTGTTCAGTGTGCGATGTAGACAATAGTGGCTCAAATATATTCTACGGATTTGAAAAAATTGAAATTAAAGAAGGCCGATATAAATGAATTGACGATTTAGAGTTCAGTGTTGTTTGTTACTCTTTTAGACATCGCAGGGGAATGTATGTTGTAAATCAAATTTACACTACATCAACGCAAATGGTAACAATGCACAAGAAAATGGTAATATCAACGACAATGGTAGCCTGGTCACAATATATTTCACTTGCCTACACATTTATATCTGAATCTGTTATGATCAGGATGCTCGCCCGTTTAAACCGGAATCTCGTAATATTGAGATTTCAAGTACGGATGTCTTTCACTCAGTAAACCATCTACTATGGCTCTAACACATAACACAGGACTAATCTCGCACATATCCTGAAAAACTCTGAGACGATAGTTGTCCTGTTATATTGTATATTTCTTTCAGGTATTCTGTACTAAAATGTGGAGGTTAGCATTTGTGAGTAAACGTTTTTTTTGAAAAATAATTGCCGTAAATCATAATAAAGTCATTTAATTTCAAGATAATTTGAAAGATGTCAGTATTTCCTCAGAAAACCTCATCCAATTTTATCATTTCCCAACCTGACGTTAATTCTGCGAAGAAGCACCATACTGGCTAATAGTTTTATTGAACAAATATTGTTTGTAAAAAACAAATGTTAACCTCCACATTTTAGTGCAGAATACCTGAAAGAAATATAGCTAAAAATCTAACCGTAAGAAAACAACAGCAAATTTTAATTTAGCTAAAAATCTAACCGTAAGAAACAACAGCAAATTTTCTGGTTTCAGGTTCATTTTTAGTGCGAATTACTTTGAAATAGATGCTGAAAATTAATGAGCAAATACAATCACTGTAACGCAACAAATGATAAATTAGGAAGTGTTATTGTAATATTTAAAGTTGAATAAATTTACAGTATAACTTAAAAAATGTTCAAAGACTGATGAAGAGGCTTGCAATCCTTTGTTCAGGTGACGTACCTGCGTTTGACTCAAAACGCCTGGAAACAAACCAAATTCCTGGAAACAAACGAGAACCTGGAAATAAACCAAATTTCAAGGCAACAGTTCGCTAGAAGGAAACTCTTTCACGTTGAATAATTATTCAATAGATTATAACACTGGCATACAAAAAAAAAACTTTTTTTGAGTTGTTTCGGATCTGTGAATTGATTATGAATGTTTCGAGGCTGCTGAATTAAAACATGAACTCAGTTACTCTCTATCACGTCAATAATTTTTGCAATATCACAATTTTAGTTTAAAAAATGGAAAAAATGCTAACTGAACACTATATTTACCCCCTTTAAATGATTGTCACAGCAATGAAAACAATTTTAACACTTTGAACGCCATGCCACGTTCCTGAACGTGCAGTTTTTTACGCAGATCTCTCCACCACGTTCCAGAACGTCGCGAAGTTCTTTGCGCTGATCTCCAAGCCATGTTCCAGAATGTCTAATTGCACAGGGCGGACGTGCGCTGCAGACAATCGTGGCGATCAACGTGACTCGACGCGCCAGACACTGTGGCGTAGAGTGTTAACTAGCTATTCCTCTTAATTTACACTGACATAACCTGTTTCATCACTTAGGTTAAAAATGTCTTCAATAAAAGAAAATACTCCAGCAATCCTGATGTATTTTGCTACATTTGTGGGAAGTTTTAAACCAACAGCACAAAGACAGTCTATCAACGGACTTTGTATAAAGAATCTATTTTGCTGATTTTAAAATCAAGCTCAGGGATGAAGATAAAGCGTATGTTCCACATAAAGTCTGTAGGGCCTACAAGCTGTGTGGAAATTTTGAGATTATGGTCCCATGGAAAAGATAAGCACCTTCTTTTTGGCATTCCAATGATCTGGATGGAACAAATAGGCCATGTTACAGATCTTTACTTCCGAATGGTAAATGTGAAAGACTTCAATAAGAAAAATAAACAGCTACTCCAATATCCAAACTTCAATTTAGCTTTAAGGCCTGTTTCACATGTTGTGGACGCACCCAAGCCTGTATTCAACTGCCTTCCCGATCGTGATGAAAATGATACACTCATATATTCTTCAACTTCAACAGATGGTGATATGTCTGTCGATAGTTTTAGCAAAAGTTGTTGGTTATTGCCTGATGCCTCCCTCTTTATTTGACCAGGCTGAAATAAATGACTTTAATTCGTGATTTGAATCTACCCAAACAATCATCCGAGCTGCTGGCATCAAGATTACAATAAAATCACCTGCTTCATCCTGGAACCAATGTAACATTTTATCAAAACAGAGAGCATGAATTTTTTCAGTTTTTCTCTTTCAGTTATGGTCTGTTATATTTCCATGATCTAGAATCCATCTTAGAGGTAATGGGTTTGACACAAAAAAAGACGAAGAATGGAGACTTTTCATAGATAGTTCAAAGCAAAGTCTTAGCTGAATGTCCAATAGGTATGGATCCATACTTATATGGCAATAAATATGGATCCATACCTATTGGACACGCAGTGGAGTTTAAAGAAGAACATGATTCCGTCAAGATAGTTTTGCAAATGCTTTTCATCTATTGTGCACAATTTTTTTTGAAAACTAAATCATCTAACTACTAAGATTTGCCAAATGAGTATTGCCAAGTTACCACATGTTGGGATGCAATATGAGCATCAAGCTGCATTATTTGAAATCTCAGACACATTTCCAGATCACTTGGTTTTCACAGGGACTTCAAAATTAAGGAGGATCATTATCAAGGATGGAGGGACACACACATGATTGCAGACTATTGCTGGAGCCTAACACGAGACTGCCCCAGTAAATCACATGACAGAAAATCACTGAAACATAAATTTCTAAGTTTTGTAAATCATATTTTACTGAAACTACTCAAAATGGCTTTCTGTTTCTTTTGCCTCTAAACACCATCCAGATTTGGATTGAAAATCTGTAGATATACATCGTTTTAGGAGAAGGAAATTTTTGAGGGTGCGAAAGATTTTTTCCCGAATTTTCCCAAATTTGCCCTGAACGTTTTGTGGGACTTTTCGTACAAAATTTCTCCACAAAGATCAAAGATCATGAAGACCTTTTTTTGGTACGACATCCAAAAAAAGGTCTTCATGTGTTTTGCTGGAAATGTTGGATGCCATTTGTTGAAATCAAACAACATTGTCCGCCATTTTGTCCCAAATTTTCAGCGGTTTGCTCGGATTTTCGACAATTCAAAACTTTTGGGGGAGCGCATGTAATGGGCTGTAACATGAAAGTGTGTTTTTTCTCTAGTGTGACATTTTTTGTGTCCACTTGTGCTCTTGTAACCACATAGTGACAAAGGAATGAAATTTGAATAAGCATTGGATTTATTTTAAAGCATCCCTTTTGCTGTTAGGTATACAATTTCGTAAAACCATTGGTATGCTGTTGCACAAAACTGTGACGTGATAGACAAAAACTGACATCAGAAATGAGATCAGCACCCTGAAATTAGTCTAAATCAGTTGAAAAAGTTGAAACAACTAAATGTGTGTATAACTGTGTAATATATTTTAATCAAAATAAATGTCAATCTGAGACCGAGCTTGTCTTCTCTTTTTAATATTTTGGTTCCTCGTCAATATAATATTTAGAACATATCCGGTAAACTTGTTATAGAGCAGCATATGTTTGTTGAAAGACGGCTGTAAGTTCTCGATTCGTTGTTCCTCAAAAATGTCAGTTTGGTTAGAGGGATTTGCGACAGGTTGCCTGCATTCGACATCAGTTCAGGTTAGAGCTGTTGGAAAGCAATGCGAAGTGTTCCAGTCGTCAGATGGATTGTTTTAATGTGAAACGCAAAAGGGTTTGTGAAACGCAACGAGTTTTTAAATATACGAAAGCCTAACAACAGTAGCAATCTTGAATTTATATAAGACAGTCAGCCAAACATGTTCCAATTAATGCACATCAAAAAAATTATGCTTCTGAAAACGTGAACAGAAGTTCCAAATCAAACGCAAACAAATGTCATGAGCGTTTTAGTGGCACGCACAATCTAGCAAATATTTATGCTGCACAAACTTATCTAATGAACAACGAGTCATATATCAATTGAAAAAATCACCACATATATCAATTGAAAAAATTACCAGTAGTTTTACGCATATTGTTTGCCGCCACTTCTACAATTGCTTCAGATCAGACCGAAAATAGTACATCAACGACAAATATTCTTTGTTTTCTTAATAGTGTGGGTATTTTCGGAGAACCTGAAAGTTCAGCAAGTTAAACAATATCAATTTTTTAATCAACGCAATCCACACTCTTTCACAGAATGTTTGTGATAACATGTAGACACGTACTTGGACAACTTGCAAAGATTCTAATAAAACAAAAGTGGACACTACTTTCTGCACACGAATTTTGTTGCATTTTGTTGTTTCTGCTGAACCACACTGATTGTTTTTGAAGTTGATAATATCAAATGTGCTTAAAAGAAGCAAGCAGTTACTGTCCAGGCGTTAACTTTAAAGCAATTTCAGCATCCTCAGTTTGTGAAGTCCTTTCGCCTTGTTGAATTTCCAATCTTACTTTTGGTTCCCAATCAAGATTTTGTTTTGTGTGTTCTTCATTGCAATGCCGGCGCTATATACCAATATAGCGCGAATTAGGCGGCTGTCTATAGCGATAGGCCATAAAGGACCAGAAAATGCAACAGTGAGGTTTGGAAAAGTGACGAACGTATAGCAAGTAAAAGTGAAAGAACACGACGAAAGTGAATGGAACACATGTTTACGCAGTTAATCAGAAGACAGAACTACCGCACTATTTCAGGATTGTGGTATGAAGATTAATATTTTTCCTAACAATTATATACTAGGTAAGCTATGTTGCATCTTGGTATAAATTTCATTCATCTAATAAACATTTATAATGTAAAACATATCTCTCTATTTCCGTAATGTACAACGTGATGATATGTATATTGAGGATATTGGCATTGGAGGGGGGACGCTTGCATGGATCCTGCCTGGTATCCTACATACCTATCAAAGGCCTTCTGTCAGAGCCAGCAAGGCATGGCCTGCAGACAGGCCCGGATTTACAATGGGGCTAGCAGGACTTAAGCCCGGAGCCACCTGGCAAGCGGGGCCCCGTATTCCTTCCAAAAAAATCAAAATCCTGCTGAAATAGCCTGCAACCTTGTCGCACAAGCTTTGCAAATGCCAGCACCTAACCTAGTTGTTCATCTTGTCTGTAATCTCCATAAATTAAAGTGCTGTATTGTATTTCGTATACGTTTAAAACGTGGTTGGAGGTGCTAATCATAATGTAAAATTGCAATGAAAACGCTTAAGTTGAGGCCTGTTGTGTTCGTAGCTCATCTGCGTCTGCTCTCAGAGTGTGTTCAGACTGTAACGTGAGATTCGCCTAGGCTGTTTTCATTCGCCTAGGCTGTTTTTGCAGGAAATTTTACATACTTCTACTCTACCACGTAACAATAGTGATATTGACCACTTCTGAGCTACTTTCAGGTTGTTTCAACCATACCACATACCCAGAAATAGTTTTGGACTTGGTTTCGTGAGAGTGCCGCATTATGCAAAAAGCCAATCTTGCGTGGAAACGGTGTCACCTGACCTGAGACAGCGTAGGGGCCAGGGTTGCCATATCCACTTTTTCCAAGAGGCCAAATCTTGTCCAAAGAGAGCCAAAAAAGCCAAACTCTAACACAAGGGGTCAAAAAAGGGGCCAACTATTTTTTCCACTTTTAACAGCAATTACAAAGTTATATGAGCCCATACTTAGCAATTTAAATAAATGGCAATGTTCTTCAATCACAATAGTAGCTCAACAGCAAAACAAGTACATGATGAAAGATTGTAAGAGAACAACTTAATTTCGATGTGTAGCCATAAACTGAGATACATTTACTATCCTCGATAAGTGCTAAAGGGATCAACAACAACTTGAACAATACCCACAAACGGGTTCACCACCTAAATAACAATAATTTAGGTAACGTAACAAACTGCAGCAAGTACTAAGCATTCTGACCTTACTTTCACATTAACTCAGAAAAGCTAAGTATCCTAACAAAATTTTGCAATTGAAAACCTTTAACGATCCATAACACCTTGAAAATATAGGAATATGGTGAAAATCTGCAATCAATTTAGGCAAAAAAGTGAAAAAATCTGATTTTGCAGGCAGGAACCAGTGTGGTCAAACGTAGTTCATGCAAGGAGCCAAATTTATCCTGGAGAAGAGCCAAAAAAGAGCCAAACGAAAATTTTGGGGCCAGCAAATATTATTTGGGACCAAATTTCTGAAATTTGGGCCCAAAAGAGCCAGCCTGGCAACCTTGGTAGGGGCATTGGTTTACGCAGCCGTTCGTTGTTGCGCCATGCGATGTGCTATGGCTAGGACTAGCCCATATTTAGATTTATTCTAGCCATACCTTCCAAACTCAACTGCGTTTTGTAAAAGTTAGGATAAACTCAATATCACTATCCAAAAAGTTACCTTCCTCGTTTCTTTGTTATTCCTAGTGCCAGGTGCAGCCACACCAATACCAGCAATAATGGAATCAAACGCCTAGCAAGAAGCGAATATGCACTCTTAGGACTCAGCGCGGACAATGACTAGATTCCGGAACTCTGACATTGATGTTATTGAATCCACATTCAGAAAACTGCTGCTGCTGTGATCTACAAGCAGTCAGCTTGCGCAGTCGGCTGAAAATGACCATTAGTTGTGCAAGGAAGTCAAAAATCGCTGAAAGTTGGTTTTGATTGCAGCGCCAACATTAGTGGAAAAAATCCACAGATTTCAAGCATTTACTTCAGGTGTCTGACGAGCAACGACGTAATATACTGCAAAGTCGTGACGGAAAGCTAATTCCATGCGCAAAGAGTTAGAGCTATGTAGCGCATGCGATCTTTGCTTTAACAGTCATGTTTATCGTTCAGGTATGGCATCTTGTTTTGAGTAAATTACGCAGGCCTGTCGACAAAGGGGATCCTGGCCCTACAATCAGTGTTGGCCAACTAAATAGCACATATTAGACTGTGACACCTGCAAAAATTTCTCTCGCCTCTATCATCCGAAAAACCGTCGCTGGAATTTTACAGTTCAGGATTGCAAAGGCTGCAATAGGTGTAAATTCCAGTGCGTAAAATGGAACCGTAACAGAAAATAAAGTGTCCCCTTATTTTTCGTGTATCAAAATCGAACCATTTTTTGCTTTTCGGAATTAACATCACCAAAGCAGAACCGCCTGTAAATATTTTTTACCAATTTTTTATTAAACTGTACGGTCGCCATATTTTCGTCACCCAATAGAATGCATTTAATTGATGTGAAAAAAAGAAGTACTACAGATGAATTTGAAGGTTTATATTAGATGAGCTTTAACGTGTTCTGGCATGATGCAGGACTAATGTAGCAAAGGGTATTTGTCAGAAGTTTATTTTTGATGAAGAAAACAGAGTTTCAATCAATATTTTCTGTGTTTCAATCATTTGCTTCCGGTTTTTGGTGCTACTTTGCGGATTGTGAATTTGCAAATTGGCGAACGAAATAGTTGTTTGTGCGCAAAGCGCAAGCGCCCTGGTGTTGATTTAGCTGTGCTGTGTGGGTGGATCAGAAATCAGAATCTCTATATTATATTGATAGAGAGACCCTGGGTAGATGGTCTTATCAGCAATAATCTTACGCTATGACGTAAAACAGTTTTAAGAAAATGATTCTTAAAATGACAGCCTCTTTGGAGAGGGCGGAATTGCGTTGTATTCGTTCTCATGCTGCATGCTTTCAGAGGCATGGCTCACCGCCAAAAATAATGCCTCAAACTGATATTTCATTACACAATACTGCGAATTGTGAATCGATTGATTTACTGATACGGCAGTCTAACTCAGGGCTTGGGAATTGACAGAAAAATTTGACGATTCCGATTCCGACTCCGGGGTTGGCCAATTTCAGCTTACTAACTGACCCCTTTGTCAACTCCACCTTCTGTATCAGGGCTGTCAAACTTGTTTGCCTTGTACCAAATAATCAAGCATGAAAAAATCCAGACTGTTTTTCCAAACGTGGAAGCAATTTTATGATTGGTCTCATGTTTGATAGACACAGACTGTTTTGGTGAGAGATCATTTTCAAAGCTGAAAAGAATCAAAAGTGTGCTTCGTTCAACAATGTCACAAGAACGGCTGCCTGATTTGAGTATTCTTTGCGTAGAAAATGATAAACTGCGACTTATAGATTTTGATGACACCAATGACGAATTCGCAGGCAGGAAAGTTCGAAGGAAGATGTTTTGACAATAAATTACCTACCTACCGAAACTAGATACCATAAATATGTAAAATATGCCTTAGGTTAACATGAAAGCATGACAATTTGATAATCTTATTGTTTTGCGTGAACCGTATGTTTGTTGATCAATGATCTGTAAGCCAGCGCCGGATTGAGATGATGGGAGGCCCGGGGCCCAGGCGTGGTGGGAGGCCCCATGAGCGGATTGGATATGGGATCTTTAGGTAGGGGATGGCCGATGAAGTCACTAGCATTTCCACGGATCATTAATATTTATGACGTGATCTTGTGCCGTCACATTTGTTAACTCAAGTGTAACAAGACTTTATGATGCAACATGATAGTTGACAATGATTAGCGTTTGCGAAACTGTTGCAAAACCGGTCACCAGAAGCATGGTATTTCCTTTATATGAAATTTTGCTTGCAAAACGTTTCTGTGCCCTCCATTGTTTTCATCATCTCTAAACGCCAGTCCTCCCTCAGCAATAAATTTTACGACAGAAACCAAACATTGCAGAAGCGATTTTCAATATTGTTGGCATTGATTGACCTGACTGGCTAGTTCTGTATCAATTCTTCGTAGTGATTAGTTACATCTGCGACTGAACGTAATCGTCTTTATGTTCTATTGATTGCTCGTGGCTCCTCAGCATGCTTCCAGTCACAGATTCCTTTTCTAATAAGGAAATGCGCACATTTAGTCGCATCGGCGCACATCAGTCTGCACGTGAAACAATAAGTACAAGTTTGTGAAGGAGAAAAACAAAGCTAGCTTCTATCAACGACTTCGGCGTTGCGGTTTTGGCGACGAATAAGATTTGTGGTGCATTTCCGTGATGAGTTTCTGTCTTTTCTGTGTTGTGAAACATCATGTTTTAAAAATAACTTTTCGTTTTTCAACCAATATTCCCGCATTTTTCCGAAACATTGGACAACCAGAGACAGATATCTTTGCCTCCAGTGATAGCGTCAGACAACTCATCTATCGTGTTTTCGATGATGCTTCTTGACGTTCTTCTGCTGCTGCACCGCTGGTTAAGCTAGGTCTATTGTCGTCGCTACGTACATCACAGCCTGTAACAACATGTTCTTCGATTTTCTGTCCTCTTACAGATTCCGCAGAAATGTCTCCGCTGGATTTCACTGCCACTATAAAATAGTCACTTGAATGTTTCTTGACTTAGCTGCAACTTCTTCCTCTCTCATTTTTACCTCTTTTGCTTTTTAATGCCTTTTACAACCACTTGGAAAAGCTCTACACTTGTAAAGGGGACGATCCCCTTTTTTCTGTCCATGTTTATTTATTAATAAGCTCAATAGGGCCAAGCGCGGATGTACCATTAGGCTAAAAAGGCTTAAGCCTAGGGCCCTCGATTGCGAGGACCCTAAAATTTTCTGAATAAGGACAAATTCCAGCATTTTTGTAAGCATTTATATTTGTATTCTTGTTTTGCTTCAACGCACGCTTTTTTACCATGCCGCTGACGAAAGATCTCTGTGGAAGAATGAGCGCGAAAAATTGAAGTGAATGACGATGAGCATTCTCCTTTTATGGCATTGAGAATTGGTCATTGTTACGTATAATGTGCAGAAAAAACGTCTGAATCCATTTTTCAGATTACAGGAGGCTAGTGAGGTACTGAAAAAATTTGTATTGGGAGTGTGGTCAGACAACTTCACCGCTGCTTTTATCGTTAATTTCATTGTAACTGTTTTTGTTCGTGACATCGAGGCAATTCAAAATAAAGTACTGCAATCTGTTTGTGAACTGGAACAACTTGTTCAGTGAATGAAACGATCACGTGTAGTGCTAATTTGTATGACATCAGACGTTGCAAACCTTCCAGAAGGACCCCCAATTTAAAATAGCCTTGGCTCCTGAAAATGAAAATTCGCCTCTGAATAGGGCTGCAATATTTTCAGCGCAAAAAGGGAGGACAATTTACGACTGTCACTTACTTCAGTGTATTATCTACGCTTACAAGTCAAGTAACAAATAGGCCTGTTGGTTGGTTTTACGCCTAGAAGTATAACGTCCAGTGTAGACGATGTTTCATTCAAAACACACAAAACAAATTCCTTGTTTACTTAACTTATTTAGCTCATGAATATTTTCCAGTTTCCTTAAATTTCTGAAAAATGTAAAATATCCTTTTATAAATTTTATGAAACTGCTTGCATGAAAGATGTTTTAAATTGCACACGAGCTTTAGACTAGAAACTGATTCAACCAGAAAGGTTTCTCTTTCATTTTGGTTTGTGGCTGCATCAAGGAAGAAATCGTTCCACATTAGCATAAAGAGCCATACCGTTGAAGTAAAACTGTGCAATCTTTATCAGTTCTTGAAGCGTTTAATGGTATTGCAATTTGCAAAAAATTTTGCCCATCTATCATGTTCCATCATTTTACAATAAATTGCATTTGGTTGATGCTATTTTTGCACGAACTCGAACAAGTTTTGGTATTGGTCAAACAGTTTACTTCAGCTTCATCAATAAAAACGTTTCTATCGAACAGATACTACTCAGATACTACTTTTTCGACGAATCTTATGTTTGGGAGATATGGGTTGCCAGATAAAGTTTGTGAAAATACACAAAGCACTCTCTAAGAAAGGCTTTGTGTATTTTCCCAAACATAGGATTCGTTCAATTCAGTTGTTGTCATTGTCGTTAATGTTCGAACATGTTGCCTTGCCCTTATGCATCATAAACTAATTCAATTCATAAGTATGTCATCCTCAAAGTGGAAGAGCAGTTATGACAAAGGGCGGATATACAATAGTAATGGGAAAAGACATTTCTTTGGTTGAACTAGGCCAGTGATTGTTCAGAAAATGCATATTGCAAGTTATGCCACACTACAATTATACCAAAAGGCTCACTACAGTAGTCAGTAACTTGATGAATCATGAAAAAACCTAAAAACATAGGAGAGTTCCATCAACAGGACAAACTGCCTTCAAAGTTGTTGAGACTTCAAGCAGCAAAAGTGATGTACTGAAAGTGGCTGAATTTCAGATTGCCGTGAGCATAATCTGTCACAGTGCTATTCACTTTGTTGACCACCTTGGAGAAAACATGGTAACACATGGAAAAGGCCAAAATTTCATGGTTTTTAACAATTTGGCTTTTTTTCCCCGTTTGGCTTTTTTTGGACATGGTTTCGCTTTTTTTCTCAAAAGATGTCTGGCAACCCTGTCTGAATCAAGTGAATGCAAGGCCAAGCCACGTAGAACCTGGACACCATACTTCATTTCGATCTTTCCTGTTAGATGTGGAAAATTTTGTGCCAGTGGCTTTCTTGTGAACAACTACATAAACGATCACCATGTAGATGAAGAGCATGAAGTTGAGCGATATGAGAAAGGTGGAATATTCCCAGGCACTTTCTGTGGTAGAAGCACAGAAACGTGGCATGCAAACACTTGTTTGAGAATAAAACCCAAACTCTGCTTTAATTTCATTGTATTCGAATTTACCTAATATTGTCTCCTTGCCTTTGAACCATGAATAAAGTGTGGACTTTGTGCCAGAAACTTGATTGGCGATGGTGATAAGGTGGTGCTTGGAAATTGTTGGGAAACCAAACTTCAGACACAAAATAACCATATTTAATTGAATCCATGGAATGAAAGGAATAAGCAAAGATAACAACCAACGTAAAACCCAACGAGAACGATCCATTTGAATTTCAAGGTGCCGATCAGGAATGGCTTGTAGATTGTGACCAGTCGGAAGGTGGACATGGATGCCATGATGAAAGAAGATGCTTCTGATGATAAAACTGCAGCTGTGCCAAGCATACAGCAACGATTGCTTGATCTCCTTTTTTAATCAGTAGTCACCTTTAGCATAGCCTACAGCTAATCTAACGCACTTCATTTTTAGCCTACCTGACATGTAGATTACGTTTTACGGTTAAGTTTGCGGTTTTGGAGTTTACTCTGTCACTGAGCGCTCTAACCTAGCCTGTAGTTAACTGCATTGTAAGGTCGTTGTAACGTAATTTTGATGCCTTCGCTTGACTACAGTAATAAAATGAGCTGCACTCATTCATAAAAGTTTGTAGGAAAAAATAGTATGATCTGCTGTTTATTAGACTTTTGTCCATAGTTTGCTCAGTCCCGTCGCTACGAGGGCTCTAGTGAGCTTAGCCCCCACAGACAAAGTTTCAACCCCCAAATTAAAACATGAAACCCTATAAACCAATGGAGTTTTTGTCAATTTTTAGAATGTAAAGCCCCCCTGCACAAACGCAAAGTCCCCTATTAAAAACATTCTAGCGACGGTTCTGAGACTGCTGCTTATTCATCTTTTGTCCACAAGAAGCCCAATCTTACCCAAATGAAACAAACGTTTAAATACTTACATGCGCAGTGGCATGGCCAGCCCAAAAAATTGGGTGGGTCAAAATGTTTAATTTTACGCGAGCAACAGTATATTTTTTGAGATACTTACTCTTAAAGCACAAAATGACTCGATATTCTAAAAATTTGGAGGGGCCATGGCCCCACGGCTACGCCTGTGTACGTGCGGTTTATATCACGTATATGTATTGTAAATGCTTTATGTAAACACGTATTTATATAACACTGGGACCATATTGTTTTTTCTATAACATTGGGACCATATTATTTAAGTTTTAAAAAACTTGTTGATCAGAAGTTTCATTTGTCCTGGAAATAAACACATTCAGACTGTGCAAATTCAGCAAAATAAGCTTTGCATTTAATATTTTCGTCCCTATCCCTATGCAAGAAATGGTTTGTTTAAAGGCTATACAAAAAAGCCCAATGAGCTTTTCTGTGTCGGGAACCACCGATCAAAAAACGTATCTGAAGAAATTTAGGGGGGCATCAACCCCCTTAGCCCCCCCCTGGATCCGCCTATGATCTATGCGGTAGAGTTGGATGTTAAGTATTTTGCCACACCCCATCTGTTCATAATGGACATCCATTCCGTGTTTGAAGAGATCATCAAGTGAAGTAACGGTGACCCATTTTTCAGTTGTCTTGAATTTGGCTGTTATATTGCCATTTCGAGCGTAGCAAGAGATAAATGCATTAGAACAGGATTTTTGCATATAGTGTACCGTAGAGGTGTAAGATCTTCACAAACGAAGACGTGCTGTCTTCCTTCGATATTTTTGAGATTCCTTTCGTTAGTAAGAAACTCGTTTCTTTTTTTGTATGACACGAATCTTGCAATGATTGGGCGTGGATTCTCCTTGTATTTTTTTTATCCTAGCCGATGTAGCCTACTCTCTGTACAAAGGCGCAACCAGGGGGGTGGGGCTGAAGGGGCTCAAGCCCCCCTTCTTAACAATCAGAATAGGCCTATTGATGATCATTTTCTTAGTTTTTCACCAACATTATAAGTCGAGATCAGGTGCATGGCAGAATGTTCTTCGGCAGTGCCACAAGGCGTAGCAACACATTTGTTATCGAACCAGGCGATTATGAATTTTCTACGTTTGAACAATATTAAAGCAGCTTTCTTGATGCCTGCCTGGTTTGTACTACCATCTATAATGTAGCAGACACTTTATGGTCTGTACATGTATGACTCGTAACTCCCATTTGCTGGGAATCAGCAATGCAAAATAACTCTCTCTCACATTGAAAGAACTACTGTTTGCTGCAAATTAAGAACACAAGTAACTTCTCTCGCATCAAGCTTACAGTTGATTGAGAGAGAACTCAAGAACAGAATCAAACATGCAAACACTCTCTCTCTCTCTGTCGAAAGGGAGAGAAGACCAGGCTCAGAAGAAATCTGGACAAAAACGTGATAGTCATTTCCGTTATTGCGCAACGATGTGAAATACTGCTGAGTCTGTCCTGGGTCGGTGGACCAGCAGCATGTACACGCCTACTAAATTAACCAATC
>Ga0210059_1001231_pt1 | contig 37843 bp, 20 predicted proteins | sample Ectturendosymbi2_FD_188042 | JGI IMG/M metagenome (GOLD analysis project Ga0210059, IMG submission 188042) | Ecteinascidia turbinata endosymbiont from Florida, USA - Sample 2 (SPAdes) (version 2) | ecosystem: Host-associated > Tunicates > Ascidians > Unclassified | place: Key West, Florida... | reverse complement strand
CATCTCGAGCTGGATCTTGTTCTTGCGAATCATCAGACCGTGACGGCGCATCGCGAGCGCCGCGTCGTCCGGTGTGTAGAAGTCGACGTCGAAGATATTGTAGCCGACGTTCTGCCGGTGAGGAAGCGGTTTGGGTCGAATCTTTTCGCTTTTGAAAGGCCGGTTGCCATAAATCGATCGACGGCGCAGCGAGTTTCTTAAACATCTGTGGGTCACGGACCCCATCCTAATAAAAGTTACGCACCCCTCAAGAAGAAAAGTTGACAATAAATATTTGAAATTAGGTCTTAATCATCGTAGTAGTAATTGACATGTCTGCAAAGCCTATTAACCTTTTGCATCACTTTCACGGACCCAGGATGTTAAGAGCCCCGGCTGCAGGGGCGACGCAGAAGATCGCGGGCCTTTTAATTCACTGCACTTCTGCAAACGATCTGCACGACGGTATTTTTTCGGTCATTTATCGTTTTTTTTTCAAATGACCGAAAAAAATTTAGTCAATTCGGTCAAAAAATGTCCGAAAACGAAAGGCGACAGAAAGTTTTTAAGCTGTTGCGGACAAATGACCGAAATTACAGGTTTGCAACAAATTACTGTAAACGCGTGTTCCTTGCTCCACTTGACTGAGCAAGAGCTTCGACCACTTTGGAAATATAACGGCTGATGTTTTTCCGCGGACGCGATTCGCCCGAAAACAGTCGCAGCGGCGTTTTAAATATTCCCACGTTGTTGCGCAGATCACAGCCATAAGCGAAAAAGTTCTGTTTGAATTAATTACAAGCTTCATGGCATTTTTAATTGCCGTTCTGGTAGAAAACTTTTCCTGGATGGCAAGAATCAGCCATGGCTCTTGTCTAAAAAATGATAGCAGTTCGCTACAAGCTGCTTGTCCCATGACAGCCACAAGGTGACTGCGCGGAAACAAACCAGCATTTAGTCACTTTGCGATTTAACTGAAGATAAAATCGATTTCGGTGAAAAGCCTCATCGATCTCCGTCAAGCAAACCAATCGATGAATAAGAGTTGTAAGTCGGGCCTGGTTCGGGCTTAAGTTTGTCAAAATGTGCAGATCTTGACTCACTCCGTAAATTTGGCTTTCGGGCCTAAACCGGTCTTCAAAAACAAATGTCGGGCTCGGGCCGGGTTCAGGTTTCAAAATGAGGCGCGTTTACAACTCTGCGATGAATAAGTCTAAGCATATACTCAAAAATAAATAAAAGCAAAGAATAAACTCGAGCCAATAATGAATTGAAACTTGCCGAACCGAAAATTCCTTGTTGCAATAAAACAGCAACACATGGTACAGATCGAGCGTACAACGTTAGTACGATCACATAAACTGCAGGTGCATCGAAAAACACAGGTTTTGCGGCAGGCACGTCCCAATCCAACAGACCTGGGCTATTTTGGCGGGTAGTACTGGAGAAAAGAAGTCTTTGATGTCGTCTGTGGAAGCCTGTTCCGGAAGATTGTACATCCTCACGTAGACGGATGGCATGCGACCTGCCATACAGCTGGTAAAGTTTACACGGAGCCAGCGAAGTTCAATCTTACGCAAGACACATTTCGACTGCATTACGATGATACCAGCTGCAAGCAGAGGGGATCTAGGGTTTTTTGGTGGGCGGCTAAATTCAGCACTTGGTCACGTGACATAAGTTAAATGCGCAGTGTGGAACGCCGGGAGTCTTACGGTTCAAAGATGTTTATGTCACCAGCATAGACGACAAACGAATAGATGCCTTTTTAACAAAACCATATATAGCCTGTAGTTACGCATAAGCTGTGTAAAAAGAACTGCTACTTGGTAAATTTGCACCAACCAATCTAATCTGCATTGTCTCACTCAAGCTTTCAAAATTAACACAATAGTCTGCACCCATCGTGAACTCAAACATATTTATCGATCTTCATCGTATTGTATTGCTATATTTTGTCAATACTATTGCACTATTTTTGATGCTGATTGGTTTCTACTGATTAACTATGACTGCGAATCGTTCAAATAACATTTCGGTATTCATTCAGTATTCGCCATACCCCCCCTGGCGAAACAATAATGAAAATTGTAGACCTGGACTAGACATACAGCTCAGATTGATTTCAGGTCAGTTTTCAGAACTTCCTAGGTTACTAGTTGGCCAGTGCGACCATTTCTTTGCTAATCTCGTGCAACACAACAGCGTGACATGACCTTCCATTGGTCAGCAAACAATGGAGACAAACCTTTGCAGATGAATCAGCATCGTTACACATAAACGCTTTCACAATGTCGATTGTTCTCCTTGCCCTAAGCAACATTCCATACTACACTTTACTAGTTTGTTGCTGAATGCAAAAAATAACGGATATAGCTCATCGTGTAATTAATTTATGGCAAGATTTGAAGAGGGCGAATAAATCTCCGGTCGGACGTAGGACAAACGGTTACCCTAGTAACAGCATTAATTATCTCGTCCCGCTTTCCCCATCTGCGCAGTCCTGCACACAACTTTACGATTAGGTGATAAGCCTCGAACCAATGCTGCCATCGTAAAAGAAACTATAGTGCAACAAAGTTAGACCCGGAGACAACAGCGTTTACATCTGCGCTGGGTACAAGAAGTCATTTGCCTTAAACTTATGCTCTTCTGCGTCGATGAGCATGTTAGCACCAGTGTTTGAAATGCTTGTAAAAAAGTTTTTGCCAAAAATTGACCAAGCCTTGTGCGGTGCCTTGCAAATTCTTTTGATTTTAAATTATTACGTTATTGGGAGATACTCGCAAGTTTTTTCGGGAAGCTTGATCCCCAAAAATTATTACGTTATTTGGGAAATACTCGCGAGTGTTCTGGGGAAGCTTGATCCCCAAAAAAGCACCCCCTAAAACTGTCACTGTCGGTAGTTAGGCATTTGTTCAAGTACGTTGAATCCTGCCGAATAAAACAGACGTTACACACACGGATCAGGAATACTACTGACCTGTTTGATGCTGTTTAACTACGTTAGATGTGCGTCAAACATACCGAACAAATTATCACCTGGCAGCATTGCTTGTCCTGGACCCGCTGGCGGAACAACAGGTCCCACTGGCCGGGGCCCCATCGGCTGAGGCAGGGGCCCGACCACTAAAGGATGCATGTTACGGGGTCCTGGTGGTGGTCGCGGAAAATCAGGCCTCATGGGAATCATTCCTGGCCCAGCAGCAAAAGGTGGAAGTGGTCTCGGTGGTCCATCAAACCTGGGATCCATACCAGGTGGGCAACCAATTCTAGGATGCATACCAGGAGGGCCCTCAAATCTGGGCCCCATGTTCAACGGTCCACCAAATCGTGGAATAATACCAAGTGGACGGTCGAATCTCGGATCCATGCCAGGAGGGCCACCAAATCGAGGGGGCATGCCACGAGGACTGTCCATTCTAGGGTCCAACCCAAAAGGAACGGGTCCCATTGGATGATCCAGCGGAGGGCCTATTCGAGGTGGAAAGGGTCCTCCAGGACCTATTTCATGGAACATGGCTCCGGGACCACCAGGACCAGGAGGATCGGAACCCCTTCGATGTGGGCCAGGCATTTTATTATGCGACGGGTGAGGTCCAGAGGGATTCTTTCGTGGGGGTGATCTCGACCTAGAGAAGAATATAAGAAGGTAGTGGTCAGTTGGCTGAACGGAATTTTTCATAAACGGCAATTCCACCTTTACCTTTTCGCGTCCGCAGAGCTCGAGACTTTGGAAACCTGCGGCACAGAAGAATTTCTTTGAAGTAAATAACGCTGGGGGCGCTTTGATCAAGAACAAACCTGCTGAGGGTTGTAGATGAATATCGGTGAAGCACTAGAAGTCAAGGAACGTTCGAGAAACAAACCACAGCGCGCTACAAAGGAATTAAAACAACTGCGCGCTTGTTGGTGTGACGCCATGCCTCGATGTCGTTCCGTACGTAAAGCCGCACTCCAACATATTTTCTCAACAGAACTTTGACGTTTGCAGCACAATAAACAGCCATACCGCGCCCGAGGCAACTTCATTGTGAGTGTCCGGGTCATAGACGTACACCAAATCGTTTCCCATCGTCGCGGACTCGGATTTTTCAGCGGATTTCGTCAGCGAATGACTCGGTTTTGTCTGCGCGAGTCGATGCAAGAACGCCATGACTAACGCTCATACAACACGATGCGAAACACAGTGCGCTTATGCAACACGTTGTGAAACACAGTGCGACACAGTGGGGTCGAATCAAGTAGTGTCATAGCTGACGTCATGCCACACTATTGAGAAAGGCAATGTATCTTTGTAATGTTGGGCTGAGGAGACGCTTTAGAGAATATTTGTCTCTCACAAAACGACTTGCCTCTAAGTTTAAGCAGCGACACTTTTTTAAGATGTTACTGTTCTAAAGATCAAGTTCTGGCTTGTGTTGAATGTACATTTCCAAACACCTTTCATTTTTGACCGGTGGGCGTAAGTTTTTGACTGACAACCACTGACGCTGTTGTCTTCGTTCTTTGCGTAGTGCGATGCAACAAACGACTGGCAAAGGTTCGCAAGAATAAGTTTGAAAGTAATTGAATAAAAGAGCTTTGACCTTCCACTGAGCTTCGCAAAAGACTGTGAAAGACAACCTTCAAACCAAAATACAGTATATTTAAAATCTGTTTGAGCTGGAACCATCAGTGGTACGTGTCACGCTAAAAATAATTTGTTGATGGACGGAAGCCGTAAATTGATGAAAGCGCTTCCTTGACGACCCAGATAGGGTACAATTCGTTTGGCATGACGTCCCAGACAGAGTACAGGTTCCACTTTAACCAAAGATACTAGAGATCGACCGATATGACTTTATTGGGGCCGATACCGATACATCGGCCATTTATGGACTGATAGTCGATACCGATAACCGATATTTCCAAAATTTTTAAATCTTGATTTCTGCTTCATTATCAAAAATAATGTATACTATACCCTACCTTTTTTCAAAAGCTTCAAAAATCAGGATTTATGAACCAAAATTTTTCAAATTGCAGCAATTTCAATATTTTGCTATGATTTTTAATTAATCTAATTAATGATGATGTTTTTTTGGCTGCGACGGCCTACGCCTGCTTCATGGTTCATCTTGTCTGCTTGTTTATGAAAACGCACCTGCTAGCGTTGCTACAAGATAACTGTCTTGACTTGGTTCGTTGTGCTTTCTTGCGCAAGTTGTTTGGATGCGTGAGGAATATAATGGTGTTTTGTCAACACCTACTGAGGCCGATAAAATAAAAACGGCCGATACCGATCTATCGGTCTATCCCTAAAAGACGCATCTCGCAAAAAAGTAAAAAATTTTATAAACTTACGCTGGTGTCGCCGGAAGTCGCTCCCCCCTGAGTCTCGTCTGAAAACAGAGAAAACAGAGTCGAAAACGACTTTTTTGTCAGTCCCAGTGGCATTCCTATCTTCTCTGGAAACAGAAAACGGTCGAAAACGATACTTAATTCATGAAACAAACGGCAAAGAGGAAGCTTTGCTGGTGTAGAAAGGCAACAAAAAAAACAACACCGAGGAAGCAGCAGTGGAGTTCATGCGTGGAACTTGCTTTTGACAGAGCTGGTTGGCTTTTCCGAAACGTTTTAAACCGCCCCGCAACTAAGCACCAGTATCAAGACGCTCACCTCCTTCGGGCTCGAGCTCGATCGGCGGCACATCGACGGACATGTCGTACTTGACGCAAGGTCGGACGATCAGCGGCAACCTTGCTCGACGACACCACCGCGAAACTTGCTCCGGGTGCACTTTGCACGCTTGCCTGACGACGTATTATTGTTTATTTTCAAAAAACGCTGGCGACAAGCAGTGAATAATCTGCTCAACCGGGTGTTCTTCGACAACAATTGCCGCAAAAAGTGCATGGGGAACCAAACTGCTCTGCGCGAAGAGTTTTTTCAACGCATGAGGTGTGGAGTACATTTGCACAGGGACCTCGCAAACGAAGTCAGTTGAATTTGCATATGGGCCGCTCATTCTTTAGGCTGTTGACACGTTAAATGGGAATGTGCATCTGTCTGTGCAAAAACTCCGGAACGGACAACGATGTTTAATGTCCAAAGTCAGAACCGAATCACAGAATTCAGGGGACGGCAACCTACACACTTGGCACGCCAGGCTATTTCCAGTGGCACGCAGAAACTTCAAGTTTTATATATATATCAATTTTGTTATGATTCACACAGAAGGTATATTGACCTTGACTTGTATAAAAATACGTATGTTGTTGGTACACTGAATGGTTTGACTTTAAGTCGGCACGCAGTTATCAAAGGAGCACAACGTAGCCGAGCCCTTGAAATGCCATTGCCACGTGGAAGCATTTTTACGCCAAACCTAACCACAGACTGCCAGCGCGGTAAGTGTTTCTTTTTTCAAATGAACAAAAGCACAACTATTATCTGAGACTTTTCTGCCGCCAGGTATTACATCAATCACCTCGAGAAAATCAAACGCTGGAAGTCGGGACATAACTGGGCGTTATAAGCATTGCAGCGAATTGTTCTGTTTAAAAGCGTATATTGAGCAAAAAAGTAGAGTAAATATTATTATCCATCTGCGCGATCTCTCATGAGCGTATATTTGTCACCAAAAATGCCAAAAAAAAACTTCGAAAAAAAGCACGTCAATGCTGCGGAGCAGCTGGGGATTTTCCAGGCAAAATCGTCGAGAAAAAGTACAGCAGCATAAAAAAGAAATTCGGTGTTTTTTTTTTCAACCAGACGTACACACGCGAAACACACATAAAAATGAAATCAGTCGTAAGCTTACGCATCCTTAACGAATTTCTGCTTGCACACTTCCGAGGCTTGTTCAGCGGAATCCATGATGACGAATGCTGTTCCGTCATTGTGCTGGCCCTTCTTTTGCGAGTCGATGTAGATGTCTTTACAGAAAAATCGAGACGTTTAATCAGTCAGTTGACTTGAAACATTTACCGTAGGTCGCCCGTTCCCCGCGAACAACAAGATTATTAAACGACGACCATAGACGGTCGTTGGTCCTTGTCGTGCGTTCCAAGTCGTATTTGTGACAACTGGTTTTTAAGATTCTGCTGCTTAATCAGCGAAAAATGTTGCATTCAATTAAATGGCAGGAAGCAGCAAAAACAAACATCAAAAATTCTCGACAAGCGTGTGTTAGATTGGTTATGGATGAACTGATGTTTATTCCAAGCACTTTTGAAAAGTAATATTTGTGCCAACAGGTAATAAATGACTGCATCCAACTACAACCTTCAGCAAAATTAATAATCGATATTGATCGACAAAAATTTTTTTTGCAAACTTCTCTATTTTTTGAAAGAAGAAGACATTGCAGGCTTATCAGTACCACATTTTTTTAGCCACAGACATTTGGGTGCATCAAACTCCCCCATATAAAAAAAACTGACTTGCCCATATATCAGAAATGTTCTGCCTCTTGTAAAAACACTTTCTGTAAAATATTGTCAAATTTGGATAAACTCTACCGGGTCCACATCAGTCATGAAAATATACAAAACATGGCAATAGGCTAATGCACTACTATAGCTACTACAATAGAATTCGCCTACAACGACTTGAGCTATAATGACAGTTTGACTACAATGACACTTTTTTGTCAGTCCCAGTGGCATTCCTATCTTTTACATGCATTCTAGATTGACTATAATGTCACTTCACCTATTGCAATACTTTATTAGTTTAGAACGACAGGTGCAAATTTTACTTGCGGATCGAAGCGTACGCTCAGTTATTTGGAGGCGACACGCAAGCACGAGCATTGAATGAGAGGAAAGAAATTCCAAGAGAAGGCTGATAAAAAAAGGAATTATTTTTCAGCTAATGGCGGTGATAGTCAGGCCCGTAACCAGGGGGGTGCCTGCAAAATATTTTGATCCCCTGAAAAAATGTATTGGGGATAGTTGAAAACCATTTAACATGGTTTTAAAAAATTTGGTCCCTCTCAGAAAACTCTTCGCCACCCCTAGTGACCCAAGCTGGTTACAGACATGGTGATAACTGTCAAGATAAACATAGCAACACTGAAGACTTCGTTGCTCCATCATAAGGAAAAATACATCATCATGAAGTTTTTCATTCAAGAACATCAGTGTTCATTCAACATGAAATTACTGAGTGAGTAGCCTAAGGGTGACAAAAGCAAAATTGCAGTTTTGTACAACACTGCTGACAGATCGCGACATAAAATAGGAAAATCAATTGCAACTGCAGTTAGAAAATGTGGATGGCACCAATATATGCTTCACTTTACTGAGATTGAAAACTCATTTCATACTTTTTTAAATACGAATGTGAACTGGAGCGAACGACTGCATGGCTGTTGGGAATGATACCAAGCTCCTTTGAGTGCCAACTACCAAGTTACCAACCAGGCGCTGGAAGATGATCAGATGATATCATTAGAGAGAAAACCTTGCAACTCTTCAATTATGAAACCGTCAATCGTGTCAATAGTATTTGTCACAACTGGCTCAAATACAGACCAAGCAGCTGCTTCTTGTTTTTGTCCGCAACAGGCTTTGGGATGACTGGGCAGGACGTCAACATTATATTGGTGAAGTGATAATAGCACCAGTATTTACAGGCCTGAAGATAGAAACTTCTTGATCACCTGAAGTGTCCATGTACAGCAGGTTTAGGAAGCATTATGAAAGCTTGCCTTACACCCACAAGGAAACACTCACATTTCTTGACTGACAGCTTACATCTTTAACAAAACAAAAGCCCTTGTACATGGGCAAGTTAAGCATATCATCTTGCACCAGTCACTACACTGCATCAACGTGATGATTACAAGGTGTTTTCAGAACTGAGCACAGTATAATTGGCTGGATTTGACAGCGATTTTGAATTCAGGCATGTGGGTGTTCTGCACATGCTAGTACATTCATTTTTATGTAATTAAATGGGGTAAAATGATCAGGGCAGGACAACTGGGCACATCAAAGTAAATGCAAATATCAAGCAAGATGCAAACTAAACGACATTCGTGTTAAAGGTATGGGGGTTAGTTATGAAATATACAGATGAGTCGAAAAATCGTAGAAGCTGATAGGCTGCTTTTCCACGTTTTCACATTTTGTCATTTCATTACACCTATCTTGAATTTAACGCACTTGTCTTGCACCATACAAATACTATATTAGTAGCATTTTTGCAAAATATTACTCTTGATATGTTTCAGTTATTTTTTTGAAAGTTGTGTGGATTGTGTGGGGATATGTGAACAATCTCTAACCATTTCTTTTTCGGATTTTTTATGTCAAATTTCTATTTTTTAATCTAAGTGTGGGCCCGGTAAATATAAATTAAATTTTATGAAACTTTCAAAGAATTATTTTTTCTCAAGGTAGAACACTTTTAGGGTATAGCCGTTACAATGAAGAAATTTTCAAAATCATGGGGTATCTGATGCACCCTGATGGACATATTAACCAGTGTTTTTTAAGGATAATATTAGGTACCAGGTGTGGACCTGTAGGGACCCGAAGAATATTAATTGCAGTATCCGTTCAGATATTTCCCTTGATAATTGTATCTGATTCCAGGGAACCGATTTTCAATTCTAGGGACCCGAACCGGGTCCCTAAAACACCTTTACAAAAAACCTGTATTAACATTGATAAAAAGGGATTACCAGAATTTCATGTTACACATTTGTAGGTTGGAATGTCCAACCTACAAATGCTGGTTTTCTACCAGGCTGGACAGCTCATGTAACTTTAAAACTGTATCTTTTGAAGCGGTTACTGACATAATGGCGACAACCTGAAAACTGTAATGTAATCTAAGGTTGGTTTATTTTTCACGTGGTTTTAAACTCTAATACCTGCAAGTAACAATACAACAAGCAAATGTCGGAAAAAATGTCGATTTACTAAATCTTTTGTGATGACTATCAATCGCTCAAAACGGCATTTGATCCTGATTAGCCTGCTGTTGCGTCAAATCTACGTTACATTCAACTGCGCGTGGCAAAAATCAGTCACAGCCGGCTAGGTGGAGTTCAACGGTCACAATACAACGACATACCAGTCAGCATGCTCGTGACGTGTAAGCAACACCGCAGTGTGAGCCACGCGGTATCGGCAAAAGTACAAAGCAGAACAACACAGACACGAGATGTGATTTTGAAACGAGTCAAAATGTGAGGTACACCATAGCGAGATAAGTTACACCGTCGGCATTTGCAGCAGGGGTCGGCAAACACCGGGCCGCGTCCCGGCCGTGAACGAATTGTTATCGGGCCGTACGGAACCACGGCTAGACTGGTCCAAAAGTGACTGGAACGACTGACTTAAGGAACACGCTGCGGGTGCCACTGACTATCATAATCCCTATAGGTCGGAAAATCTTACACTGCGATAAATCAAGCCCAGATCTCTCACTGAATCACTGTCATGATGAGTTACGAGTTGTAATAAATTTGCAAATGGCAAACATTCATTATTTCAGGGCCGGTCCGCTAAATAATGCCAGGCTGAAACCGGTCCGCAGTGTAAAAAAGGTTGCCGGCCCCTGATCTGCACGATATTTCAATGCAAATAAACAACGTGGTGCCAACAATGGCCAGTTCGAAGTTTTCAACAGCGCCTGGCGGTGAGTTCTTATGCTTAGAATTAATCGAACGACTACACTGCAATAAAAAAACGAAAAAAAAACAGACAGGCGTCGTTTCAAACGAACCAGTTCAGCTCATATCCCAAGATTAGCGATCAACAACAAATAATGACTTTGCAGTTGAATCAGGGCAACTTCAAAACTAAGCAAAAATGCCGGCGAACCAATTTTGATCACGCCTTTCTTAGCGCAGATTGCTGTTTTTAGACAAAGAGAGCTTCATGTATAGTGTACACCAATTTTTCTATATTCCGTCACATCAAAAGAACCGCACCCAAGACTTACAGCTTCCATAATAAAGGAATGTGGCAATGCACGATGTGTTCTGATTTTAAAAATATAGAGGCTCAGTGATTTTTCATACGTTTGCAGCACAACTGGCAAAATGATAAATCCCCGACGCCAACAGGCAGTGCCTTGCAGCTTAAAAAGCAATTTTGAAACATTTGCAACCAAACTTCAAGTAAGTCCGTCAAGACAGGATCCGTTTGATCGAATTTATCAACCAAGTCTGCCCCGAACACTGATACAATCTAGATGGAGCTTGGGTAGAGGGAATAATATCCTTCCGCAGAAAACACGGCTCCCGGAGTGCAAGTCAAGTCCAGTGCTCTTTGTGTGCTGCAACCAGGTACTTTGCGATGGACATCACAATTTTAACGCGTTAGCCAAGAACGAATGGTCACAAAACTCAGTTCCGCAGAAAAAAAAAAACTATCGACAACACTCAACGTAGATCAAGCAGTGGAATATTTTTTAAACTTTACAGATTTTATGTGACTGATTATGCTACGAATCGCTTAATTCTTAGCTTATAAAGTACTGATCCTTAACCTATGTTCACAAAAAAAATAAAAAACAGGAAGACCACGCGGCACCAAGTTTTATTTGAACGACACACGAAATAAACAAAATACAGCCTAAATCTTAAGCTTTCCGAGATTGTTACAGTAAAAAGTGACTGTGCTCCAACAAAACGTTTAAAAAAACCTTTCCCAGTAAAATACTGTTTTACTTGCAAAACAAATGCTATTATTCTTTCTTTCTAGTAACAGCGTATTCGTGTCTTTAGTCACATTTATCAGCAAGACAACGAAGACTATATAAACTACAAAACAACATCCAAACGTTTTATTAAAGCATATTTACTACCAGGGATAATAATGCAAAATAACACCTACCGTAAAACCTCTATTTGAGCGCCACCTCTAATAGAACGCCACTATAAAGGAAGGGTTGAAAAATAGAGCGCCCCTTTTAATGAACGCCACTTTGATGAATTCTTCTATTTTGGAAATAGTTACGGACCAATGCCGACATCACCGGTAAACATGAACTTATTCAGCAACATGATATTGATGCGGAAAGTATTGAAAATGACGAGGACGGCTTCAACAGCGACGTGTCACTTGATTTTCACCACCAGTGAATCTGTGATTACTTACCAGTAATCACCCTGTATTCGTGTCTTTACTTACCAGTAATCATCCTGTATTCGTGTCTTTTGCTAATTATGTAAATGTGTTAGGTGTTTTTTCTTTTCATTAATAAATTTTATCTCAAAATTCTGACCAGCTAGCCGAAAAATAGAGCGCCACCCTCTAATTGAACGTTACCTCTGATAGAACACCACTATGGGGGAAGGGTTGAAAAATAGAGCGCCATGGCGGTGAAATAGAGGTTTTACGGTAACTAAACTAAGGCCGGGTTAACGGCAGTGCATGTCATAGCCTATCAGCTTCGCAGAAAATATTGCTACATGCATAGAAAATATCCAATAATTGTCACTGGCAATGCAAGAAAATGTTATCTCACGTGAGTCAAGTACTTGAAACATGCATTCACAGTAATCAAAGACCACCTGGTTATTTAAACGTGAGTGCAACGCATTGAAAAATCCACTGCATTAGTCCAAATGCAGTGTAATTGATTTTATACGGTTAACCTAAGTTTTGAATGGCTAAACGAAATGTAAGACCGAAGAGGTCAGATACAAGTATCAACCGTTTTTCAAAAAATTTAAATTAGAGAGAGCTGCCTCCAACCTGGCACAATTTTTGAACGTTACGATAAAAAAACTCATCTCGTAAGTTTGCTGATTGACTGAAGCATCGAAAGGAGAACAAATTTAGAGCTATGCTCAACGGAACAAGTGCAAAATTAAAAAAGAGGACTAAAACCTGAGAAGAATGCCTGCAGGATTCTATGCCTATACACTTATTCTTGGACACTGTCAGCTTTGCTTAGCCTATTATGAACCTGAACATAACAGAAAAAAATACCAACTACGCTCTCATATTGTTTAATCAAGGTTATCTCAGAAAAACTAGGCAGAAAACACTTTTTTCAAAGCAAACTTTCATCATACAAAAAAGTGCATATTTAAGCAACAACTGGCGTGTCTAAGTTTGAAATAGTTTACATTTCTTAGTTTTTAAGTTTATTTTATACATTACTGCTATAATTAAACATAGCCAAGGAAGAATTATACACAACCAATCAAATACCTTCCAGTTCACGATCGTAATTCTTAAACCAACTCTGAATTTCGTGCTTGTCAGCCAAGTAAGGCAGTCCAGAGAGCTGAATAAACTGAACAAACACATTGTCTTTCGTTGAAAACAGTTTAATATTTTTACGCAATGTGGGAAAAACAGCCTTACTACAACACAGCTTAGTTCAAATCTTTAAAATACAAAGTTACATCTTCAATCCTAATCGGTTAGAAGTATCAAGCATGAAGTAATTTTTCTTTCCACATTAGACTTACCACCTGCTAAATCCACATTATGCATACTACTTAACGAGCTATAATTCTGTCTTTCAAACTGATCAGCTAGAACTTACGTGAACTCACATATACAACCTATTTAATTTACACAAGCACGCCAGCTAATAAAAATCCACCTGAACCATTAACTGAAAAAACAGTTTTGGACAACTGTCATGTACGGGTGTTATCGGTAAAGCGCTACGACGTCCATCACTCAAGCGTTCGGCAGATCGCAGCTCTGAGGACTTTCAAAACCGTCATCTAGTTAACGCCGCCAGTAGCATATACTTCACATTATATACAATCTATTTCAAGTCTTGGTTGATCAGAAATACGCGAATTGTTCTTCAGCATTGCACGCAACTGTTGCATCATGCAGATGACGCCATGCTTGAACGCCGCGTTTTTTAAGGTGTTTTGAGAGACCGAAACGGTCTGTCAAATTTTTCTAATGGTCTCTCGTGATGCAGCGGGACGGCGCTGCGCCAGCACAACACACTAAAACCTGCCTTTGCGAAGATCTTGGTATTTAGATAAAACAGTTGCGGTCTCTTGAAATGTCTTAGCGGTCAAATCTTTAAAATCCTGCTTGAACGAACAGCCGTGTGAAATTCGATAATAATCTTTCTGTGTTGCAACAGCGTTTCCGAACCTGCATGTTGTTAGGAACTTGACAAACATCAGGTGCGAAGCAACACTTGCTTTGCTTAGCTTAGGCCAACCGACTTTTACTATCGCTAATCGTGCGTGACGGGCTTAACTACAGCTACACTGATTAGCATGATAATAACCATTGTCACTGGCAATCTTTGCTAGTTCTAGCAAAGAAGTAGTAACACCGCAGCAAATATTCGCTAATATCAAACACGCATGACTAGCCTATAGCGCAAGCTAGCCATAAGAAGAAACAACACGGACTGAAAGAGCCTCGCATATGTTCGATTATACAGTTAGAGTCGACGTTGCAAACTTAACGGAGCAAAAGCAATTTTTACAAATAACACAGATCTTCATTTAATAAACCTAAGAATTCTGAATAATCTGTGAAATGCAAACGAACAGCCGTTTTTTTCTCTTTGCTGTTGATCTGCCTTTGAGCTAAACCCATGCATTGCCATCTGAAAGCACGAATCGATTGACAATGTGTTTCCGCAAATGTGTTTGTGCGCGAACACCAGTTAGCCCTGAAGTGGAGGCAGATCTGCCAATGAAGGCTAAGTTCCACACAAAACCACTGTCTTTTGATGTCTAGGTTGATAAATACTTCCATCACGCAATGTGAGGGGTTACTGGCAGGTGAGTGTCACGCGAACGAAATGATATGGTGCGACGCTGTATTTTGAATTAAATTATCTTAAAGCTTTTTTCCACCTGTGGTGGAAAGCAAACCTGAGGTGGGAAGCAACAAAGTTAATCATTAGGTGCTGATACGGAAAACACCAGCCAACCACACGTTTCCTATTAAGCAGCTGCCGACCTTGCATAAACAGATACAAAAACCACACGAATTATTGCACTTTTTTCTAACGTCAACGTTTCGAAACAACTTTACAAAACTGTCCGAATGCAATTAACATTTTTTCAATCGCCTGGTTTCATAGCGCGACCCACCCACACCTCGTCGAACAAAAGCCAGCACTTTGAAAATTTTTTGTTGCGACTTGCAATTCTCTGCGACAGAAACTGAAATGCCTCGTGCAAAACTGTTTCCATTCCCACTGTATTTTAACATTCCTCACAATAACATCAAAATGCTAAAGTTGCTACTGCATTAAACACATTTAATTTCGACAACCTGCTCCGCTCACATGTGTTTCACGCTGTTCTTACATAAAATCACACCAGTATTTTGATTCGCTCGAAGAAGCTGTCAATGCGTCAGTATAGTACGAGGTACCAATGAGCATGACAAAATTCTCTGTACATATACATGTATCATCAAATCTGTCACTACGGCATATCAACCAAATTGGTCAAGCAACACACATTTGAGTTAATTATGACAATTTATTTTTTACAGAAGGTGAAGGTAACAGCACTTTTTCGTGCTACACAATATAGTTTCTCACCCAAGACTAGATCTAAGTATTTAAACAAAAAGCGAAAATTGTGTGAAGCCAATTAATTGATATTAAGTTTTCCTCAAATTCAGGTTTAAAGTACAATGTTCCCTACTTATCACGCACGGACAACAGCACGCGTTTATCCAGCCTTGTTGCAGATGAAAATTTATTGCTGTCGAGCTTCACCCCAACGCACGCATTCGATTGAAAACTGAGATTCGCAACTCCAGATACTATCAAATCACACAATTACGGTGTGATCTTTTCTATGAACAAGACTGTGCCAGCAGCCATGATACAAACTGACCTGTCGCTTCTTGGATTGTTCCTAGTTTTTAGCAGAATTTCGGTCTATTGCTTCTGAAAACAGCTCCATTGCAATCACACGCAACATGCATATTCTGCATTTACAGGTAGGTATATCCATATCACTTTTCATTTTTATCAGGTTAAATTAAGAACGCGGGAAAAAAATAACAAAAGCTAACAAAACGAACGCACACTTTCCAAAACATATACTCATTTTATAACGTCCGTGCTTGAATCTCATAGCATTTCGTTTTTGCCCTGACGAAGATAGTTGCATCAACTATCGAAATGTCGGCCAGTTTTTGACCTGTTTTTGTTTTACCGCCAGTAGAGCCTGATTGAAGTATTGTATTCAGCCAATACATTTTTACGGTTTAGTGACGCATTCTTCACAAAGATACGTACGTAATAAAATTGCTACGGATAATTCGGTATTACAAACCGCTTTCATATTAACGTAACGTTCACAGACTTAGGCAGACCAACTTATTAGGCAATCTTAGACTAAGATCCGCTGAACAGAAATTCAAGAAACTGTCCATTTAGACCAGTGGTTCCAAACCTTTTTTGATGCATTCCTCCCTTAGATCACTTTTTGTTCAGCGCATCATGCGCGCAAAGCTATTTTTCATTCCTCCCCTATTATACAAGTCTGAAGGTATATTTGATCTTCCAATATATTGTTTCTCACCTGCCTTTTACCTGTCAGGGTGTAGCTTATTGTTCGAGTTCGTAGGCTAGTATTAACTACAATTCGAACAATGGTCTTTATTGACGACAATAACTTGATTAATTAAAGTGGGACAAAAACTATTGTTGTCAAATAATGGCACTAAAGTTTGTCAACAAAAACGTGTGATAGTCCACTAAATAACTTACAAATATATGTGATAAACCAATGTCAACTTAAAAAAAGTAAACTCTTACTGTAGACTGACTAGGTAACTTAACAACGAAGTGGAAATTCCTCCCCTGAACTCATGATATTTCTCCCTGGGGAGGATATCCTCCCCGGTTGGGAACCACTGACTTAGATGCTTCGTATTTCGCCTTTTTCCTTGCTCAAGATGCCTTGCTGCTCACCTAAGTCCTGGACATGACGCTAAACTTCAACCTGCGGTGACGCTTCAGTTCGATAGTTTCAGTTTTCCGCAAAGTAGGATATCTTCTAACCATCACTATTCCTGGGTCCACTCTGGCCAGGAGTGGTGGCGCCCGGCGCGGCTTCAGCCATAGGTCATAGGTCATACATAGTCTCTTTGAAGGTGAGCTGAGTTTTTTTTGCCACACAAAAGGCAATTAGTCTAGGTATGGGAAACCAATAAGCATGCGAGTAAAATTTTCCCACTCGAAGAGCCCTTGTAGCTGAACCCAGCTTCAACGTACTGGCCACGCCTTTAATTGGGCGATGTAGGGGATACAAAGTACGCCCTTCTGGGACTGGGCAACTCAGTGACCCTAAACTGTGCCAGGGTGCGCTTTGGAGAAGTTTTCAAAGCGACCACCTTCTCTCGTGGAAATACCGCTACACTGTACTTATATCTGCGAAACTCGGCATCTCAAACCCCAAATATTCATCTTAACAACTTACTTATTTAAATAACAAATCCGTCGTTCAAATAATTAATTTATCACAATCAGTAATCTTCGACCGCAGTTGCTGAGAAAGAGATCTGCTGAACTACGGCAAGCTACAATTTTTACTAACGATGTGCACTGAGTGACAACTGGTGGTCAAATCAGTAAAACGAACAAGAACGCACTTCGCTGCTGACGTAAGTGCCCGGTGCCGACTGGAAGGGTAGTATTACGAGTCAATCTTGAAGTTTAATTTTTTTCTTACTTGAAACTCCTCAGTGTGCAACTAATATTATAGTGAAGCTACCTTACCCAGTCGACTATCACAAAATTTAAGCTGTTGAGCTGAGTAGAAAATGGGGACTTCTTACTATATAACCTTTGAGTCAGAACGACCACCATAACTTAGAACACGGTGTTTACAAGGCAACCAACGTGACTGAAGCTTTTTTTACGTTTCAGATTTGCAGGCATAGTAGAACTCGCCCAACTCGTCGTCGTTTAATTCGTCAATTCGCTAATTCGTTGCTTTTTCGTCGGTCCCGGCAGAACTCTTATCTTTTGTGTACATTTCTGTTCGTCAAATTCGCCATTGTCTAATTCGTCAATTTGCTCATTTCGTCACCTCTATCCCTTAGAAGCGTTTTGTTCGGCTACTACGTCATTTGCAGTTTCGCTTTTGATGTCTAAGCAGCTAGTGCTTGTGGGAATTCAAACAAATTAAGGATTTTTATCTGAGAATTGTTGCACCTCGCAATTTGAAGCGCGACCCGACTCCCCATTGAGAGAACGTGGGAAGTCTTTGCAATTTGTTAAAGACTTAAAAGGTGCTAGATTACATGGAGTTCAGACAGAGCAGAGGAATTAATTGTTGTATTCAACAATAACGTCATAAACTTGTATTTTACTGCAAATAAGAGCACTATGTATACGAGTTACCTTGATAAAGTATGCGAGCATCTATGATAGAGTTTTCACCTGTTTGCATAATTCGTCACTTCGCCTAATTCGTCACTCTTTTCTAATCCCCTTGAGGTGACGAATTAGGCAAATTCTACTGTAATTTCAAAATCACCTAGAAGTGCATGATTTTTACTCATGGTTGTTTTTATCGAACAACACGCGAAGGCAATTTCATAAGATCAAAGCTGGGCATGTGTGATTCTAGAATAACCGTCACCAGAGAAGTTTCAAAAAACTTTAATTAGTCATTACTTCATACAGCAAAACCATGCAGTGCTAAATAAATTAACCTAATTTCCAATACCACCAACCTCTGGCATCATGAGACTGACATAATAATTAAGCAAAGCAACTCAATTTTACGAAGCGCACAAGTAGTCCGTCACCACGCAAAAAATACCTCGATCATTCAAGCGGCGCTTACCGGCGACTTTTCAATTTGCTTAGTGATGCGTATCGTCATTGACCAATCGATTTCCATGTCGTTCGCCGAGCTCGACATGACCTTGAGCCTTCGGTTTTGAAACAGCATCCCGCTCAATCGCATGGCGTCCATTTTGTCTTTTTCGCGATCCACTTCCACGTACGCGACGCCGCTCGGGTCGCCAGACCTGGAGGAAGTTTTTCTTTTTGCAAAACGCGCCGAGACCGAGGTTTTTTTCGGTCATTGACCGAATTTTTTTGAAATGACCGAAAAAAATTACGTCAATACGGTCGTAATGTCCGGTAATATGGAGTACATCAGGGGTCGGCAACCTTTTGCTAAATGTGTGCCGAGTCTACCGACGGAAGGTTCCAAATCATTCAGTGTGCCAACAACATTATACATTTTTGAAAAAGTCGAGTGCAAATACCTTTTGTGTGAATCATAACGAAATTGGAAAGTATAACAGGGAGATTTTGTGTGCGCTTGGAAAACGATTGGCCGTAGGTTGCCGCCTCCTGGACTACATAGTGAATACCGTTACGACAAATTTTAAAACTACTATGGGACAAAGGTGACTGAAATGTGTCAGCGAAAAGGAACCGGGGCTCAGACTTCATTGTGATCGACGAAGCGCATGAAAAGCACGCTCGGTGCGAAACGAGCATTTTTCTGTGGCATTCGTTAGCTTTTGCGCGAAAACAACATCAATGAACAAGATCAAAATTTGGAAAATCGTGGTTTTCAACGCGCCGCGGATTGCACTTTTGGCAATGAATGAAAACTCCATCGCTCTCATATTTTTTACGAAAAACAGTCGATCACTTTTATCTGTGGTAAGCAAATCGGGACCGTTTTTTGTGGATTTATGATGTCTTCCTTTTTGATATTGTCAACTATGAAAAGAAAAAAAGGTGTGTTGGATTCCACCGGAAGAGTTGAACGTCTTCGGTTGTTTTTCATACTTTTTTCTACAAGCTGGCATTGGCGGCCTGCGACAGTGACGAATCGTTGTTCTGAAAGAAGTAACTCCCTAATAAAATGATTTATTGCATTGCAGCTCCTATGATCGTGTACCAAGACGCTGCTACACTTCTGACGTTTTAATAAATCACCCCACAAAAACTGAAAATCGAAAACCATCCGCAACGAGTTCTTATTTTACAAAAATGTTAATCAAAGAAACAGTTAACGTAAGATTCAGGAAACTGATAAAGCTTACGTGTCGCAGACCATTCGAATTCCATCCGTTCCATTACGAGGCCAAAATCCAAGGAAGGTGATCAAATCAGAGCAGTTGTATTGAAATGGAAGACCAGTAATTTTCACAACGATTCTAAATAACATCGTGTGTAAATCATAAAGGGACATCTAAATATGGTGATCACTTACAAACCAGACCCAACACCACAACAATAACAGAAAAGAAATTCACACTTAGATGTAGCACCTTTTCCGTTTAGCAACTGGTTTTTCTGCGTTTCTGGGCTGGTTATCCAAAACATTTATGGACTGGTTATCTGAAGCATCTGTGGACTGGTTATCAACCTCTGCATTTTTTCGCTCCGTTTGCAGTTTATCGGCAGTAAGTTCATCGTCGGCTGCGACGGGGGAGGTAGTCCCATCCTCCCGCTGACTGTCCCCAGAAGCCGGTGCCACAGTCAATGACCCTTGCACCTGAACGGGGGTTGTAGCAGGTGGGGGGTTTGAAAGAGATGTCGCGGATTGCTGTTCTGACGCGATCGTTTGTTCAGTGGAAGTAGGACATGGTTGTTCGGTGGAACCTGGCTTCAATGCAGCACTCTCACCTACGCAGAAAAATAACCAAATCGTGCATTTTAGCAGCACAATGTGTCAAAGATCTATTGCGTTCTTGTGCTTGCTACGCGCTGCTTGCAAAAGCTATCCTTGAAAACATTCGCTTCGACCGTAAAAAGAAACAACCACGAACTTAAATCACCCGCTGATACTACGTACAAAAAATCGGCACATTGAAGCTGAGGTCCCGACAACCTCGTCACATCAAACCTGGGTTTATGTGTTTGGTCATAAACCGATTTTTTAAATGACCACTAAAACAATTGAGTCAATTTGTTCATATTTTCTGAAAAGGTAGGCTAGTGAGTACTGTTACGGCGAGTTTTGATACTATTACGCTACAAATGACCGAAATGTCTCCACAGCACCAAACTATGCGTGCCAAAAGACATCGCCAGGTGTCCTAAAAGCATCGCATCACATATCAAGGGGGAGTAAAGCTTTGCAGTTCACAGGTGGTCACTAAAATAGCAAACTCGGCGGATCGGCTTCATCAGACTTTAAGCAGGATAGCAGTAACACAATTGCGAACAAATTAATAAGCCACACCTACTCTTACATTTACGTAGCGAATCTACAGCCAAATGAAATACATGCGCTACTTTATTCAAACTGATAAGGATTACGACATATTCAAACTGATAAGGATTACGACAATGCAATGGAAATAAAATCGCCAACATACCGCTGCTCAACACAAGTTCAGAAGAGTTCACATCCTAAAAGAAACATATACGCTAATTGTAAATCAAGCATGCTGTTAATAACAGCAGGAAAAGTGAGCAATTACCAAAATTTTCTCAAACAAAATGTTTTCAGCTTTGGTTTAACAACACCAGAAACGCCGCAGTGGCAACTCATAACAAAATTTTAAAAAAATTATATTGACTTTGCAATACCCGTACATATTTTACAGCTGCCAAGCTTATTAATATTAATTTGACTTTTTGTAGCAGAACATTTTTCATGACAAGCCCAAGATATTGATATCAGGCTTGGCTAAACACCGACTGGAAGAAGTGCATCAGCACTCTTTTTCATTGAGGAAGCACGAAAGTAGTAAAACTGATGAATTTCACACATATTTCAAGGGTGGATAACTTGGTATAAACACGCGCACATCGTACAGGTCCTAGACTTACTGCATGCTTTCCTTAGACTCTGATAATAGATTACAGAAACAAAACAAAACTCATAATAAAGGAAAGAAGACTTGATTTTTTCAAACATTTTGCTATTAGGCTGTAGGAAAGGCGTTAATATGGTATTTGTGTACAATAAACGTTTCTGATAAGCTGTTAGGAGTTGGAATGAAACCGATTAAAATAATTCGTTTTGAAATTCATAACGCTAAACATGCTAATTAATTAAACACGAACAGGTTCAACTCACTCCAGATTCCGTAGGTGGATTATCTCTTATGAGTTTCAGAGCTTGAGCAAGACCCATCGAATTTGGACCTACATGGTAATCGAAACAATCAATGGATTTCGATCAGCAGAAAATTGCAGTTAACTGAGCTACGCTTCACTCAACTATACAAGAAAATATTCACAAAAATTACATTCACAGCTGACCCAGACATATTTGACATGCACTTCAAAAAACATGGTAAATATTATTCTTGTTGTCAATGCTCATAACCTTTTTCTCTACTCTGTGCTTGTCCAGTTGTTTCAGAAGATGTTGAAATAGTTTTTTTCTCCACAGATGTCAAGCTTGTTGCACTGCAGTTATACATACACAATACACATTTTTGGTAAAATGAACAAATAGACTTGTATAAGTTATGCTTGAATAACAAAGCAGAAAATACACACTACTAGGCAACGTATAACAATTTTGATAATGTCCTGGTTCATTGATCTGCAGTGAAATGTTAACATTGTGATGATATCACTTACTTGATGTTTTAAATGCTTAATGAAAGAAGTGAAACATTTCATTTTCAACATTATTACACACATACTCATGATCTAGTGTCAAATTAGGCAGAATCAAACATGGAAACAAGAGTTGATATAATGCCTATTAAAAAGAGAATTGATAACTAATACTGCGTGCAATGTCACAGGTGTTTTGACTGGTACTGAGATTGCAGGCACTTCTGTTGATATCATTTGGGAGTTCATGATAGTTTTAAGAGTCATCAAGTGTTGCAAGTGTGCTGTACCAACCAATATGTCAAATGAAATCATACAAAATATGACATAATACTACCTAAGTAAACTGACTACTGCTACTGCATGCTAGACACAAACAAACTGGCCAAACCCCCTATTTTCAAGCAAGAGCTCCACCAGCCTGATTCTTAACAATGTGGAAGCATGGACAGCTTGTACCCACTTGTTTCTTTGATGTACCAATTGGTTTTGAAATCACACATTTCATTTGTAGGATACACAACACTTCATGCTACACTGTATACATGATTCAAAATTTAGGTCCGGACAAAATTGCATTCAAATGGACAAAGTATAAAAAAACTGAACAGAAAGGATACGCAACTTTTCAATCTAACCAATTCAGTCTGGCCGATTCGGTCTGAGCCATTTCAGTCTGAGCCATTTCGGTCACAGGTCTTTTCAGTCTTGGCCGTTCTGGTCTCGAGACATTTCGGTCAGGCTATGAAATCTTGCAGAAATCTTGTATGTTCACTTTTCAACGCAAACATACTTAAATCAACCAAAGGTCTTATTATCTCCCACCATTTTTAACTTGAAAACAGGTTTTGTAATCAGTAGTTGTGCTTTTCAATGCTAAAGTGCTTTATTAGCTGTTGTTGAACTGCGTAGGGCCACAGGGAGCAAGTTAGTGGTAGCCTGCTATAAGCGGTAACCACAACAAAATTTTATGTCAGAATAATCTGTACCTGGTACCATAGTTGATGAGCATGACTGGATGATTTGCAGAAATTAGAAGAATTTGTGCATATCGGTTGGGCAACAAAGTGGATACACAAACTTTCTGTGTTTGTTGTGCCTGTGGGACAGCAGGGCTTGTCAAGACCATTGGACTAGGGAAAGTTGGCCAAAGAGAAAAGGACTTGAGATTGGTAAAAGAAATATAATCCACTTTCCTCTGATTAATCCAAACGAGGTGCTACTTCCTCCTTCCCATATCAAAGTATGAAAACAGTTTGCGAAAGCTTTACATAGGTAAAAGTGACTGCTTTGCATATTTGTGTGAAAAGTTCCCTGCGCTGAGCACTGAAAAGTTAAGGGCTGGAATTTTTTATGGTTCTCAGATATGACGTTTGCATGCAGGACAAATATTTTCCACTCACCATGACAACCCTGGAAGAAATGATTGGCGGTCCTTTACAGCTGTTGTCGAAAACTTCCTCAGAAATCTAAAAGCTCTTAACTATCACGATCTTTCAAAACAGCTGTTAAATTCTTACAAACACTTAGGATGCAATATGAGTGTGAAGGTTCATTTTTTTCATAGTCATGTAAACTATTTTCCCAAAACTTAGAAGCAATGATTGAAGAGCAAGGAGAGTCCTTCCACCAAGATATGAAAACAATGGAGAAAAGATACCAGGGATGCTGGAATACCAACATGTTGGCAGACTAATGCTGGTGCTGAAAAAGAGAGGTTGCTGGCAGTAGCTACTCCCGAAAAACACAGAAAGGACAATTTCAGGATTAGCAACCATGCATTATTTTCTCTCATGAAAAAAGAGTGCTATCATGTTTGGGCTATTTTTGGCATTTTAACGCTTGTCTGTCACCACAATCTTTGCATTGCAAGGTCATAATATATGAGTAATTTCTCATCTGTGTCTTGTAAGTCCAGTTGCAAGCATACAGTATACACTAACTAAAGTTTTGTGTTTGCTTAACCTCCTTGAATGTTTTCTACGCTGCACATTGCTCTTCATAAGCTAGTTTACAAATCACGGTTATTAAAAGAAGTCACTAGTGCTTAAGACTTTGAGAGCCGGGATATGATATATTCGTACTTTGAAAGTGGCCTAAAACAGAGCAGTTGCCTTACCAACGCCATAGCTCCTTCGCCAATTGCGCTAGAGAGCTGTTCAAGGCCTCAAACAAATCGGCCAGTCTTCTAGTCTGTGATTGAAAAAAATTTTTTGGTTGGAGGTTGCGGATTTTTTGTGAGTGACGTCATAACTGAACTAGTTTTGGAGTCATTTTGGCTCATGTTGCCTGGCCTAGGGCCCAACTGCTAGGCGAAAGTATTTCACTGAAGTTTTCATTGTAAACTAGGCTCGAGTCCGAGTCTTTTGAACCTTTGATCGACTGTCTAGCGTTTCTGGTTCAAAAGTTATGATCTAAAAATACAAATTAAATAATTATCTAATTAACCAATTAGTCAAAAATTTTTATGAACTTAGATCATAACTTTTGAACCCGAAACCCCGGCAGGTTATCCAAAGCATCAAAAGACTCGGATTGTAGCCTAGTTTCCAATAAAAACTTTGGCGAAATACTACCATCTAACGGTTGGCGCCCAGGGCCAGGTGAAGTTGGCCAAAAAATCCTCCACTTTAGATGTCACTCACAAAAAACTCGCATCCCCCAACCAAAAAATTTTTTTTCGAGTGCAAACTACAAGACTTGCCGCGTCTTTTGACACTTTGACCAGGTCTGTAACCCGTACAGGAGTGGTGATATTCTCACTCAAAGCCATGTGTGATCCAGTTGTTTTTTTGCGAACCGCTTGAATTAACCCAAACATCAAAGTGTTAAATAACATGATAGCCAGTTTAACAAATCACGAAATGTGCAACCCACTTATGCAACAGTATGCTTAAAATGCTACGACTGCATAAACTTAAAATATTAAATAGCTCAAAAACTTTACCACATAGGGAGAATCTGACAATAGCTTTGAAATCAGCACCCAAAAATTATCCCGAAAACACTCTCAAACCCCAATCCCCATGAAATTCATTTAAAATTGTAGACCTGTGTTATCAACATATTAAATTAAATACAAATACTTCAAACTCATAATTACAATTCAGATATAATCGCAATCATCACTGCTCAAAAGGGAGTTGGTATAACACCAGCTAGCGTGACATTTCGCCTGCCTATATAATCATTTAAATAAACAAATGCAATCGCTTGTTTTTGTACAGAAATGTCGTGACTGAAATGTCCCCAGACCAAAACGGCCAGACCGACACCACCCAGACCAAAACAGCTCAAGTCCAAATCGGCCAGACTGAAAAGACCTGTTCCAGAACAGAAAAGAACAAACAGGCTGATTTGGCAGGCGGGGTTTACTAGTAGGTGCTGAGGTGTGTACCCAACAAAAGTAGCTTAGCATGTTCAATGTGGTTTAACATTTTTTACCAACCCAATATTTCAGTTTTATCTGAAACAATCAATGGATTTCAATTACATTCCAGTATATTTTGAAACTGTACCAGCTGATAGTTTCTCAGATGTACTTAAATTTTCTGAGGGAAACAAGAAACTGCTTTAAAGCTGGTCTAGTAACAGACATACACAGATCGCAAATTACTATCAGTGATACTAAAGTGAACTAAGAAATTTGTGTGACACAAGGTTCAAGCCACAAGTTTGGTTTGTAAAATTTAAGCTGAATTTCAGGGAACAAACACAAGGTCTGCCATCTGCCAAGCTATCATGCCAGATTCTCAGACCCCTTCTGAGTGAGAATTTAACGTACTTTTTCTCCTGCTACAGGTTTAGTGAGGATTATTCTCACTGCTTTCCACCACATTAGTTTGTGCAGAATTGACAACTATGCAGGTCATTTTGAGAAAAATCTTGAAGGCTTTTGCCTTTGTGAACCAGCTCACTAACTGTTGGTATACAATTTACCTTAACTACGATGTGCTGTGATGCTTTTGCTACCTACAAGATGAATATTCCAGCTAGTGAACAGTGAAAAGCAATTGTGCTGCTTGGATTACAAGGAGATCGTGCAGCAATGTTTCAACAAACTGACAAGGTTGAAATGGCGCAATGGGAAAGAGCGCAATTGGAAATCTGAGATCATAATTAGGCAAAGAACTATAGTAGGTTGATGATCAGCAATATGGGCAAGCAAGGTGAGGCATGCTATTATAAGAGTAGCAGACCTGATTCCTAAGGCAGATGTACCAACTGTGCCCTTTAAAATTTTTGATAAATCAAGTATGCTATAAACCCCATTTAGAAATTTTAATAAGGATGTAGCCTCATTCACAAGCAGAAGGTCATTATTTGTTTTGAACAAGTTTGTTCTTGAAAAAAATATCACACGGACCTTAACACCTCTATTGAAGATGCAGCAATTCACAGCATTATAACATGTATGTAAGAAACAAATCATGAAAAAACTTACTATTTACTTTTATGAATCTTATTATTCCATCACAGGAAACAAGGAAAGCAGAAGTGCTAAATAGCCTAATAATGAAAATCACGGCCAACGAAAATGATACAAACGACATATTGCAAACATTTCGATAACTCCTGTTATGATCATCAGCAATTTGCAATGGAGTTATCGAAACGTTTGCAATATGTCATTTGTATCATTTTCATTGCCCATGATCTTCATTATTAGAAAACAAGGAGAATACGAAATCTGTACCAAATAATTGGCATTAGGCTCAAATAAAAATTATGGAACTTGCAATGCATAATAAAACAATTTGTAGCTAAAATGAAGTGAGCTCAATTAGGCATACCTACAACTGTGATTCTGTACCTGTTTGGTGAAACCAAATAAGCAGCTGCGTCAGTGCAGCACAATGTTTGAATCGAAGAGTTTCATCTACTTTAAGTCATATTAACACTATGGCATTTGGCCGCTTTTGGGGATTTCCAAAAAAAACACTGAAATGCATGTGGCTTTGCACAGGAATTTCTCCGGTCCGGTAAGTGTTACAGACCTGGTCGAAGTGTCAAAAGACATGGCAAGTTGCACTCGAAAAAAATTTTTTGGTTGGGGGTGCGGATTTTTGTGTGTGATGTCATAAGTGGAGGATTTTTTGGCCACCTTGGCCCACTTCACCTGGCCCTAGGTGCCAACCGTTAGATGGTAGTATTTCGCTGAAGTTTTTATTGGAAACTAGGCTACAATCTGAGTCTTTTGATACTTTGGATGACCTGCTGGGGTTTCAGGTTCAAAAGTTATGATCTAAAGTAGTAAAAATATTAGACTAATTAGCTAATTAATTAATTGGTTCATTTTAGATCATAACATTTGATCCAGAAACGCTAGAAAGTCGATCAAAGGCTCAAAAGACTCAGACTCGAGCCTAGTTTACAATGAAAACTTCAGCGAAATACTTTGGCCTAGTGGTTGGGCCCTAGGCCAGGCAATATGAGCCAAAATGACCCCAAAACTAGTTCAGTTATGACGCCACTCACAAAAAATCTGCAACCCCCAACCAAAAAATTTTCTTCGAGTGCAGACTAGAAGACTGGCTGATCCGTTTGAGCCCTTGAACAGCTCTCTGGCGCAATCGGTGGAAGAGCTATGGCGTTGGTAAGACAACCGAAAACTGCTGTTTTTAGGCCGAAATCTAGGTACGAATACATCGTACGCCAGCTCTCAAAGTGTTAACTAGGTGGTAATCACAGATGGCATAGAAACAGACAGAGAAATGTGTATGCAACTGTAAAGGAGCTTGAATTAGATATAAAGGTGCTTGATTTCAATTATGAAGAATTCTTAATTCTAAAGGATGTGCAGACACAGGTAACTAAAACTGTGGGCTTGAAAAAGACAAACTTTTTGCCTTGAAGAATCAAGTTACTCTTGAAAGCATGCAACCATCTTGTATTTAACATATCAATTAATGCTTGTCATCATTATACTAATTTTCTTATCGAATCACTGACATTGGCTGCAACGTTTTTTCTTTAAAAGATTTAAGAAAAAACTTCAATGGGCAAAATTGTTTGGGCATTGCTGTACAAACAAACCTTACTGTACTTCTTGTTTAGATACAGATTATACTTGACATTTCCTAATTGCACATGGTAACTGAATAAGCTTGAAGTCAGTGGTGTGATTGCAATTTTTCAGATCAATGTATAAATTGCCCTTTCAGCTTTCAACACGTTCAATACCAGGTATGTCTCCAGACTCACTTGGTTAATGTGATCACATAATAGTGTACTGGGCTACACATCTCTCTATGTGTCTTGATGATCCAATTGCATTTGGTGCTAATGCCAATTAAGATGAACACAAGATCAATCAGCCATGGCAATTGACATAATGGCAGCCATGTTTGATCAGTTTGCAAACACTATGACCTGTTTATCACAACTGTCACCACTGCAACCAACTGTGTCAGACTGCCAAGAACCAAAAACATTTTCTTCTCTCAAACCACCCACATTGAAAGTTTAAAAAATATCCTAAGCAAACATATTTTAGCATTATTTTCTATGGCTTAATATGTGTCTGGGATCACAGCATAATACTCACCTTTCTGCAGTCATTATTTCAGAAGATGTATTGCATTTTCGTTTAAGAATACTTTTTAAAGGTTTGTCAGGTACAGAAGACTCAAAATGCATTTTCAGAAATTCTCCATCATTTAAATCTGAAAAGACAGAAAACCATTCATTTTCACACACAACTTTCTTCTTCAAGAAGGTCACAAGGGCAATAGACCTAGGAGTTCTCCAAATACCCCACACAGTTTTCAGCACCCTCTGATATTTCTGCTGTTTCTACAACAAGACAGGACCAAGACAGGTCAGAGATGTAGTCATAACACACAGTTCTTTGAGAACCTCTTGGCCACTTCCCTGTGGGTGCAGCCAGCAGGACTCACCATGTCAATACTTCATGAGGCATTCTGGTCATGTGGCTGAACTATCATAACTAGGATGTCTCTATTCGTAGATGTGGGTCCACATTCAAGGTTTTACAAATTTCACAGAATGTGCACTTTTTTGCAAAAAATCACACCATAAACTTTTTGCAAAAAATTTATCTCTGACTTTTGTACATGAGATAGTATTCTTTCAGTAATTATATAGCCAAAATCCATGATCGGATGAAAACTGATTTAAAAACCAACAGCTTTGTTTGTGAGGTTGAACACTCCTTTGTGGCCACAGAACAATAAAGCTCATGCAATATTGTGCTTGCTCAACAATGTGTCAATCTTTTTGCTCTGCCTTTTGTCACTTGCAAATACTAACTCAACGTACTTAAACTTCTGAACCTGGTGCAGTGTAGTATAATACTGTTTACTTTTTGTGGACCCTGACCTGGATTTCTCAAGAGACATAATATCTGTCTTTCCATATTTCTCCAATGAAAGAAAATTTAATATGCATAAAACCAATAAAAAAAGCTAAAGCTATACACAGATTTATATACTCATAGACAAAAAAACTATAATCAAAAATTTCAAATGCATAGAGATTAGCAGAAGTTTAGCCTACATCCAGAAATAATTATCACCTTCATGATTGTTTGCATCTTCGTCATCATCATCGTCATCTGAATGAGCCATGAGGCGAACTGCAGCTAGAGCATTCATCTTTGTTAAACTTAACTTCAGATGGTCCGGTTCTTTCCTGTTACAGTTCCAAGTATATTTGCACAAGAAATGACAACCAAAATGCTACAATTTTTTAGATGCAGCCTCAGAATACTAAACAATAAATGCATGGTTTGTTTTATTTGACTGCAAAAACTAATCAAAAAATAAAAACACTGAAGAAAAATAAAATAAGCATATAATTTTCAACAGAAGTTGAAGCAACTGTATGACTCATAGTTTTCATATTTACTCATTCTATTATTTCAAGATGTTTAGCATAAAATACAATTTCAGTATATGTTGACATTTTTGCATTTGTTTGTTGACCAGATAGGAAACTAATTTATTGTTACTGTAGTTGCCACATTTTCCTTAGTTAGAACAAAAATGGTATTAACAATGCCATATAATATTTAACACAAATATTGCACGATAAAACTAAATAACAACATGTGATCAAAAACCAAGAAGAGTCCAAGAACCTTGTATGACTTTTTTTTAATCAACACTATTTCTCTCAACAAATTATGAACACATCTTACGAATGAATGGATGCATGTATCTCATGACATATAAATGATTTGTTTTCATTTTGAGACCAATTTATTTAAATCACTTAAACTATATTGTTATTCATGGACCCTTCACTTATTGGATTACTTTTTATTGCTAAACCTTTTGTAATCTGTTGCAATATTTCAAATCTTTTACTGGTTGGTATGATTTCCACCCATGTCTCTTCAACCTTGTTCAGGTTTGATGCATACCCTGTGGGTTATATACACAACTGTGATACTTTATCATGGTCAATGAGTATATTGCATTTCAATTCAACAATATATATTACCACCAGAGGCGTAACGGACAGGGGGCAAATTGCCCTCCTAACAAACTAAATATAAAACTGGCCCCCTTTTAGTTGACATTTTGATATTTAGAATTATTTTGTTATTTAAGTAGGTTGTTGTTTTGTTGCAATTTTTCAGGGTGTTTTCATTTTTTTTAGCTAAACATCAATGACATCTGGATTTACTATCATTTCTTAGCTTTTTTTCTGAGTGTTGGCCAATGTCCCCACACTGTGGCCAGTGGCTCCCCTTAAGCTAAATTTTGCCTACTCTGGCTCAAACCTCTAGTTATGCCACTGTATATTATAAAAACACAAATGTTGAATCATGTACATACAATCATTAATACAACACAGATGGTGATGGGCAAGCAATGGGTGTAGAGTTGAGGTATGGACAGATGAGCACTGAGCAGGTGAAGCACGCACATCAGGTAAGAGAAGTTAGCATCAATAAGGGTTATGAGGCACACAGCAATGCAGCAAGCACAACATTTAAGAACAAATGAAAGGGCAAAAACAATGTTTATCCAGACAAATCGTTGAGACGATATAATTACCATATACTCGCTTATTAGCTGCACTTTTTTACCAGGAATATGGCCTGTATTTTGCCAGCGGCTTATATGTGCAACATACCCAGAAGGACAAAGTTTTCGCATGAGCTATCACCGAATTTCAGTCATCCAGTCGAACTGCAAATGCCATTTGGCAATGGGCGAAAGTAGGGCGCTATCATGTCTCTGTCAAATTTCGATGACATCTACAACGATCTACCGTACTTATAGACAAACTTCCTTCTTCCGATGAAGAAGATTTCTTAGGTTTTGAACAATAAAATTGACTTTCATTACATTTGCCTGTAAAAATCAATATTTTGTGGTTGATTCATCAGGCAGGGTCTTCACCAGTGAAAAGGTCAATTGACCTGCAGCTTGTTCGTGAATTACGCTTGATTCTCGGTATATGGCTAAAATTTCTGCTGTGGCTTATCTGCGGATGTGGCTAATAAGCGAGTATATATGGAACTCACGGACCATATTGGAGTACTACAGTTGCATGTATGTCTTAATATCAGGCACATAGCATCACCAAATGAAGTTGAATAAGCAAAGGTAGAAACAGGTACTAAAAAGGTTTAGCAGTAAACAGTAATCCAATAAGTGTTGGGCACATGAAAAACAAAATGAAGTTGGTTGAAGAGTGGAGTGTTTAGTTCTAGAAAACACAATATTTCATTCGTAATGTCATGACCTAAGCGAATGTCTGTGAGATCCTGGAGGTTAACATTGTTCTGTTTGCCTCGAAAGCCTTGTATTGCAGCAACGGTGCTCCTCAGAAGTGCAAATCTGAGCTTTGTTCCAATGTAGGTCATGACAGATGCATATGGCTCCCAGTGTTTTTCAGCCATTCTTTTGTTGACCTTGATGCATTCTGGTGCCATCCCTCAGTATACTGCATTGCTTCTTCATTGCTAAAAATTGCTTTTTCCTGTAATGTGCATCCGATGTAGTGTCATGGTTGTGGCATAGCCTGTCCACTTCATAACCTCCACTGCTAGTCATTTTTCTCACCTACTCTAGTATATGCTGTGTGTGTACATGACTCACTTCTTCATAATACGTAATGTATATTTCTCATTTCTTCACACATTGCTTGCCTCTTTGCAAAATGCAAAATGTGAATGACTGTTGGCTGTTGCTTGTGTGATCTGATTTTTGATGGGTTTTACTTTATTCTGCATTAGAGGTTGACCGATATGGCTTTTTTGCGGCCAATACCAATATATCGGCCATTCATGAACCGATAGCCGATACCAGTATATTTCCAAAAATTTTAAATGTTGTTTTCTGCTTCATTGAAAATATAATGCATTCTATGCCTTACTTATTTTCAAAAACTTCTTTTTTTACTTTTCATTCGGCAGTGAGTGTCTATTTTGCTGCCAAGATGCTGGTGGCAACAGGCTTGGCAGAAATGAAGTAAACACAAAAGATAAACTTTAAAGCTAACCCAAACCCTAACCTCAAACCCTAATGCTAACCCTAAACCTGAACGCTAACTGTAATGCAAATGCTAACCGAACCCTAAACCTAACACTTAATGGAAAAGTTTGGAAAGTTTTGAACAAAGTAAAAAAAAAGAAAAGGAAAGTCGTCAGTGAGGTGAAAGTCAAACTGAAAAGCAATGGCATACCAAACGTGAAGCATAACCACTACGCTACGAGCAGCATGTCAAACCAAGCTTTTTCTTCGATCTGCATCATGCCACAAGACCGAATGTTCGACTGAAAGCACAATAGCTCCAGCTGATCTGTTGCTGCCAAAATTTGGCAATAAAATAGACACTATCTTTACTTTTTTATTAACATCCAAATTTTTCCCTTAGGTGTTAGGTTTAGGCTTCAGTTAGCGTTTGCATTACCATGTCCGTTCGGCAGAGGTTAGTGTTAAGAGTTAGTATTAGGTTTAGGGGTTAGCGTTAGGGTTTGGGGTTAGCGTTAAGGTTAGGGGTAAGGGATTAGTGTTAGGGGTTGGTGTTAGCTTTAGGGTTTATATTTTGTGTTTACTTCATTTCTGCCAAGCTTGTTGCTGCTGGCATCTTGGCGGCAAAATAGACACCGCCTTGTAATTTTTCCACATAATCAATGAGGTTGCCTGTAAAAGGCAGATCTCCGTAAATAGCGGAGCTTGGTTGCAGAGGTTTGATGATGTAACCGGAGTGGAAAAAAGTTGCATTGCAAAATCAAAAAAAGGAAAAAAGTGAAGGAAAAATGTTGTATCATTGCAACTTAATGGATAACACTAATTGTTGGAGGGCCGGGCAGGCTGGAGGGCCGTGTTTTCAAATGAAAAACGTGAACTTTCGGTGGGCTGCACAAAAAGGCGGTGCGGCGGGCTGCAGAAAAGGGCAGCCCTCCAGCCTGTCCTTTTCTGCAGTCCAGCTTACTGTGCAGCCCACCAGTCTGCCTTAATGTGCAGCTCACTGGCCCGTCCTGTAGTGCAGCCTGCCAGCCCACCCCTCTGTGCAGCTCGCCAGCCTGCAGAAAATTTATGTTTTTCATTTGGCAACACGGCCCTCCAGCCCACCAACCCTCCGTTTAGTCTTATCCCAACTTAATATGCATTTCTCCCAAACATGGAATACATGGAAGTTTGCGATGTTTAAAAATTTTATACATTCACAACTGTTAAAACCTATTTTTTTGTCCCCGAACCATTGTGAAACTCAGATAACCAAAAATGATAAAACTTCAAAATAGACTTTTTTACCGTAGTGTAACTTGACCCTTTGCAGTAAAATTATTTTTGCTACCATTCACTTAGTTATTTGCTCAACCAAAAACATTGGTTTTAAGGACTCCAGTTACGTCATCAAACCTCCGCAACCAAGCTCCGCTATTTACGGAGCTCCGCCTTTTACAGGCAACCATCACTGATCACAATAATCATTTGATTCAAGCCTTGTGTGACTGACATTGAGCGTTGACTACTGGGAAAAGAATTAAAAATAAACCAAGCTGTTTGAGATTAGAGCACAAGTTTTAATCAAGGGGAATGTATTTGTTGGACATGTAAATGACCCATCTCAGTAGTCAGTTGATTTTACCACGGATAGCCTACAATCACAAATATCTGTTGAATGAATCCATATCCGTTGTATGTGGCCACGCTCAGCCATGTGCGTTTGCGTTTTGCCAACGCCTGTTTAGTAGCTGACTGGAACAACTGACGAATGAGTTGACCTACACCTAGGTTGAAGACTTTAACAGTTCAAGGTAAGCACTATTCACCAAGGTAAAGTGAGCCGCACATTTCCATGCCGCACTTTTCTGGTGGATGCGAGCTTCGGTAGAAATGTTTTGTGGAAAATACAACTTTGCAGCAGCATTTTTCCAAAGAAAACCGTGAAGGTATGAAATTTGAGGTCTTTTTGATAAAAACCACCACAAAAAATTTCCAAAAAACGCTACAATAACAAATAAATTTCGGCCAAACTGTGTTAAGTCAAACGCAAATTGGACTACTTTCCGGCCATCCTTCAACAAAAATTTTTGTACCAACTGTATGTGTTCGTATATTTATGCAGATTAAAGCTGCAAAACAATTGCGGGTTGCACTCATCTCAGTTTCACACGACACCGAAACGTTGACCTTGTTTTATCAGCACTGTTAAGCGAAAACTTGTCTTAAGTTCGCAAAAATAGCACCTTGATTCAATCGCAAATTAAACAACATTCCGGCCATCGTTCAACAAAAATTTTTATACCTACGTGTCCGTATATTTATGCAGATTAAAGCTGCAAAACAATTGCGGGTTGGACTCGTCTCAGTTTGACACAAGACACCGAAATGTTGATCTTGCTTTATAAGCACTGTTTACCGAAAACTTGTTTCTAATGCGCAAAAATAGCGCCTTCATTCAAACGCAAATTAAACAACATTCCGGCAATCGTTCAACAAAAATTTGTATACATATGTGTTCATATATTTGTGCAGATTAAAGCTGCAAAACATTTGCGGGTTGCACTCGTCTCAGTTTGACACACGACACCGAAACGTTGACCTTGTTTCATTAGCACTGTAAAGCGAAAACGTGTTTTAATGCGCAAACAAGCGCCTTGATCCAAACGCAAATTGAACATCATTCCGGCCACCATTCAACAAAAATTCGTATACCTATGTGTTCAGTGGCGTACTAGGCGGGGGGTCGGGGAGGTCTGCCGCCCCCCCGGCTTAAAAATTTCAGGGCAAACTCTGTTTTCAGAGCAAGCGCAAATTGCTAAAAAATCATGAAAGATAAAACGTATTTGAATGCAGTGAAATTTTTCAGGGCAAACTCTGTTTTTCAGGGCACACTCTGTTCTTCAGGGCAAGCGCAAGTTGCTCAAAAATACTGAATGTAGCCTACAAAGCATGTTCAATACAATGAAAATTTTCAGGGCAAACTCTGTTTTCAGTGAGAGCGCAAGTTGTTCAAAAATCCTGAAAGATATAAAATATTTGATTACAGTGAAAAATTCAAGGGCAAACTCTGTTTTTCAGGGCAAGCACAAGTTGTTCAAAATTCTGAAACATAAAAAATAGTATATTCAATACAGTGAATTCAGGGCAAACTCTGCTTTTCAGGGCAAGCGCAAATTGCTAAAAAATCCTGAATGCAAAACGTATATTCCATGCAGTGAAAAATTTCAGGGCAAACTCTGTCTTCTGGGCAAGCGCAAGTTGCTCAAAAATCCTGTGAGATACAAAATATTTCAATGCAGTGAATTTGAAAAAGTACAAGCCAAACTCTGTTTTTCAGGGCAAAGCCAAGTTGTTCAAAATTCTGAATGATAAAAAGCATATATTCAATACAGTGATTTCAAGGCACTCTCTGTTTTTTCAGGGCAAGCACAAGTTGCTCAAAAATCCTGAATGTGAAAAGCATATTCAATACAGTGAAAAATTTCAGAGCAAACTCTGTTTTTAGGGCAAGCACAAAGTTGATCAAAAATCCAGTGAATGGTAAAAATATTTCAGCACAGTGAAAAATTTCAGGGCAACTCTGTTTTTCAGGGCAAGCGCAAGTTGTTCAAAATTCTGAATGATAAATATCAGTGACGTGCCGTCAGGGGAGGCAAGGGAGGGAGTCATATGCGTACGGGAAGGCATTTTACTGGGGGGTCGGAAAAAATTTGCGCTGAAAATAACAATCTGCCCTGAAAACAACTTTTTTAGTTTTTAGCGACCGCGCGAGCCAATAAATTGGCTCGAGGTTTATTGGTTATAACTCGCCAGCCGCTATAGCTCGGGAGTTGTTCAAACCCTCTACGGATGCGGCAAGTCTTCTTGGCTCTATTACAAAAAATTATTTGATTTGGGTGAGGGGTTCGCCTGGGAGATGCTCGCAAAGTCGGGTGTTTTTGATTTTTTGAACAATTTGACGGACCCTGGACGCCAATCCACTGTGCCAAAATTTTGGTTCAAACTTTTCATGGAAACTAGATGATCTCCCGCGTCGATAGAGCCCTTGCTTGACCATCTAGCATGTCTGGAACCAAAGTTATGGCCCAAAAAAAACATTTTACCCCCAAAATAAGAAAATGCATGAGTCTCCCACTGGCGGCTAGTGTAGCTCGCGATAACCCGCGATACCTCCCCGCGAGAAGATGCTAGCGAGCTATACGAGCCCTCGAAAGACTCATGAAGCCTTCTAGTTTGCATTGAAAAAAAAAACCTTTTACAATTGGATTCGGGGTTTTCGGTGGCTGGGGTTAGAAAAAGGGTGGTTTTGGCTTTTTTTTGGTTGTTTCATTATGACGTGATCACCTCCACAAAGGCCCAAAATTTTGTCTCAAAGTTTGGTTGTATTCTAGGCTGGAATATGAAGCTTTAAAAGCCTAGATCGACTTCCTAGCGTTTCTGGTGTCCAAGTAGGTGCCAAAAGACCCCAAATTGTTGAGGACAAGCGTGAGTAATTTCAGGGGATCTCCCTAATTAAAATCCGGAAGTTTGGCCATAACTTTTGAACCAGAAATGCTAGAAAGTCCATCAAATCCTCTGAAGACTCGTATTGAAGCCTAGAATCCAAAAAAACTTCGAGTCACCGAAACTGATGGATGATTCAACTCCTCGGAAGTGACGTCATTATCCCAATGTATAGAAATATGCATGAACAACCTCTGAATATGCAAAAATTAACAAAAAATTCGTGATCTCAAGCTGAAAATTTTTTCTACAGTCTAAACTACTAGTCTTCACGAATCTTTAGAGGGTTTGAACAGCTCTCTAGCCTATTCTAACAGCGAGTTATGGCCATATCCAAAAGGGGTGTTATTCCACCCTGGTTACCTTTTTCAGGGGTAGGATTTTTGACTACTTTTTGGTTTTTGTGGCATAATTTTTCATCCAGATATGCTAGAAAGCCAATCAAGGGCTCTAAAGAC
>Ga0210059_1001230_pt1 | contig 37851 bp, 25 predicted proteins | sample Ectturendosymbi2_FD_188042 | JGI IMG/M metagenome (GOLD analysis project Ga0210059, IMG submission 188042) | Ecteinascidia turbinata endosymbiont from Florida, USA - Sample 2 (SPAdes) (version 2) | ecosystem: Host-associated > Tunicates > Ascidians > Unclassified | place: Key West, Florida... | reverse complement strand
ATTTCGCCGGCTTCAATGTCTTGTACTACGTTCTGTATTGTCTGTTTTATCAACCTGCGTTCTGCAGAGTGTGTGTGTTCATACTATGGACTTCGTGTCTGCTATAAACAAATAAATTAAATTAAATTAAATTAAATTCGCCTAAAATCAAACATTTTGGACCCAAAAAATTTTTGGGCTGGCTATGCCACTGGCTACACCTATGATTTGTGCCTCAACTCTTTTACTGTACCCTCGCCCTTCTGCTGCTCCGGCTGCCTGTTTGTCCCCCAAGTACAGTAGTTGTACATATAACAGCCACATAAAAAACGAAAGTTTTCTTCCGTACTTTATGCGCATTCTCAACTTTTATGTAGTTTAGCAAGTTTCAAATTGTCAACTCTGGGCATCTGCCATCCCAGCCGCATACTTTCTCTGCTCGACTGCTGATTGTGTTGCTAAACATATTTAAGCAAATTTCAAAGTGTAAAAGTGGGGGCCAATTACCCTGTGGCCCCCCTGTTCCGCCACGCCTGCTTATCAAGTAAACGAGAGGAAACGATTAAACATTCGCAAGCTCCTTCACGATTATATCAATCTCACATACTGTTTTATTAAAAGCTTAAAAGCTTTTTGTTAATGTTTGGCAGTAGTCTTTTTGAAGTTTTCAGATATAAAACCAGTAAATCAATCAGTCCTAGACATAAGTTAATATATAAAAAAACAAAAGAATAGATTACACATACAAATAACTCTAGCAGTCATGCTAGCACGACCGCTACATGTGAGCAAAGTTGGCCAAAGCAAGGAGAAGGGAAAGACCAAGCAAGCGACACTTATAACTGACTTCCATGCACATGGAAGTAAGAGCTTTCTTTGGCCGATTCGTCTGGCGTGGAGTCGATGACATCACAATCCATCCTTCCCGAGGTTCGAGGATCAATCCCATCCATCCTTCCCGAGGTTCGAGGATCAAATCCCCACACCCGGTTGTGTTCGCACACGCTTCAAAAATCAGAGATCAACATTCATACAGATCAAAACATTTCACATGCTTGAAGGTAGCTGCTAGATGTGCTTGATAGAAAATGAGCTAACTGCTTGATTCAAAATTTTACAGCTCCCAGTGAGAAAATCCTGCGAGATGTAGCAGAAAATCAGCTAAACTGCAACTCTGTGTAGCAGCAGCCTCGATTGGTAGCATACGAATCCTGCTCTGTGAAGTCAAATTTACAACCACAACGTCACTTTCATAAAACGGATGGTTTCATTTCACAACTAGCGCTTCAAAGCTTGTCTCCGGTTCTGTGTTGGGAGTTTTCAGAAGCATGGTACGTTGATTGGTTAATAGTTTTATCTTATATGATATGACCCAGCACAAAGGTATGCGAAAAAGTTGTCTTGAAAACTTGAACGTAGAGGTAACGCAGTCCAGAGTAATAACATTTCGTGTGAAGTACGTGAATGCCATAATGTTTGCAAAAATTTTGGGGAGGCAATTGCCCGGTTTGCCCGTTCCTGGATGCGGCCCTGATATCCAGTAACAGTGACCACCATGGCACACGCCACTGCTCAATACTAGAATTTGGTAGGACGGCATACAATCAAGCAGTCGCCCTGGGCATCACGAGACATCTGCACGCCACTGGGTTTAGGTTGTTTCGGCAAGTTAATTTTGAAAAGTGAGATATCTATCCCTGAAGCAGGGCCGTCGCCAGCGGGGGGGTAGTCGTGCTCGCCCCCTCCCATTTGAAATCTGTGCTCCCCCATTTCGCGTTTGGTCCCCTGGTTGCTACATACATCCAATACAGTACTTTTAAAATGTGCCCCCCCCTTCTGGTTTTTGGCCCCTCCTGGTTTTGTGTTGGCAGATGGTTTATTTTAAAAAAACTGGCTTTGTGGTAAGAATAGTTTTATAAAAATAGATAGTCGGCTAAAGCCTACTTGTCTCTGTATCAGGATGGCATTCGTCGTTGGAAACATCTTGTTTTACATGTGTAAAATGTAGTGCTGTGGAAGTTGCATGATTAGTACAGAATATTCGACATACCAGTGCAAGTGTGCGATTGCATCTAGTGGTGCTTAGGTGTCTCTAGTGAACAATAACGCATGCAGGAGAGACATTTATATTGGCCCCCTACTTTTTTCGTTGGCCCCGCAGTGTCCCCACTTTTTTAATTCTAGAATCGTCACTGCTTTCATCCCCCCTGTGGTTGTGAGCTCAGTAAAGGGGCAAATTAAAGTAAAAAATGTTACCTGATATTTTCATCTTGTTGCGAAAATTATTACCAACTTTGCGGTACAATTTTATGACCTTTCGAAAATAGTTCCTGCTGATTCACGAAAGCACATTTTTGGTGATAGTCACTACCGAATTCTCAACTGAAGCAAAGACACATGAAAACGGTTGGACTCAGCCAAAAGTCAATTTGAATTTCAGGAGAACACAGCAGTAAAAGAAATATTCCGGTTGCACATCTCTGAGAAATGTTGGCCGAAGGGATGTACAAAATTTTTCCCACTCTTCGCGAATTAACAGTGAGAGTTCTCACTGTGTTTAAGTCTACCTTCTGCTGCAAGTCTGCATTTTCAAATATGAACTTGATATGATAATAAAAAGCACGTTTCGCATCTGCATGAAAAATGAAAATCTTCACACTGCCTGCTTGGAACCAAAAGTCAAGGAACTGGAAAGCAGTCGAGAATACCATTTTTCCCACAAGCATAAAAATGCATAAAACGGACAACTTTGTTAATATCCAAACAAATTTACTGGATTTTATATTAGCCTTTTCGGTACAGCTGAAAACACGTCTACTGGCGAATGTTTAGGCAGTATGGCTGTGCTGGCGAAAGAAGTGAACAGTTTTTCTCAACTGGAACTTTTGATTCAAGTCCAAGCTATCAGCTAATCACGACAATGTTTTATATATCTGTAATCGTATTACAGTAGAATTTGCCTAATTCGTCACCTCAAGGGGATTAGAAAAAAGTGACGAATTACGCAAACAGGTGAAAACTCTATCATAGAAGCTCGTATACTTTATCATAGCAACTCGCATGCATACATACAGTGCTCTTATTTGCAGTAAAATACAAGTTTATGAAGTTATGGTTGAATACAGCAATCAATTCCTCTGCTCTATCTGGACTCCTCCATTCAATCAAGCACCTTTTATATATTTAATAAACTTTTCCACGTTCTCTCAATGGGGAGTCGGGTCGCGCTTCGCACCTCGTGTATAAATTCGATAAACAAATTGCGAGATGCAACAATTCTCAGATAAAGATCCTTAATTTGTTTGAATTCCCACATGTCCTAACTGCTTCGACATCTAAGGCGAAACTGCAAATGACGAATTAGACGAACAAAATGCTTCTCAGGGATAGAAAGAGGTGACGAATTAAGCAAATTGACGAAAAGAAATGTACACAAAAGATAGGGATTCTGCCGGTACCGACGAAAAAGTGACGAATTAAGCGAATTAAACGATGACGAATCAGTCGTGTTCTACTGTATATTCTCATTTTATGATTTTTAAAAAAATCAAGAAATGTTACACTTGTACGATGTAATGTGAGTGACCGGACCTCGAAAAAATGTTTTGCAACTGGACCCCTGCTTAAAATAATTGAGTAGCGATTATCTAGGCGATATTTGCTTTCTTCCGTTTAGCGTAATTATTTCAAGCAGCGCACTTATCACGCCTGTAGATTTCGTGAGTCGCGCGCACACGTCAAAAAAAGCCTGCAGACGTTTGCACCAGGAGCAAACAAACGCATCAAAAACAAAATAAACGTCAAACGGCGCGTTTTAGAAGCAACTGCTGACGTGAACATCGCCAGAACAGGAGTTCATAACTTAAGAATGGCCGCAATAAAACTGATCAGTGGAAATGACAAAGCGATCGCTTGAAAGTCCAGCGGAAATGCCATTTGGGGCTCCAGGCTTCTTTAGATGTGAAAAAAAAAATTAAAGATCGCAGCTTCCTGCGCTGGATTTGGATCCTCGTGCGACTGCTGGGTAATATGGGGTCTGTCTCTGACATAAAAGGTAGGCCAAGTTTTCTCGGAAGGCAGCAGTGGCGGCTTGGAAATTTGGTCAAGTGTGACAGTAACGACGTCCCCTTATCGACGGAGTGTTACATCACGCATTAAACCATTCAGCGCTGCATAAACGACCTTGGTGAAGAACACCCAATTGAAATCAGCACCGTTTCGCTGAACGTGTATTTGCACAGCTGCAAGCAAGACACAGCAAGAACGAGAAAAATCAGCAAGACGCAACGTCATGCGATGTAACAGAACAAAATTAAACAAAGGTACTACCAATCCACATGGTGGACAACTGCACAGCATCCACTATTGGAGCATACGACGTTCAGTACTGAAAGCTAACAAACGTCCAGAGGGATGTTTACCGCTTACGACGTATATCAAGTGGCGGTAAGAGACGGGCATTTAGAAGACCAGAAACACTGTTCAATTCCGAATTATTGCGATTGCTTAATAAGTCTTTTTTCAGAAACTTCTTAAAAGTCGCGACGTGAAGACTGCTTTTTTTATAAAACAAAACCAGCGTTACAGGACTTTAGACGGAAGGCAAGACTCACATGCGAAGTAATGTCGCTGCGTCTGCACTCACCGGTTTTAAAACAGCGTTTAGAACTGTCGTACTATCCCGACAGCGAAAATTTTCTACTATTTTAAGGTAACAGGGTCGAGCTTCCAACAAGCACACAAACCAGGCGAACACCACTTAAAGACATTCTTATCACGCAGTTTTATCCTCTGTTCAACGATAATGATGTTGAAGTGGTGCGTCGTATCGCACCACACGCATTAATACGAGACTTTTGTTTGGGCAGACAGCAAACACGCGACTTTAAGAAACAAACAATGGCCGATTTCGTCGTGTGGTTAGGATATGAAGTTTACACTTGGTGTTAAGCTGGGCAGTCCCTCGTATCTCAACACATACGCAAAAATGAAGGCTGTTTGCTAGGGGAAAGAAGTTTAATTGATAAAGACAAGCAAAGAACACTGGAGAAATACAGATGCAACTGCAAGTGCGCTAGAAGTGATGCGATGTGGGTCAAGCGTAGCGGGTACGCGACTTTTCGGTCTGGCCGTTTCGGTGTGGGGACATTTCCGTACATAAACAACTGATTACCTTTGCTTATTGAAATGACTATACAGGCAGGCGAAATGTCACGATAGCTGGTGTTATCCAACTCCCTTTTGAGGAGTCAAGATTGCGATTAAATCTTAATTGTAATTATGAGTTTTAAGTATTTGTATTTAATTGCAAAATGTCGACAACGATTAATTTGCTTGCTGATGATAACGAAAACCATATGTTGATGCTGATTAACTGTTAGATCTTGGATCATGTTTGTAGTTTTGTTAAATAAAACCGTTCCTTGATTTAAGTAAGTTTGCATTAAAAAGTGAAAATGCAAGGTTTCATAGTCTGACCGAAATGTCTCGAGACCGAAAAGTCCTGTTCCGACCGCAGCAGCTAAGGTCGAAGCTCGCAGTGCAAGAAGACGATGCAAAGAGCGAAGGCGATGCAATATACGTTTGCTACTCTGGAATTGAAGACCGAATTACGGAATTGCTGTCCCGAATAACTTGTTTTGCTTAAAATCACACAGAACTACGAGAGTGCGAAAAGCACTGGAAACAGGGTTTTCAGTCCGATGAAAAAATCAGCACCATTGAATTATTGGCGATTTGAAAAGTTGCGAAAAACAGCTTAGTTGTACTTAAACTTGCGCACCAATCACCAAGTCGGTGACAAAAAGTCAAGTTGTTTTAAAATCGCACGGTAAACACAAAACCAGTTTTTTTTAAAGGAAAATGTTAGGTACCCGGTATGGATCTGTAGGGACCCGATGACAATTTTCTCTGACTCTAGGGACCCGATTTTCAATACCAGGGACCCGAATCGGGTCCCTGAAACGCCTTAAAAAAACCTGTTTAAACAAATGTCAATTTGTCTACAATCGGTCTATTTCGCACACTGCTGAACGTAGTTTATATCCGGAGCCATACCGATGAATGGCGTGCATTACTATTCATTTTATTATCGCACAACCCGCGCTGGGCAGCCACAATGCGTTATCCCAACCTTGTCGAGTATTATACATGTCACGCCCAAGCATTGACACCGTACAGCACAGAATATGTTGCGCACGTCGCCATTTGACAGAATTACAACGATTTTGTTAATTCTGAAACAATTCCAATAAGGTTACTCAAAATTTTGTGACAAAACTCGAGTCACTTTTGATGATTAGAAAGGCTTTTCTGTCAGGAGGCCAATCCAAATACAACTGGTGTAAGGGCAGCATCACAAAATGTTTCTTAGCTGTTCCCAACACCACGCACTGACAATCTTTCTTTTAAACATTGACTTCTGTGCCGTGCCAAACGACAGATATTTATGTTCTGTAAATACCTACCTCAGTTACGGCGGCGTTTTTTGCAAAAGAAACGAACACGCTTTGTTCATTAAAAATAACACCACCACTTACAATCTACTAGTGCCCACCAAACAACAAAATTAACTTCAAAGCAACACTGATTCACCGCGCACAGTTGCATCGCGGCGCTTCCTCCTCATTTCCCAAACGGTTGTGAACGGACTTCGCGTACACAAGATGGTTCGCCAGCGAATTTGACGAAATATTGCACTAAGTAGCTCGTCGTGCGAACTTAATAACAAAATGCAAAGTAAAGCACCCAGCAGGTGCGAGAGAGCCCAATATTTTGAGAGAAGTTCAAGGGAAAAAGAAGTCACGTGCGTACAGAGAGAGCCAATCAGATGCGAGATATGACGAAGCTTGTGCTATCTTCGGTAACGCAGCTTGTTGATGCTTTTGAGCGTCTTGGCCATCATAGGAGCCACGCGAGGAGCTGTAAACAAAAGCAAATTTATTGATTGATACGATATGAAACACAAGTCTTGATATTACAGTAGAAAGTTTTTTTTTATAATACAACCTTATCCATCAATTTAATATAACTGAAATCAAACCAGCTCTGCGCGGAAAAGTGGATCAGTGAGATCTTTTTCCTTTACAAGGTTTCTTTCCGGCCTAACTACAAATAAAGTTACTGAAAGCCGTGTTCTTTTACATGACGTTCCGCATATTTCACACCAAGATTCACAGTAAGTATCATTCAAGGTTATGGCGCTCTTGTAAAACTCGTGTGTGGAAAACAGTCGGTTAAAGGATGCAACGTAACGTTTTGCTTAAGCTTTGCATGTCGTAAGTACACAGAGCAAAATGACATTAAAACACCCTTGTTGCCAAAGCAGTTAGAGGGGGTACGAACTGAGACGAGGTACCCTTCATTAGGCGACGCAATCAAACCTACAGCAAGGATGCGGTCAGACAATGTGGTTTTCTAAACTGAACTTTTGACATTCAAGAATGATAGCCAGACAGGATGTTGCGTTCGAGGCGAGACATTATGCTGTTGAAATGGCTGAGGGGAACTATCTGTTCAGGTTTTGTGCCAATTCACCATTTACCTAATTTGGTAATCTTGCAAAATTTGAATCAGAGGGAGTTATCCATATCATCTGCAAAGACTCTTACATGAAAAGTTGCGGTTGAAAGTAATCATTGATGTTTATTTTTTAACTAAAGCGGACTCAATGTTGAAACCCGAGGAATGCCACAAGATACAGGAAGGAGATTTGAGAAGACGTTTGTGGGTGGTTAGCTAAGTTGTTAAGACCTTCAACGGTAGACCACGCACATCAAAATATTCTACAGTAAACCTTGGTTAATCCGGATTCGGTTAATCCGGGTCTTCGCTAAAACCGGATAAAGTTGGTGGCACGAATGATTTCTAAGGTTTTTCTTTATAAAAATCTTCGGTTTATCCGGATTTTTTAATCCGGATCTTCGCTAATACCGGATAAAATCTGCTCTTTTCACATCTCGTAATCCGGATTTTTGTCTTTAGGAAAGATTCGGCAGTTTTCAGGCGTAACACAAGCGTGCTCAAGATCACCAACGAGCGTACGGAATTAAGCTGGATGCACACGGCATGCGTCCTGTGCGTTTTTTGGGCGCATGCATCTGATTTCGTGACGTCACGTCCTTTTCTGATGCGTCTGGTATGGTCTGCGTTCGAGCCGTGTGCATCCAGCTTAACGATAACAACGGCCGCAACTGCGTGCAACGTTCGAATAATCGTAAAAACGATTATTGCGTCACACACGGGCATGGCTATGTTGAACATGACGTTCAAGGCACGCCGCCGCACCACGGTTTCAGTCTATTGATCAGTGTTGATGTTGAGTGTGCTTGTGTTGAACATTATCCCTGAGTGTATTGTACTCGGTAAGATGTCTGGAGGGCATTGCACTCTAAATAGAGTGACTGCTTATGGACCAGTCGCAGAAACATCTGCGTCAGTCCAAAACCCAAGATTTGTTTGCAGCCAAGTACTCTAAAGCTATGAACTGGAGACTGTCCATAACTGCCTGGATATGGCGGTAACTACTCTGATCTACCATTGTAAGAGCATCAATAAATTCGTTTTGCTTCTGCGAAAGTCCGCTGTTGGGTCGGAAATATATTCAATTTAAGTAATTTTCACCGATATCTCAGTACTTAGATGACGTCAGGTTAGAAACTAACCATCATCGGTTAATCCGGATAAATTGTCGGTCAAATCAAATCCGGATTAACCGAGGTTTACTGTACTTTATTTGGCAACATAGAATGATTAAAGTCAAAAGGCTTGGTCAGGCCCAGTGGCAAAAATATTGCTAAAAAAAAACAACACGCACTGCGTAATTCTCCACAAAATACAACAGAAACCAATACGCAACGGACTATTTTCTGCTTTCAAGCTTGCCGGCTAAGCGAGGGTTAAAAATCATGTTTCATCCCCATTTGAAAAATAAGGAGAATCTATTACGCATATGGGGTCCACAGTGAATGCCACGATGATTTCATGGGAGATCATAGCCTCAGCAGGCGACTTGAATTCCCGGAACATTATAGCGCACTTCATGTTGTTACTGCTTTTTACGTGGCAGTGGCAGCATTGGACGAATGCTCAAAAATTCCGGTTTATTTACTGAACACATGTCACAAAATTTTGAACGGTACCACTCCACTGTAATGCGTTCCAACGACGTGTTCACCAGAAACACGCGGTGTAGTTGCTTCACTTGTTGGACCATCACCGCACTCTGACCAGCAGTGGACTGACACTAAGTACTGCATGCGAGCATGCGTTTTTAAAAACGTTTTTTTAACTTACTGCATGGTAACGGCAAAACTTCGTTTTTGCGAAAAGAAAAACACAAAAGAAACTAACGAGAAAGAAACCGGTCCCACTACCTTGCTTCTTGGCAGCAGCTGCAGCAGCAGCACGGGATGAGCTCTGTCCATCCACAGTGGCTGCAGTGATGGAACCAATAGGCACAGACATGCGCATCTCTGTAGCTTGTTCTTTCATGGCAACCGCCTTTTCGCCTGAAACATCACGCACGTTTTTGATGTATTCTCGATAACAATAAGCTCACGAAACAATCAAGGACTTCGCGCACGTACATAAGAAAATCTTTCAGCTCCCTCTGAGTTCTTCCCAAATGAATGTCAGAAACTAGCATCGGCAACCCAAAGCCAGTACTGAGTTCCACAAGAGTAAAAAACCCACAGGAAATGTAAAACAATGAAATCATGAGCAGCAAAGAATAGGACACTCTGGCAAATATTTCAACTAAAAAAGCTAGCTGATATCGTAAGCAAACTTACCGTCTTCTTTGGTTCTGGTCTGTTGTATGAGCTTAATGACTGACTTCTTTCCAGCCGTTCCATACTTAATTTGAGCTCTGAGAACATTTCTCGGGGCTTTTGCTTCACCAAGTCCAACAAATGCCAACTTAGTTCGTTTTTCTGCGCAACCACGAGATAAACATCAACGAAATCGTTTGCATAGCCGACCGCGATATATCGGCCCTCTTGAGCGACACAAATGATTCTTTTTTATTACCATGTCGTGCACTGATCTACTCTGTGAGTTGGAACTAGTGGGCCATTGAAACGATAGAAATTGTCGAGCTAGAGTTTGACCAAGGAACAAAGTAAACAAACAAGCAACTACGTATTATTTATACACTGGGCTGAAAAAATGGTGAAACAAAAGTTTCCGTTGACTACATTTCCGACACTGAATTCACGACATGCTCTATTAACGCAAGAGATTTTGTAACATGTCTAGCGAATCCACATTTCGCCAAGTTTTTAATCGGTGGCAAAAGAATTGCAGGTAGAGGCAAAGCTACGCGCAGTGGAGGACACACAACTTTCGAGGTTTCGAAAAAAACTTAACATGTTTATTTGATAAACTGATAAAAACAACAACAAAAAATAAAACCTGATCAGGGCGTGAAGTTTAAAGAGGAGCGGAAGTTGACTATTTTAAACATCCTAAACAAGAACCTACTACGGTCTATGACTCTACATCATGACAAATCTGCAAAGCAACTAACCAAGCGGCTTTGCTTTGATCGCCTTGGCTTGTATGGTCTGGGTAAGACGTGTTAATTTCTCTTCTCTGGCGTCGTGTAACCGCTGAAACAATGTTAACAAACGTTTCTGGTCACTGAAAAACAGTACTAGCTCAACGTTTCACGCAAAAAAGATTATGATTTAGCTCATGTCACTAGTAGCACACTACAAACGTGCCCATAGGCAGAATTGACTATAAATACCGCGTTGCTGAAGAAATCATTCGCAGTTGTTAGACAAAACGTCAAACAAAAAATAAAAACCCGTTCAAGGGGTGCTAGGTTACAATTGACTAGGGCAAACAATTTTTTGATCTAAAAACTTAAAATTTTGACTTTATTTTGACCTATCAACTTCCTGCGTTTGCAACTCCAAAATAATTTAGCCTTAGGTCAGCGGTAGGTGCCTTTTCTTACAACAGCCACTGTGCTTCATCCTCCAGCACATATGACCGGCGAGGAGTCACAAAACGTTGGTTCGGTTTTATTTTTCATGCGACTTCATAGGAGCACACACTGAATTGAAATCAGCTTAATCGTCCGGTAGTCGTGGGGAAAAAACATTATTACGTCAGAAGCGACAATAAACCCATTATTATTGCAGTATTGTAACTACACATGTAAAAGCGCATCAGTATCTGTTGTTATAGTTTCAATAAAATATCGAACAGAGAAAAAAAGTGTGCTGCAAGAAAAGTTTGACCAAACGATTACTTTCGACCTAACCATAAATTTTGACTTTTTTTTGACCTAATAACTTGGGCGTTGCTCATGGTATCAGAGTGAAACTTGGTTTGTGGACGTTTCATAAACTTTAAGGAAGGCAGACAAATTTTGACTTTATTGACTTTTGCTTGCCCTAATTATGACATACAGAAGAAATTTCTATAATCTAAGATGTATTCCTGTTCAGCAAATTCATACCAGGTACATCTCTCGCCAGGACTCAAACTCGTCAGGTTGGTTGCCTCGAAATTCTTGAGAACAAAGCTTTTGCCACAGTTCGTCGGTGTCTTCCAACAGGTACTGAAAGAAATATTACACAAAATGTCGATATTGACAAACCTTAGAAAGCTACAAAGACAGGTTTCAATTTAGACACGATGCAACGATTTACCGTCGCACTTGTAGTACACTGTGAAGATCACTGAATACGCAGTAGGAAATATAATCGGCAGGCAAGAAACAGCTGCTCTCATCTAGAGATTTTACACGGGACAACAGATGTTTAGGCTTGAAACCGTAATATTCGGTATAAACACCTGACGGTGTACAAGGAAAATCTTGGAAGTGGTTGGTGGCTCAACGCCAGGCAAGCCGATGGTTTCATCGTGTCCAGGTGAAAGTTTCTGCGTGATGCAGTCGCAGTAACATTTAAGTGGGGTGTGCTCCTTGAGAAAAGGACATACCATGCTGTAGCCTTCGACAGTTGAGAAAATTTTTGTATCCATATGAAAAAGAACGCATAATAGATTTGGAGTCATAACAAAATAGCAGAGAAATGTTTTCCCCCCATCAAAAAGTGCAGGGGTGACGCTCACGAGACTACAGCATTGTCTTTTACACGTATTTGGAAATTAACAGCACATGGTACGCTAGTCAGCGATAATGCAAATGTGCGAGCATTAAAGAACTTCCAACTACGACCAAAATAAACTCACATTGTTTAAGTCCTCCAGTCGGTAAAGCTGCTCCGCAGAGCAACGTTCCAGAACAGGTTTGATGATATCGTAAGGCACTCCGATCACGTCGAGCTCTGGAAACACAGCATATAAACGTTGATAGCCCTTTCTGCAACTTCACACCCGTCCCTATAATAAATCTTGATTTTGACGATGTTGATCTTCGAGCAACACCGCGAAAAAAGTAACATAAGCGAAATTTCGTGCAATTTGAGACAAGAAATAATTCCCTTTTTCTGTAAATATTTGACCGGGGGTCTCAGAGAGAAAACATTAAGAAAAAAACTTATGTACGGCTTACTGATTGAGTTGCCCAGTGCAATGAACCACATCCGCGGCGAGCGAGAACATTCTGGATAAGCTAATACAGAAAAGTAACTTAAAAGCAAAACTGAAGGCAAGCGTTTTTCTCTTTTTTGTCAAATGTTCTTACACAGATTAGTTTTCCTCGATGCACTACGGTTTGATGTGAGGGCCACTCGATGAGACTTGGGCCAACTCACATACAATCGTGAGCTCTTATTCAATACAAACGTTCTTCTCGTGGCTACAACATCGTTTTTGGATAAATTAGCAGAGCGCACAGCAACTGTTCGACTACTGTCGGCGAAATATGTATCTGACTCAGCGTTTTATGTGGAGCAAGGTTCTTGAAATGAGTGGAGTCTTAATATTGATCTTAAATCCCACACTACTAATGGACAGTTACAAAAATGTGAAAAATTCCAGCATAACAAGGCTCAACATCCGCTTCACCCGTCACGATGGTCCCTTGCTATCTGTCTAATCGTCAGAAAAGTGCAAGCAAGATCTATGGGTTGCACAGATGCACGTTTTAATTTACTATGAGATACCCGAGATTCCGAGAAGAAAATCAAATCACATGCAATTGCTAACCACTTAAAACACTTTGAAACTGCCTTGCAGCACATATTCTACATGGCTCTATGTTTCTGCTTTCTACATTATTTAAATTTTAAAAATCGCGTTTCAACTTTGTGATTTTAAGTCTGAAAGAAATAGAAAGATTTTAGAAGAATGTACAGAACAAACGCTTGGGTCACTTACTGTCGATGTTGTTCATCAGAACGCTCATGCACTGCTCATATAAAGAAAGCATTCCTAGAGGAAAAAAAGAAAATGAGTTTTAACAAACTTCACCTTTGATGCTGGTCTGTGATCAAGAAACTGATCAATAAGTAAAAAGAGCATTATTGCATGGAAGTTATATACGAAGTCGCTGCACACAAAACGAAAAATGCAATCAAGCAGCAGAAATTACATCAAAATGCAGAGTTTTTAATAACGTAACTTTCTGCAACTTTACTACTTACTGTAATTATTTCAAAATGTTTTCAGTGTAATGCCTCACTGTAAAGGTGTTTAGGTATTATGCACGTAACAATATTCCTATCGAAAACTACAGATTCACAACCATTTCATTTCAAGTATTGAAAAAGCGTCACTCAGACAAGCTCTGATGTAACCAAATGGAGCAATATAAAAAGCCTATTGTTTACATAATGCGCATCAACTTGTTTCGTGAATATGCTTTGCCCCAATTTGGTTTTCTCGTTATTTCGCGTACCGATCCTTTTGCCTTCCCATCCCTCTCTACCACGAGCACAGTGCTCTACCAACAGTACGCAAGATCAGGTCGTGGTGTTTCGTGATTACATACAAATGCGTTTGCCTTACCAGCTGTCATTCAGTTAGTTGGTTATAAGCACAAATCGCATTCTGTAATAAAAGTGTACATGCATTTTCTAAACGTTCTTCGAAAACGGATGCATTGCAATCGAACGACCGGAGTTCTGCGATCACCCGGGATCCACATTTCATGGCTGATAGGTCAAGGCAATCTTTCACTGCTTATTAAGGAATTTGCAAGGACGCAGTTCTTCAATCCCGAAAAAACGTTTTTTTACATCCTCTCCGAATTTCTAAGTAACAAACTTGGTAATTGACGTCCGCTCTTGGCGCGCCGGACAGGAGTTCCTTACTGTAATGTTTGGCCGGTTGGTTGACTCATCCACCGGGCTGCTCGCCGTCAGCCGCTTTATAATTGAAGTTAATTGGTTTTCGGCTCTGGTGATTGCAGCTTCATGCGCTAGCTAGCGTGTGCTTGTTACTACAGTCTGCGCGCTTTATCTGGTCTTGCTTTAGTTTTTTTCACCTGACAGCTTTTGCTTGGAATATGCTGCATTCAAGATTCGCCACTGACGCGAAATCGATGTCCTGGGAAAACAATTTGCGATGAGATTCGGGTGTGCCACCCTTGTGGTGTTTTGATGCTGAAATAATGTAGTGAGAAAAGCGCGAACAATTATTTCTACCTAGTAGATGGCTGAACCATGTGTTTTTGCTTGAACGCAGTTTAAACCAGAGGAGACAGAACAACAGCACGTTGATTATCTAATACTGGAAGTTTTGCGCAAAACCTTTAAAAAGTTGTACAGCTATACGTAAAGGACGACAGAAACAACTTTGTGGGCGATTTGCAAATGATAGCTGATCGTTGGCTGCTTACATGCTCCACACAAATGACGATTTTTACACTGAATCTTTTCCGTAAACCGACAACATTGATGCAAATGGATGTACTTCATTTTTCTCTGCAGCAAGTGTGTTGAAATTATTTTCGCGGTGAAAGAACGCACCCCAGTTTGCCAAATTTTACTCTCTTTGCTGAAAATATGGTGCGACACAACTTTAACTTTAGTAGTGCGATACACTTTCGCACACTTTTATTATATGACGTGCTTTTCACCCACGTATCACATCACCTATAAACTTTCAATTTGCTTAATTTCACAAATGAAAGTGCTCACAGAAATTCTTCTTGAAAGAGCTACCAATGTAACGCTTACAGATTTCCAAGAATTCCTGGGATGCTATAACCATTTCTGTATCGCTTTGTGAGCTGTTATTTTGAAGTTTTACTTGTGGAAAGCAGGATTTCACCTGCTGCATGATGTGCTGGAGAAGTTAAAAGCCTTTATCCTATCATTGCGACACTTGCCAGAAATTATCTCAGAAAAATGTCTTCCGTCAAGCGCTTTGCTTCCACAACGAACGTATCATGGGGGATGATGTCAGAAACCTTTGGCAAAAGTTCATAGTTTGCAAAGACTTCGTTTCAGGATTTCAGCTCTTAATTCATGAGGACAAGTGGTGACAACCAAAAAACGATTTCCCGGTTCTGGAGGATGCAAGTGATTACACATAAAATGTTGCAGCTTGTATGCTTCAGTATTTCAACTGCCTTTAGAGAGATAGAGTTTAGGAAGTCAGACAAGCAAATGAACCTGATTGGACTGCAAATCAGGTGCGGTATGACTAAAAACTAAACAATAGGATAAAGCAAATATGCCACTTGGATAACGCAAATATGCTGCAAAACTGGATTCTAATTAGCTTAAAACCATTGTTTACAGAGGTAAAAATGAAACTTAATTTGACTTCATTATGTGACATTCCCATGAATGCTCCGCTTGCAACGCCGTTTCTAACCAACAGACCAAACGTATTTTTTTTCGCTGAGACATTTCGGTCATTTGTCCCATAGCAGCATTGAAACTCGTCGTAACAATATGCGCTGTTCTACATTTTCAGACATTGTGACCGAATTGACTGAATTTTTTTTCGTTTACGTAAAAATACCTTCGGTCAGACCAAAAAAAATCCAGGACCACACATTGGTCTGGCTAACTTCTTCCATAAGACAACGCGGATTCCGAATTGCACACCTAAGGTGATTAGCGCCTCGGGTGAACATACGCAAAACAACCTCAGAATGTCATAGTGCTTCCCTAGCGGGCAATTATCTGTCTTATAGTATCTGGTAAAACGCAGGATCAGGTTCAGTGCAAGATATTAGCTTCATTTGCTCTGAAGAGGTTTTCAACATGAGAACTGCCATAAAGTGTCGGCCAAGCGCTAGCTGGTCAACTTAACAGCGCCTACGAATAATTTTCAACAACTCACTTGGGAGGCAGGCGGTTTTTTGACCCGAGTAGATCTGCATCCTCTTCGAACTTCTCTTAGTGTGAAGCTCAGCGGCCATAGCGTCAGTCATTTGACTCGCTGACTGTTCGCTGGAGCGGCGTTGGTGATGGTGGGGGTTGGCAGGCAAAGGCTGGTAGGTTGTCTGCGCACGAAACTATCAGCAATTAAAAATATCTTTCGTGGTAGCGTGGAAATTTTACACAAGTAGTGACGAATGCTGACGCAAGCAATTGCGGCCTCGTTAAACGTTAAACGCGTGTTCCACTTAACACGTCAGCCAATTGACGCAGCAACAAAAGACAAACAGTAAAACGCAGCTAGTTCTGTTCTATAGCGGCAACTGCAAAACAAACGCCTTGTAAGACATTCACGTTGGCAAAGATACGTAGTGTAATTACTAATACAAAATGATGGAGCACCCATAAACACCCGTAAGTGCGTTTTCCAAGGGCGCCATACTGCACGAAAATCCAATGCCAGGGGAGCCACATCGGACATGATGGCGTTCGGGCAATGCACAAAGAGGGGAGGTTTGGAAACTGAGGCACTTACGACACGGAAGATTGTATTCATGGACGTTGTGCTTACACATCTGATTCTTTGGTCTAATTTCATTTTTGTGCGTAAGACGAAAAACCCCAGTCTAGACACCAGACAGAATTTGTAATAAGCTGCCCGTATGTTTCCGATTTTAGTAGAAATTAACTACAGGTTTGAGTTACGCCTCAACATAAGTCAACTCTCGCACCTCTTGTGGCAAAGCTTGTGCTGCCATACAAAATTCTTCTGGTGCAGTAAAACTTTATTCGGTGTGCAACACTCAATCTACGACAGGTGCCGCTACAGCGCAGTCACAATGCGTATAATTAGGGTTCAGCCAAAATCGGAACAAAACTGAAAGCCATTGAATAAAATATGTCTTTTTTTATCATAGAAACCCGTCTGGTTATGGCAGTGGCATACCCAGATAGGTAAAAACGAACGGGGTCCAATGCTCTTTTACCGAGGATCATACCTTCCGTAAATGGTCAACATAACACCGAGAGGTTTTTGAAAACCAAGGTGTTCTGTTAAAGACGCAGCAATGAAATTCCCAAAGTCAGCGTTGTCGTTTCGCATGTCAATCTGCACTAACCTGTATCTCAGGTAGATGCAGCTCAACTTTTGGTCTGGCCGCCAGCATTTGAGCTGCAAGCGCCTGCAAAATAAACAGCGCCATATTTAACGTTCTTTTTTTTTCTAATTAAGGCCTCAGAGGTTTCAACGTTGAGCATGACAACAGAGAAATGCCACCTGAGGAATATGAGTAAGATGGCTGATCGAGGTTGATTTCCTACCATTTCACTTTAACATTTGGGACAGATGTCAAGCAAAAGTTAGCCTTTCGTGAGGTATGTTGCAATAGGTGACCCGCCGTTGAAAAATCGAGAGTCGCCCGATATGCTACATTTTAGATCCTGAACATACCCTCTTCTGCTACGAATTCACTCAGCGTGTCAAACATTCGTTTGCCGGAGGCACAGCATGCAATAAACGAAAACAGACCTTCTTGACACCCACAACTACCTAGGTATGCATGCTTGTTAACTCGGAGGTGTTACGGTCCAATATCTTTGGCATCAACCTTAAAAAACAATGCGTTACCACGACCGTAGCATTTTCGAAGCCAACACGCTTTTTAAACAAGTTGCCTGCCATTCTGTTACAGACACAAGCACTTACTGAAGAGCTGGAGACAGTGGCAGGTTTTGGAGCAGACTTTTTCTTCTTTTTTGAAACTTTTGTCGTATCCATAGTCATGAAATCCTCGAAAGATTTATCGGCTGCTGCGGAAACATGCATCAGTGTTGTAAATCAGTCAGCTGTCATTTTTAATTTTGAAATAAACACTAAACACGCACAGGAGGCAGTTGTCTAGAATACAATTAACCAAATATTGAAGCAAACTAAAAATGCGAATCCAAAGGCTAAGTCTTAACTGGCATTCAATTCGAGATGCTAGCTTGATCATTCACACGTGTCATTGAGTGCTTCTTCAACAACGTGGCATATTTTTATAGATGAGCGAAATAATGTTAAATAGGTATCCATTTTTGTTGGAAAACTGCGTAGCACAGCTTGCATGTACGCACTGCAAGCCCGATAGCAACGGAGCTCCATGTGCTAAACAAAGACTACAGAAAGCACATCTCATAGCGTACAATTTTTTGCCATTCGAAGCAGTTTATTCACCGTACTAAATAAACACCTTACTTTGTCTTTTGTTTATTTTGGAAATTCATTTTGTGGCTAAAATTATTTCTATTGAGTACCTTTCTTTTGTTTTTTCACTTTTCCATTGAGGCGAACCGAGCCCTCGTCATGCTTGATTTGTTTTGCCGCGGGCGCACCCTTCGACGAACTCGACGTCCGTTTCACTGCAATTTTTTGACAATAACATCAATAGCAGTGAAACAGACAGGTTTATGCAGAGGTGAATGTAACCCGAATAAATGACAAAACCAGGAAACAAAAGAAAGAAAAATACACACCTTTCCTTTTTTCTGATTTGTATTTTTTTTCCAGTGGGTGGTTGTCGACAGCAGAATTGTTCTTTGCCGTGGGGCTCGCAAAATCTTCAACAATAGCTTGTTGCTTTTTATGTTTGCTATTTTCCACAGCAACTTTCGCGCTGGAAATCCTCTCTTTTTTCTCGCAGTCGGAAACTGCACTAGTTCTCAAGCGCTTTACGTGCAAAAGTGCGTTGTTGGGAGTGGACTTGGAGTCACCGGAATAGAGTGTCGTGGACTGGACTGAAGGAACGTAAGACTGTTCTTCGTCACTGTTGTCATAACAGTCTGATACACCTGTAGGTGATAACAACGGCCTTTGATGATCACTGGATTTGTTATGGCGTGACTTCTTGACTCGCGACGAGCTTTCTTTGACAGGATGGTGATTTCGTATTGGAGATGAAGAATTCAGTCTCTCCTTCGTGAGCTTTTCAGTTCTGGAGTATGCAACTTCCTCTTCTGAGCAATCTTTACCGTGCTAAACATACACACACCGATAGAATTATAACCGCGAGCCAAAAACGCAACAAACATTGAAGTAGCATTTGCAACGTTAGGGCTGCCTTAATGATAATTGCGCAAACAAGCAAATCACCATCGGCGAAAACGAATAAGTGGCTTCTTAGCTGGATCCACGTACCTTTCGGGGTTCGTGAAAGGTTGATAGGGGTCTACGAAGCGTTTTAGTGGGATATATGTGCGCAATATTCTGTCATTTATTGGACGTAGTTTCTGTGCAGGTATTTAGTTGCAAATTTCTTCGCAAGTGAAACAATATGTATTATGTACGATTTGTACATTTTTTAAATTGCATAGTACAATTACAGTAGAACTCGACTAATCCGTCATCGTTTAATTCGTCACTTTTTCGTCGGTCCAGACAGAATCCCTATCTTTTGTATACATTTCTTTTCGTCTAATTCGTCAATTTGCTTAATTCGTCACTCACCTCTTTCAATTCGTCACTTTTTTCAAATCCCCTTGAGGTGACGAATTAGGCAAATTCTACTGTATTTCAATTTTCATAAATTAAACAGGAAACCACTTGTATCATACTGATTACTGATACAGAGAAGTACAGTAATACTATTTTCTTTGAAAGTAAAATTATTGTGTACTACCACCAGCCAGGGGCGTCGTGCTTGCAACAACAATGGTAGGCTTCAGGTATATTTTTCAAAGTGCAGAACTCTTGCGCTACCAGTAAATCGTCACTAGCAAACAATACGACGCCACTGCTACCAACTAGTGTGATATGAACCTCGAGTCTGAAACAAGCGGCTGAGAAGTGTTTTTTGTGACCAGCGGATGGAACCATTGCTCTAGTTTGGACAAAACAATTTGACCAATCGTTTTGTGGAAGCGTCCGACCCACTGCACGGTATCTGTTTGTACGGTTTCTGTTGCGTCCGTATCTGTTGCACTGTTTGTACAGTTCAAAAAACGTTAGTTAGAGGCTGCCAACTGTAAATTATTTAAAAAAATCGGTAATTACTTTTGCTGGTACAGCCTTGTCAGTATAAACAAAGCACTACGATGGTGCCTACATTCAAATCTGAAAATCAAGTTCTGACATGAATATCTTTAAATAGCTCTTCAAACTATTTTTTGAAAAAGTGTCCTGACACGAAGTGACCAGAGAAGCAGCCCAATCAGCGTACGGAAGAACAAGGAAACAACAATATTGGACTCAACCAAAAATCAATATAATGTACTTAAAATGGTAAATAAAACACTGGTGAAAAACAATAAAAGACAACTTATTAAGAATAGGTAAAACCATTAGGCGAATGTCGCTACTGTAAAGTTTATGCACAATAAAAATTAAATTCATATATATTGAAATTCAATCTGCATCCAGCTCTACCACCGTTAGGTATAAAAAACTTCGCCGTAATTTTCCGAGTGGTGCTCCAATACGTGTCAGTCATACCGTAGCTTAAATTTTTTGGAGTTAGACCGATAAGTCGTCATGCCGATGTATCATATCGGCAAAATTCCGCCGACATTCATCAGCCTTGTTTATTAATGAAAACCACCATGCTACTGTTTTGTTTTGTGTGTTTGGACCCCCAGTTATTATTTCATCTCTGATTTAACATGGTTAATTCTCTCTGTTCCTTACGGCAAACAGCCCAATGCTCTGACAAATTGAAATAGTGCCTAATGCACAGACCAGCATGTAATTAAGCCGAAATAAATGGGATGTAACACACGCTCGTTGTGAGTTTTCGTGCGGTAAACAATGACTGACAGCGAAAATCACGTCTTTCGTTGTGGTGTTTTGCTGTTTTAGTTACTCACGTCTTAACGCAATCCGGTACTGTGCGGTTCTTAATCGTCGCTGAAATTGTTGTATTTTTATCATTAACTAGTTAACTGAAAATAGGCAAACATTCCCGTCTATTTCTTCAGTTGTGAGCTGTTCGCATTTTATTGTGAATTGGTTTGACATGCATTGTAATGACCTTTATTTACCGTAGTCTGAAGAGATTGCTCAGACCCTGATTCTCTGACAACGGCCAAGACCATGTATTGATTGAAGATGCAGACGAGACTGATATTAATTCACTTATGGAGGATTCAGACATAAAATATACTGATAAAGACAGTGTTCAACAATATTACGTGCAGTTGAATCCGGTGTCAAGCACTTGATTGCGGCTTGTTTGCGCCACATTGATGTAGTCTCCTTTTCTCAAAGAACCGCTCTGATCGCAGGTTCTTTTTGTGAAGGTTGCATTTAGCACTGCCCTCGTCTTGGTCACAGCACCATTTGATTGCGATCGGAGAGTCCGAGCGTACAAAGCTTAACAAGGTGGCAGCAAGCAACAACAGAGATCACACGCCGTGTCTATTACTATGTGTTCGAGCCACATGCATGTAGATAGGTGCTATTCTTTGCGCACATCCTTAACGCCGCGCCGACCGAGTGGTCTGAACCAGTGATGCCAGGTTATTTTCCAAAAACAAGCAAGTAAATTTGAAAAACAAGCCGAAATAGGTAATTTAACCGAAAAAAAGGCCAAAATGCGTTGGGAGAAAAATTCAACAAAACGAAAAATTAGCAAGAAAATTAAATAAAAAATCAGGGTGGCAAATCCGAAAAAACAAGCCCAAAATGAGCATATTTTCACAAAGACACGCACAATATACTTTTAGCAGTAAATTCAAACAGCAAAAATGCCATAAAATTTGAAAAAAAGCAATCCCCAAAACTGAAATCTGCAAAAAAACAAGCCCAAAAAAACAAGCAAACTTCAATTAAAACAAGCCCAAAAACAAGCAGTCCGCAAGTCTTCAAAAAAACCCGCAACTCCACAAAAAACAAGCCCAAATTCGCGGGAAGACTGCCAGGCTGGCAACACTGGTCTGAACACAATTGGAAAAGACAGAACTAGTAAGTGTTAGTTTTATCTGCTTCCCATGCGCAACGAGGGCGCTTGCTGCAGCAAAGTATCAAGAACTACAGTCCTGGCCCAACATGATTTCCTGAAAGACAAATCATTGCATGCAATCCATATCACCTTTTCGCGTTTTCGTTTTTGCAATAAGCAATGCTCAGATATATATAAGAAAATATATATCGTGGTGGAACCCCATCGCACTTAAAAGTTTGTGTTCAAAGCGCATGGTTGAATGTAGCGGACGATATGTCTGTCTTCGTGAACTGTTGGCATCGTAATCTTGTCAACAACGATTTGTCTGTTTTATGCTTTCAAACGCTGTTTTTTAAATATTTGTATATTTGCCAGAAAACATGCATTTTCAATCGTTTACTTATTTGATTTCGAAGAAACACCATTGGTATTTAAGCGGCACAAACTGCAGAAAAATGTGCACCTTATCACTGTTATTCGACTTAAAGGCAGGATTTGCAGATTAGATGCGTTATGCGACAATTGACGCACTCAGCCGTTCAGGCACTTTGACAGCGCGGCCGTTCTAGTGTTAACAATAATGATATACGCCCAAAAACGTCTTTTCAGTGAAGCTTCACTCCTAGCTGTTAATTTCTTCAGTGGCAGCTGTTCGGCTACGGTCACGTGATAAGAACCTAAAACATTTGGTCCTTGTTCGACGGAATACTTCTGCTTAGCTGCACGATCCGATTTGTCATACAGCTTGGTAACCGTTCCATCGCGTTGACAACTTTGTAAAATATTTGCCTATGTCTTGGACTTAGTATTTTCTTTCATGTAGCCATTTGTGCCACTTTTGACTTGTGGACCCAAATGTACAAACATCGAATATTTTCACTTAATGTAAGCCAAGAGAACTCATCCAGGTGATCTCTGAGCAACTTATTCCACAGACAATCCACCAGATTCGTCGCAATATAGATTAAAAAAAACAACAAAAAAGACAACATTTTCACAACGCGCAGCGAAATTTCCCATTGCACTACAGGACTTGGTTTAAATACAATGAAATATACGCATAAAAACAAACTCACCTTACTCATTTTCCAATTTTGTGTTGGATCGTATTCATCATTATCAACTGCACAGTTTGGTTTGGACTTTGAGACCTTGAATATCACCATTCACATTAAAAATATAGGCGTTAGTGGAAGGTAAAGGCAGTAAGATTCACAGAAACACAATTAATGTATGCGCTACATATGCAAGCCTATGTATGTATATATGTATGCAAGCCTGTGAACATTTCACCTCTCATTCGTCATTCTTTTGACAACATGGTGAAGAGCAACATGAATTACTTATAAAGAACTACATATTTGGCACTCATCTTCAAGGAAACTCTTTTGCAAAGCATAAAATATTGCTTCACAGTATCTGACAAAATGCAATGAAAGTGGACTGAACGACTCTGCATGAAACCCTTGTCATAAGCTGAACACTTCCATTGCATAATATACGACCAGCATATTTCAGTACTCAATGATATGTGATGTCGATAAATTGAAATTTATATTTTTGACTGAGTAAGACAGCTATTTAGGAGTAACTTGGACAGCTGTAAAATGTTTTGGATTCGTACTTCAGTCAAACTCAAATAAAACCCATTCAAAAAGAATATTTTCACTGTCATTTTTATTGAAGTAACACACTTAACAAGCATTTTATTTCATATTTGACACGCACTTATTGGAAGGTGTTTCAGACAGAGACTGGTAAGTGTTCGCTCTGATAAATTTATCAAATTGTCTTGATTCCTTTTTCACCAACACCAGTTATTCATTTTTAACTTTTCTTGACTTAAGAAAGGTGACTGTGTGTTCAATTTCCCCCTGGTTTTATCTTAGCTTGGTCAGCAATCAGATATAATACTATCCATATTCACTTCAACTTGGATACATCGTTCAGCTAATGTGCTAGTGTTGCTTTGACACAATGCAACTATCTTTGTTAGATTTTGCACAAAATCGAACTTGAAAGTAGCATAGCAAAGCCTTGATTATGATATTTCCCTTGAACTTGGTTCTGAGGACTGCTTTGCTTCTGACTTAAATGTGACCTACTTGCCAAACAAATGAAACTTAGACATGTGTTGCAGTGTGCAACAGCTCAATGCAAAATGAAAGTGGCAACAGTTTGGTCAAAACTATGGAGCATCTGCACTTCCCGTGTGGTCATGAAGTAAAAAATGAATCTTCGCCAGATCTTATTTTTCGGTACAAATTGGCAACACCAATGCTTGCCCCTGAGTTAGAATTGTTGCATTAACAGTTCATAAGAATTTAACACAAATTTGTCTCACATTTCAATATTTACATTGGAGATTGACTGATATGGCTTTTTTGGTGGTGATACTGATGTATTGGCCATTCATGGACCGATAGCCGATACCATTATCTGCTGCATTATCAAATATGTAATGTATTCTATGCCCTTTCTTTTTTTTCAAAAACTTAAAAAATCAGGATTTATGAGCTGAAATAACAGCATTTTGTCAACACCTACTGAGGCTGATCAAATCGGCCATTTTGGCTGATACTGATATATCGGTAAAACCCAAATATCAGCCCGATATATCAGCCTGGCCGAGATGTCGGTCTATCTCTAATTTACATAATATTTTGTTAAACAGATTGAGAAAATATTTAAAAGAATGCACATGTGAGTGGCATGATACTTTGTACATTGAGAAAACTCAAGATACAATGTGATTTTTTAATTGAACATTTACTTTGAGTGCAGCACAATAAATATTACTGTAGATGGTGGTTGATGGGGAGTGAAATGACTGTAGAGCTGAAAAGTCACAAAATTTCAACACAATATCAAATGTAGTTTATATTGAAAAGTACATATATTCTGGATTACCTTGTGATTCTTCTTCATTTCCCAGTTTTGCGAAGGATCATACTCATCCTCATTTGAAGCTGCTGTTGCAGCAACAGAATAGTCAAGAGTTTTAGATGAGTTCTTAGATATTAAATTGTTGTTTGGTAGCAATGCTTTCCAGCTTGTAACAATTGACTTAGCAAGGTCTCCAACACCATTAAGTTTTCTAAGGCTATTCACTGTTTTTCCAACTCCAGTTTCCTGCAAATCAAGACATGCTCCAAGTTATCTTTCAAATAAAGAGATGATATTGACATGATTGGCACACTACTTTTCTTCAGATATGTTTCAAACCACAAATTTACAGGTCTATTTTTAAATTATGATAAGTTTGTCAAACTGTCATTGTAATTCCATTTATAACAAATAATATTTTACACTTTCTTTACAAGCCTACATATCTTTACGTACATGGTACTCACAAGAAAAGATGCCAGGCTATGTGCCAATATGGATCTGACATCTACTGGATACTAGCTGTAATATTTTTTTCTTGAAATTTTGCATATTTATATGCAAGAACTATGAAGAGCCATAGCAGATTTAACAAATTCAAGCGTTGTTTGGGCTTCAATTGCAAGGTATTTTATGAAAATAGCACAAGACATGAAAAAAATAGCGCAAGTAATATCCCATCTAATCAACCTTTCAATACCATTAGATAACAAACTTAGACAGCTATTGCACGTAAATCGTATTCATCATGTCATGTGACACAACCAATCCATCAGCCTTCATTAATGGCAATTCATGATTGCAATACAAAGACAAGGTTACATCATTTTAAGACTGTTTCAGGTTCTATAACATTGGTAATGGTTTGTTTTGATTAGAACTTGACCGATGTCTTTTAGGCCTATACCAATGTTTCTATTTTTACATTGCCAATAACTGATATTTTTGCCTTACTCAAGCAGTGCCTATTTTCCTTTATGAGACAAAATAAACACTATTTTGCCTTCAGCCAAACATGATTAGTTGAACTGGTCACATGACAAGTTTTGAACGCATGACTTGCTCAGTTGATTGCAATGTCTGTAACATGTATTATATTCTTAGTAACGCCTACCAACAAAATATTTTTATAGCACTGCCTCAGCAGTATTGTAGAGCAGTGACTGTCCCACATAATGCTACATTACAATCAGTGGCACATCTAGCCTGGAAGCAAGGGGCCTGTCACAGAAGGGCAGCTTTTGATATCACTTTTCAGAATAAAACCACAGTTTGTCTGAAGACTGGAAATCAACCGATGAAATTTGCAATGTTGCCAAAGTATTATATATATCGGCAAAATTATGCCAATATACAGTATATTGGCAATATTTACTCATAAAAGCCGCTACGCTAGTTTTCTGCAAGGAGTGTTCGGAAACCCAAGTTGCTACTTTGTCTATGATTAATTGACGCAAATTTTCCGTACTGTTCCTTACGACAGGGCAACCCTACAACTGCATCAAGTTGTGTGGAATATTCACACCACCCCGCAATCATCACAATAAACCAGTCTGTGACGTAACATTCACTCCCAGGTTTTGCGCGACCTGCAACCTGCAAACAAGTCTGTGACTTTTGACTACCTCACCGACCCAGGTTTGTGCAGAATTCCATGTTATATGCTTCTTTCATCATACTGAAGTATTGTATTTCAACTATGGTTTGAGTGTTGCAAAATATTGCCATCATTTATTGGCAATGTAAAATGAAAACATCAGTATCGGCGCAAGAAAGCCTTATCGATCGAGCTCTATCTAAAATGCAATCAAACTTGGTTAGTAGGGCTAGTAGCATAGCGCAACCAACTATTTAGATTAGATAGTAGTATTGATCTCATTATCAAAATACACAAGGAAAGATTGCCAAATATCATTGCTTTTGGTCACAGCGCATTTATTGCATCACAATCCATGTTTGTTGCTACGAACATGGTGCTGAAAAGATACTTAGCTTGTCGAACATTCAGCAAACGTCAGCCATAAAAAAATAAGAGCTGTTTATCCATATGCACATACACTTATAAAATCGAAGCTGATAATCAGCTACACAACTGCATCTGTGGAAATCACTGCGGAAAAGAACGATTGAGTTGCAAATGCTCTGATCATTTTACATCATAATGTAAAAGTGACTTAATCAATATAAGACTTTTGCGCAGAAAACAACAATGTTGTCAACTGCTCAATTCTAAAAATGCTATTTTCGAAATACAACACTTGACTGATATTTTGTTCAGATAATGCGACCACAATTTCTGAGGCTAGCTGTCGCACCTTTCATTATGGGAAATTCCTTGTAAAAATATATCTTCAGTTGAAACAAACCCGCATTACTTGGCGTGACCCTGAGGAAGGCCTACACTTATTTGATTTTTTCATAACCTCCTCGGTGTAAGCAGCAGATAAAATTTAGGATGAAACTTCAAAACAAAATGATCGCGATTGGACACTGTGCCTCTCACCATGAAACGAAATATTACAAAACAGCTCTGCGTGGCAGTGTATGAGCTTCTAACAGCATTGCTTGGTTCAGAGTTGCCACTGTTAGAGGAGGAAGTTACAGAACATGTGCATTCAACACAATATCAATTTAAAGTGTTCAAAAATGTAAATTGCTTCATGCCATTGCACAGGCACCATTTAGACAACAGAGATGATCACGAGCCAGAGTGGACTCCGGCCGGATTTTGCATTGTAGGCTGGATAAAGAGCCGGAGTCATGTGATTTTGCAGAATGGTTAAATGGTAATGCAAATTTTGCCATCAGTGGCAAAAGCTCTGCTGGGACAATTTTGCCATGCATTTAACTTTGTCCATACTCCACATACAGTGTTGAGTTCATATTACTAGCAACAAGGTGAACGTAGTCAAGGTGTTAGAGTCTTTGCCTGCTGTGCGTGTGTTCAGTAGTTCTGCTCTCACCCCTTGCTTTGGCTTAGCTGGTAAAGATCACACCTTTAACACTTTGAGAACCGGCATACGATATATTTGTACTTCGATTTCGGCCTAAATAACAGCAGTTTGCAGTTGCCTTACCAACGCCCTAGCTCCTCCACCGATTGCACTAGAGAGCTGTTTAAGGGCTCAAATGGATCGGCCAGCCTAGTAGGTTTGCACTCGAAAAAAAAATTTTTTGTTGGGGGGTGTGGATTTTTTGTGACTGACATCATAAGTGAAGTAGTTTTGGGGTCATTTTGGCTTGTGTTGCCTGGCCTGGGGCCCAACCACTAGGCTAAAGTGTTTCGCTAAAGTCTTTTGAGCCTTTGATCGACTTTCTAGCGTTTCTGGTTCAAAAGTTATGATCTAAAATAAACAAATTAATTAATTAGCTAATTAGTCACATATTTTTACTAACTTACCTCACAACTTTTGAACCCGAAACCCCAGCAGGTCATCCAAAGTATGAAAAGACTCAGATTGTAGCCTAGTTTCCAGCAAAAACTTCAGCAAAATACTACCACCTAACGGTTGATGCCCAGGGCTAGGCCAAGTGGGCCAAGTTGGCCTAAAAGTCCTCCACTTATGTCACTCACAAAAAACCCGCACCCTCCAAGCAAAAAATTTTTTTTTTTTGAGTGCAGAACAGAAGACTTGCCACGTCTTTTGAGACTTTTACCGGGTCTGTAGAGTATATAGGACCGGAGAAATCCCCGTGCACTTTGGCATTTTTTTTCTGAAAATCCCCGAAACTAGCCAGACGCCAAAGAGTTAATGGGAGAGCTTTTTATGTACTTTTTAAAAAGATTCAGGTTTAGGTTTAGGGTTAATGTTTAGGGCTTAGTTTTAGGGTTTTGTTTTAGGGTTTAGCTATTGAGTTTAGGTTATGGGTTTAAGTTTTGGGTGTAAGTTTTGGGTTTAGCTTTTAGGTTTAGGGGATAGGTTCAGTGTTTTAGGCCATGTGACATAGACCAGCATGCACTAACCCAAGTGTATCATCCTTTTCACTTGACCAATTCTACCAATTGGGTTCGCCCAATGGCAAAATAACTCCAGCAGTGCTTTTGCCTCTAATGGCAAAATAGACATATGTCTTATTAAATTTTGGAAATGCCAAACGGTTGTATCTATTTTGCCTCATGAGGTTGTGTCTATTTTGCTTCATGAGGCAAAATAAAATACATGGTTCTACATGGGCGGATCAGGACTGGATCGGACTTGTGATTTCAAAAATTTGTGGATCAGGACTGGATTGGATCTACCTTTTGTGGATTAGGATTGGACTCGGACTGAAAAATTTCAGTATGCTCATCTCTGCCAGTGTCGTCATATATCATAAAAATGTGACACTGGGTGGGAGTATGGAGCATTTCACCACTAATGATGGTTTCAAAGTTATGGCCTATGCAAAATACAGTATGTCAGTGACAATGCAGTTCGGGAATTTCGGAAGCCATGCTGTGACTATGAGAATGCTAGGCTAATAATGTGGGCAATAACACAAGACAAACAACAATGGTTAATAAAACAGATTATAGAGAAGTAACAGTGTGCCGAAATGACCTCTAGGCCTACACTGTAGGCCTAGTGACAGGATTTGACGATGATGTTAGAAGTAATGTGCAGTAGTACAATACAGTGTTTATTACGCATTGTGCAGATTTCTAGTCTAGCCACCGCTTGCATAGGCCAACCTCTGCTCACATTTTTGTATGGGGCGCCGTTTGTAAAAATATTTTATCTGACAGATTTAGCACAAAAACTGCTATCTCTGGCAGAGATAGCTATCTCTGCATGCAGAGATGTTATCTCTGCCAGAGATAGCTATCTCTGCATGCAGAGATGTTAACTCTGCCAGAGATAGCTATCTCTGCGTGCAGAGATGTTATCTCTGGCAGAGATAGCTATCTCTGCATGCAGAGATAGCACTGAAGCGTGTCGAAGGGCTCGCTTTCAGCGTGCTCTTTCTGTGAGAGCATTCTCTTTTTGCACCTGAAGGTGCAAAAAGAGGCCCAGCTCCCCACCTCTGAGCGCCTTCAGGTGCAAAAAGAGAATGCTCTCACAGAAAGAGCGCACTGAAAGCGAGCCCTTCGACAAGCTTCAGCGCTATCTCTGCATGCAGAGATAGCTATCTCTGCCAGAGATAACATCTCCGCACGCAGAGATAGCTATCTCTGGCAGAGTTAACATCTCTGCATGCAGAGATAGCTATCTCTACCACAGATAACATCTCTGCATGCAGAGATAGCTATCTCTGCCAGAGATAGCAGTTTTTGTGCTAAATCTGTCAGATGTAATATTTTTACAAACGGCGCCCCATATTTTTGAGCCATACTGAACAAAGTCAGATGTTTCCCTGATAGGTGCAGCTTTAAAGATGTAAGGGTCATTCCATGTCAAGTCACCCAATGGGCTAAACCCTACCCCTTCAGAATTTAATGAAATTTGGCATACATGTTGATTTCGGCCCCAAACTTCAAATCTAAAATTTTTCATTGATCAGATGATTGGTTTCCGAGATATGAGGGGGTTAATCTTTTGAAAATTTAGAGAAAACAAAGGGGGCGCCCAACTTAAAAACTCCATATCTTTTGAACTAGTGGTCCAATCTGGAAAAGCAAGGTATCTTTGAAAAAAGGAAAAAGCCAGGAATTCAAATCTGACATTATTTTTGTGATTTGGGTAAATTTTGAGGTGATGACCTTTTGACTTATATTTTGACCTTAAAATTGACCCTGTGGAATAAATTTTAAAATGCTGATGACCATCGGATATCACAGCTCTATTTGTTACGTATAATATATCAAAATATTGAATACAAAAAATTTTTTGTTTTTGAGTAACAACAAATTGAAATTAGCATATGTAGACAATTTTGGTTAAATTCACCCAAATCACATGCAGAGCAAGTCTTCTAAATGCCATCATTTTACCATGCACAACTTCAATGCCAGGGTTAGGGTAACAGTTTGTTTTTAGGACACTGCAGACGGCCAAATGAACATGGCAAAAGTATATTTCCATGGTGAAATGACAATGCTAAAAGGTTATGTACCCAACTGAATGTATGTTCCTACACTATATTCTGATATGAAATGTGTTTTTTAAGGTACATAAGGTTGTTGACATGTCAGTATCGGTGAGTAAGTTAAGTCTTTACACTGATGTGAACCCCTGTAAACAGAAGAAAGCATACCTCTAAGCAGAATATTTCATTGTTAATGAGAGGAAGATATCAACATGTTGGCATTGCAAAGTAAAATTTAAGTACACCATATTACAATGATTTGCTTCCATCATGAGCAAGAATTGTTTACAAAGTTTTTGTTGCATCAAAGAAATTGTAGTGATCCATTAAACATTAATCCAAACAAGCAAAGGACAAAATAATTTCGGGTTGTTTGTAGCTATAAAAAACTGAAAAATCCACCTCCAAATGTAATTCCTAGTGAAAAAACACTGCAGCGCATGTGCAATTAGACTGAGTAAGGAAATGAAGAGTATACCAAATACTGCAGAAACTAGGTCTACTAAACCACATGCTGATGTACTGAAGCATGAAAAGAAAAAACTAATGGATATAAGTTCACCACAACAGGATATCAATGATGTTGATAATGTCACTGTTAGTTTTCCTGGAAGGACACTTTGCTTGTAGACGTAAATGTTGCATTAATTATCAATATTGCATGAGCAATATACAAAAGATCCACTTCTTGTATAGAACATGTTCATATTTTAACCCAATCCCCCTTCACCACCATAGAAAGGACAATGAAAGAATTTATCAAACTACCTTGCGAAAAAGAGCCGAGCACTTAAGAAAGAAAACGGTATTCTACGAGAGAAGTCTAGGATTTTTTCACCATCCTTGTCACCCACACTCATTTTTTCCCAGGAAATATTCAACTGTTTTCATCTTTCAGCTCAGGTGACATTGCTTTGCCCTTGTTCTTGGTGCCCTCATCTAAAAATGCCCTTTTCACTATGCTCTGCTCTTCTTTAATAAGTGGTTCAAGACACCAAATTCTAAACGAAAAATTTTAGATTTGGGGTTTGGGGGCCAAAACCAACATGTATGCCGAATTTGATTAAATTCTGAAAGGGTAGGGTTTAGAATTGTCTTTTTTTTGGGTGATTTGACATGGAATGACCCATAATCTATACTGTTTTGCATCTCTATTGCCTATAATAAATTTGAAAGGGATTATAGCCTAATTATGCGTAATGCAAATGTTCATCTTGTTAATTATTTTTGTACAATTTGTTTCCACATTCAAGTTAATGGCTCAGTTTGGTACAGTCATAGTTCAGAGTTTTACCTGAGCACACAGTTAAAGTACCATTCAATATTTGTGAACGGGTGATCAGCTCCTGACCTCGGCAATTGAAATGAGTGTTTTGTAACAATTGAAAATTAACACTCACTTCAAATACTTGTCATCTATCTGGTTAATTATTGAAGCTTGATCTACAGTACTAAACTAGTGTTTCAATGGTTTCCACTTAATAATTTAATTACAGATAGTTTTCAGGTATATATTTGATAAGCAAGGTCTATTGTGCCTCATGACACAAAAACAGTTCTGAAGTTATTTTGTCAGTAGCTGCACACATTTGTTTGAAGTGATCACATGACAAGTTTACAATGCATGACCTACATAGCTGGTTGTAATGTCTAATTTAAATGTGGGCAAGCTTTTTCGTGGCCGTGTTTGTCTATGTTGTGTAAAGAATAGGCTAAGCCATAACTTCAAACCTCAACATGTTGTGTCTCTCTGTACTGTGCTAGTCACGTGACCATTTCAACCCATTGTGCTATATCAAAGGCAAAATAGCCACAACAAATACTTTGCCTCATGAGGCAAAATAGACAGTATCTTTTTAATATGAGTAGCTTGGAAGTTTTTGAAGTTTTAACAGGAGTCAGAGTTGATGTTTCAAAATTTTTCGGAGTTGGAGCAGGAGTCTTAAAGTGTGGAGCAGGAGCGGAGTCGGAGTCTGAAAAATGTGACTCCACTCATCTAGAGTTAGACAAGGCAGGGACGTTGTTGTTTCATAATAGCGCTATGCAACATTTCAAGGGAAATGTTGTTGCCTGTTCCAAACCACCCACATTAGAGACCGACCTGCAGTGAGAGCATTTGATATTTTATCGGATTTAATGCTGAGTACCTGCGGTACAAAGGGGCCTGTCATGACAGCCAAACAGACCCCCTGGATGCACCCCTGATTACAATGCATAAACCAATTCACAAGATGTTTTTATGTATGTACCGTATTTACTTGATTGTTAGCCGCTCTTGAACATAGAGTACCTAAGCCTTTAAGATACTTTTGTGGACTAGCACGTTTTGCGTTTAATTGGAAACCCTAATGATGCTTCACCACTACAACTGCCTTCTGTTCATCATAATCACTCCTGTGATAGAGTGTGTACATGATGCTGAAGAGAATGCCAAAGAAATATTGGTCAACAAAATGTAGGTACAGAATGGCTGAGTGTCATCTGTACCATTCGATAACATACAGAAACAGTAACCTGCCCTCGATTATAAGCTGCATGAAATGATGAAAAAATACTTTGCAAGCCGTGACTTACATTCGAATAAATACGGTACTGTTACAACATGCTTTTACCCGTCATAGCTACAGAATTTAAAAGTCTAACTCCAAAAATCAAGCATGCAAGCGAATCCACAAACAGGCAAAAATGTGTTGCATATAAGTATTCTCTTGTACAAGCCTATGTGCCTATGCTCAGATGCTCCTCTCACAAGTAGGTAAACAACAGTGCATGACACATTATTAACAGAAACCATCACTTCATTACATTGAAGAACTGTGCAGCATCGAATTCCGTGCAAACCTGGGTCAATGCTCACTGTGACGTAGGCACATTTTTTATGCATGCTGAAGGCGTTGTCTCACTAGGCTAGGTGGCCTTGCTAAATCCAAGTAAATCAGTCAACCACCATATCACCTAACCTGATTTATTCACAGGCAGGATCTGCTCACCGTGCAAAAACCTACGAGCAAATGTTATGTCAGAGAGGTTTATCGAGATGTTTGCATAGCAGTCTGATTACCTTGGACTATTATACACTATCTGATATAGTCAGAAGGCTGCCCGTCGTTGGTGTTAACAGAGAATTTGCGGAACAGATAGAGAATTTGCATTCATCAGTCAAAGATGAAGTGGTAACTTCGGTTTCCTAACATTCCATCCAGGACAATAATGTAGCACTGGGTAAAGGCTTTTATGAGTAAATATTGCCAATACATATCAGCGAAATTTTGCTGATATGATACATTGGTAACCTCGTCACATCAGCCAATATATATCAGCATGTGATGCATGAATCGAGCTCTAGTTTTGATACACATCTAAAAACACATAAAAGAATTGCAGTACCATTATTTTTACATACCTGCAAAACATCTACAGTCATTTCTACCTCTTTTAATTTGGTTAGTGCCCGTAGTATCTGCAATATAAATAACACAAAACTGCTTAAAACACTTTAGTAAATCACAATGTATAGGATCAAAAGCAGCATGGGATAAGCAAAATTCAATAATGTTTATGGAAGAAATTTCGAACACTTTATCATTCACATATATTTAAATCACACAATCATGCAATATTTCTACACTATTGCCCTAACATCATTATATAAGGCATTGTACTTGAAGATTAAGTAAACCAATATACCTTTTTCACTTCATTTTCAGGTTGTAGTCTGGACTGATATTTCATAACAAAATCCACTTTCTCAGAATGGTTCATCCTAAAACTAGTAGAAAATGATCTTTAAAACAACAATGTACCATAATGAAATGAGATGGTTTAACTAAACATAAGCAATTTAAACGACAGAGTACACAATCAACAAGCTTATAGTTAAGCAACAATTTTTTTCACAATTTAACTAAAGGGCCTTGGAGAGTACAAGCTACGAGCTCTTTGCTCACCTTGGATTCATAATTATATTGTAGTATACAAAACAGTTCTTTCAACCACAGGCTTTTTACAAAGATCAAGCATAAATATTGAGCCATAACTTACATTCTCACAGCTTCTGATGCTATGCTTTTTTACGTATGTTTATCACAGTAGTTGGTTCCAAACAAAGACGAAGGACAAGTACAAATACCGACCTACGTTTTGCCAGAAAATAACGATTTAAAATCTTTACACATACCCAAAAGTAGATTTGATAAGAATTGTAATGTAAAAAATAATTTAGAGCAATGATTATCATCACCCTCAAAAATATAAAGGTTTTGGTTTACTTATGAAACATGCAAAGTGTCATTTTTACTTTGGAACAAGGTGCACATTTCTTTAGATCAGGGGTCTCCAAACTACAGCCCGTGGGCCAAATCCTGCCCATGAAAACATCTTGCTAATAATGAAAAAATAATGTAATTACAAAAAATTTATTGAGTTGGTAGAATGTAACACATCCTGAAACAATCACATTACGTAAGATGTCCTGCCCTTGAAATGTTAGGTAATAGCTATAAGCTTATATGTCCCTTAGACAAAAAAGTTGAGAGACCCTGGTTTGGATGAATGATAACTTATACCTAACACAATGGTTCTTAACCTGGGGTAAATTGACCCCTGGGACTGGGAATAACTTTCACCTTGCAAGGGGGTAAATAAACTGAACCATAAATTGCAACAAATGTAAAATCATTCTAAACTGTAAGAGTTTGTTAATTTTGTATTTTCAATAATTGAGCACCAATGATTGCAGAGGTAACTCTGGTAATCTTGTCTGACAAAGGGTAGATATAAACATAAAGAAGGTCAAGAACCACACAAACACCATGAAACTATTAGTTGACACTTTCTTGTCAATCATGTTTATTCATTTATTTTACACTCATTTTTCCTCTGGGGAGGGTTGTGGTGGCAGCAGTCCTAGCCTAGGAGAATTAGAAATTTAAATACCTCATGGTTTCAACAACATCTGATAGTTTTGCAAGATCCACACATATAGACAAGACCAAGTCAGGTTGAAGATATAATCATGCCACTTGCTATTTGGCTGACGACTTCTTGAGCACTTTCCTGTGGGTATTACCAGAAAACAGAATAGAAGGGCTTGCAGTTGCATTGCACATTTTTATCCTGGGACATACTGGTCATGATCCATGTAGCTGAAACATCACAGCTGAGGTCTCTTTATTTGAAGAAGTGGCTAATTCAACCAAGCTTTTTGAATTTTAAAGCTGCACACTTCGTTGCGAATTGTCAATCAATCAAGAACTCTTCCCAAAAATATTTTTGTACAAAGCCTATAGTATTGCATATATGGCAGTGTCTAGCCCTACGCCACCGTATGCCAAACATGGAAAAGAAAAAGCCAAAAAACCAAACAATTTTTTTTGACGCCAACTGCCTCTAAAAATACCAAATTTCATTTCACAAATTTGGCGTCAAAAAAGCCAATCTGGCAACCCTGAAATGGCTAGCTTCTGATGCTAGCCGTGGTTTGCGGCACTCTCATCAGCTCGCCCTGTGATTGGTGGAAGTGGTGGTGTCCAGTGGTGCGACGCGGTTATCGTCCTGAAGAGCTGTAAGAGTGGTGAAGAGCATCTTTGCGCTGAAGCGCATCGTTGAGCAGTGAGAGTGAGCGTGGTGAAGGAGCGTCTTTGTGCAGCGCTGAGCAAAAAGCCAATGTGCACAGTGCACGTAAATGTATCACGGCCATACTAGGTTTAAGGTGTGCAAGGCATGCAGGCATAAGAATCATAAGAAGATGCAAAAAGTCACGCTGTGAGTGAAATATGCACCGTTGTGTTTGTATGACACTCAGAATCTTTGCGGCTGTACACTGTTGGTGGCCTTGCAGTATCTACAAAATCTGCAGGATATAATGCATGCGATATGCATACTCTTTATAGGTGTGCTGTAGGGCATCTAAAATGTATGTTCCTATGTAAGTTATGCACGTAAGTGTTGTTAGGGTACATGTGAGGTAAGATGTGCACATTGTTTTACAGAAAGTAGGGAGAAAGTGTGGGCTTGACTATTGCAATCGCTAAATTTGCACTACTTTTCCATGTTACAACAGTCTTTTGAAGGCGAAAAGTTTATTTGAACAGAAAAGTATGTGGCAGATGTACTCCATTAGTGGTTTTCAACCTTTTTTGTACCACGACCCATTATAGCAACCGCTACAACCCTTTTTCTTAGTGAGAAAAAATGAAGTTCGTATGTCTTATTTGGGGAAAGTCGGCACCTACGACCCACTTTTTTATGTAACAAGCGTGTGTTACAAAGCGATACAATATTTTTTGTTCAAAGTTCTGCAGTTCGTGGCTTGAGGTCGTGGCATTTTCTCAAGGAAAATTGCGGTGCAAACGTCTGGAATCTCAAGAGTTGCATAGGCCTGTATGCATGCCGTGTCAATGAACCATTTTGCGCCGCAGGCAGCATTAAACGCAATTTAATTTAATTTATTTGTTTGTGAGCAGACACGAAGTCCATAGTATGAACACACACACTCTGCAGAACACAGGTTGATAAAATCAGACAATACAGAACGTAGTACAAGACATTGAAGCCGGCGAAATCACAGGGTTACAGACACCGTTTGCAACTGCATTGAAGACAGAACCATAGGGTTACAGACACATTCTTAACACTATTGTTAGCTAAAACGTAACACTTGTTACAGCACTACTGCGGAGTAGGGTGATAATTACTAACTTGGTCTAGTCTAGGTAAAATGCGCAAGCGTTGTGGCTTGGCACGCCATCGATCAAACGGACACTGCAAAGTTCGATCACTCAATCACAGAGTAAAATGCGATTATAGTGTTC